>Ga0105107_10001977_pt1 | contig 13475 bp, 12 predicted proteins | sample PPLLaktember2015_6_FD_79335 | JGI IMG/M metagenome (GOLD analysis project Ga0105107, IMG submission 79335) | Freshwater sediment microbial communities from Prairie Pothole Lake near Jamestown, North Dakota, USA - PPLs Lake P8 Core (1) Depth... | ecosystem: Environmental > Aquatic > Freshwater >...
AAGTCAGAGACAAATATATAATAGTATAAACTCATCACCTATGTTAACACTAAATGATAATAGCTGGTCGTTTATTTATGAGCGAGGTCAGAGCCTTTATTCAAATCAATCAACATTCGAACCTCTTACCGGTTTTCTGGATTACTATGCAAATATCATAATTGGTTATGATATGGATTCCTATTATCAGCTCGGCGGCTCTCCTTATTTTTCAAAAGCTTTTAATATAGTTAACCTTGGAAGCTCAAGTGGTTTCTCCGGAGGCTGGCAGTCTTCCAGTCCTACTACATTCAGCAGGTGGAATCTTGTATCGGATTTGTTAAACGAAAAGTACAGACCATTCAGAGAAGCTTTTTATAATTATCATTATAATGGTCTCGATATCTTTCTGGAGAATAAAGGAGTTGCACTAGAACAGATGATTAATCTTGTTAAAACTCTTGAAGAAATGAGAACCAAAGTCGATATGAATACTGTTTTAATAAAAACATTTTTTGATGCGAAGAACGGCGAGATTTCGGATTATTTAAGGCATGCAAATAATCCCGATTTGTTTTTATCACTTAAGAAAATTGATCCGGTACATGCTTCAAGATATGATGAAGTTATAAAAAAGATGCCTTAACTAATTCAGTTTTAAACAATAATCCCTCTTAAACTAACACTGCTTCAGATTTCCTTATCATAAATTCTGTAAGTCTTGTAGAGTACTCCATTCATTACTTTGGCACCACGATTCATCATTTCATTATCCTCCAGTACCCAGCTGGCTTCACCAAGATCAATGCCTATGTCATGCGCTCGGTTAACAATCTCCCAATAAAAAACTGCATCTAAACCTTTCCGCTGATATTCAGGAAGGACACCCAGCACAATAATTCTTGCCCATTTTATTTTTTTCTTTTGAGTCATCAGTTTTAAAAAGCCGAAAGGAAAAAGTCTGCCGTTCATGTCTTTAAATATCTGATTAAAATCCAGCATTACTAATGCAAACCCTATAATTTTATTGTCTATTTCTCCAAACAAAACCAGGGATGGTTCAACAAGAGGTTTTAAATCTTTTGCCATACCATCTATTTCCTCATCTGTCATTGGAACAAATCCCCAGTTAGGTTCCCATGTTTTATTATAGACATCTTTGAAGTTCTCAAGCTCTTTGTTAAAGTTTTTCATATCAAGTTCGCGTACTTTTATTCCAGATCGCTTTTTTGCTATCTCCTGTACACGCTCTAACTTTTCTGATGAAACAACTTTTTTATTTTCAAGTTTATATGCATAAAGATCTTTTGCTTTTTTAAATCCATACTTTTCGATAAGTGAGATATAATATTCAGGATTATAAGGCATAAGCAATCTCGGTGTATCCTCAAACCCATCGACAAGCAACCCGTATTCATCGTTGCTAGATGGATTAGCAGGACCACGCATAGGCGACAATCCCTTACCTTTCAGCCAATTTCCTGCTGAATCAAAAAGCTTAGCGGCAGTTTCCTGATTATTCTCACACTCAAAGAAACCAAAGAAACCTACCTTATCATTATGTTCCTTATTGTGAAGATCATTTTTTATTGCTGCTATACGCCCTACAACTTTTTTATCTCTTCTTGCAAGAAAATATTCTGCTTCCGCATGCTTAAAGAATGGGTTCTTGTTTTTATCAAGGATCTTTTTTCTATCCATTAAAAGATGCGGAACCCAATAAGGATTATTTTTATATATATTCCAGGGGAGTTTTATAAACTCCATTAATTCCTTTCTGGAACTGACTACAGAAATTGTTGTACCAGCCATTAATAATCCTTAATAAAAAAGAGGTTGTCTCAAAAGAAAGAATTTGTCATGCTGAATTTGTTTCAGCACCTTTTTTCACACTGAATCGCAATCCAGATTCCGAAACAAGTTCGGAATGACTCTTCTAAGACAGCCTCTTTATTTTTTTAGTACTATCCAAAACAGATGTTTAATTATATTAAACCTAATTTTTTACCTGTATCTCTGAATATCTCAAGAATTTTATCGAGGTGTTCATCTTCGTGGGTTGCCATATAACTTGTGCGCATCATTTGTCTGCCCGGTGGTACACCCGGAGAAATAAAAACATTAACGAATACACCGGCATCATAAAGCATTCTCCACATTTTAAAAGCGAGAAGATCTTCACCTACAATAACAGGTACAATAGCAGTTCTTCCTTCAATTACATTAAAACCTTCAGCTTTTAAAGATGTTCTCATTTTATCAGCATTTCTTATCAGTCGGGTAACTCTTTCCCGTTCGGCTTCAAGAATATCAAGTGCTGCCAATGCTGCAGCGACTGAAGATGGCGTAGGTGAAGCGCTGAATATAAGTGCAAGAGAATGATGCTTGATATAATTTACAACTTCTTTCCTTCCAGTAACAAAACCTCCAAGGGATGCAAAAGTTTTACTGAAGGTTCCCATTGTCATATCAATTTCATTTTCAAGATTAAATTCACTTGCTGTTCCTCTGCCGCCTTTACCAATTACACCAACAGAATGAGCGTCATCAATTAAAATTCTTGCATTATTTTCTTTGGCAATTTTGTTCAGCCTGGGTAATTCAACAATCTCGCCGCCTGTACTAAAAACACCATCACTCACAATAAGCTTTGCCGCTTCTTTAGGTATTTTTGAAATGACTCTTTCAAGATCATCCATATCATTATGCTTATAACGGACAAACTCTGCGAGTGCTCCTTTAGCCATAAGGTTTCCGGCTATGAGGCAGGCGTGGTTATCTTTATCTGAAACAATATATTCACCTCTCTGAACGAGAGTCGGAATAATACCTTGACCTGTCTGATAACCGGTACTAAATAAAAGTACTGCTTCACTGCCAAAAAATTTTGCTAATCTGTCTTCTAATTCAATATGCAAATCTAAGGTTCCAGTAAGATATCTGGATCCTGAGCAACCTGTACCATATTTTTCAACTGCTTTTATTCCGGCTTCTTTAACTTTTGGATGAGCTGTAAGCCCGAGGTAATTATTTGAACCCGCCATTATGACTTTTCTGCCTTCAATCTGTACAACAGGTCCCTCATTTTCTTCAATAGGTCTGAAGTAAGGATAAAAACCGGCTTCTTTAATTTCATCTGCACGGGTAAATTCAAAACACTTTTTGAAAAGATCCAATGTCCCTCCTGGAATTGACAAATATTCTGCTAAAACTAAATTATTTCTTAAATTTAGGCGGTTCAATCTAAAATTAAATAGCCTGAAAATCAATTAAAGATCATATGGAAAAACAGTTTACAGCAGTAGTAACGGGTGCTTCCGGCTTTGTTGGCAGTCATCTTGTGGATCTCCTTCTTCAAAAAAATTATAAAGTAAAATGTATTGTAAGAAAAACAAGTAACATTAAATGGTTAAAGGATAAGGATATAGAAATTCATACAAGTGAACTGACGGACAAGGAAAATCTGAGAAGAATATTTATTGGAGCCGACTATATTTTTCATGTTGCAGGTATTGTTAAATCCAAAAAACCTGAAGGATATTTTAAAGGGAATGTTGAAACTACAAGGGCTTTACTTGAAGTTGCACTTGAGTACAAGGATAACATAAAAAGGTTTTTGGTCGTAAGCAGTCAGACCTCTTCCGGTCCATCTGTTCTCAGCAAGCCCATTTGCGAAGATGATCCGTGTGAGCCAATAACTACATACGGAAGAAGTAAACTTGCCCAGGAGCAACTGGCAAAATCTTTTATGGACAGACTCCCAATAACAATTTGCAAAGTTGCCGCAGTATATGGAGAAAGAGATACGGAAATATTTATCTTCTTCAAAACTTTTGCTAAAGGACTGATGACTTCAATTGGTCTACATGATAAACAGGTAAGTCTTTTACATGTTGCAGATGTTGTACGGGGATTATATCTGGCTGCTGTCTCAGAAAACTCAGCAGGCAAAAGTTATTTTATCACTTCAGAAAAATTTTATACATGGAAAGAAGTCGGTGATGTTACTTCAAAAGTTATGAGCAAAAAACCGTTAAAGGTTAAAGTGCCTCATTTTATTGTATATACAATTGCAGCAATAGCACAATTCTTTTCAATGTTCAGCAGTAAGGCTGCTACATTAAATATTGAGAAGGGGAAGGACATTACAAGATCTGCATGGATAAGTGATTACAGGAAAGCATATAATGATTTTAATTTTAAACAAGAAGTATCTCTTGAAGAAGGTATTAAAAGAACAATTGAATGGTATAAGCAGATGAAATGGCTTTAATAAAATTACAAAATTACCCCGCCTAGGCGGGATCCCGCTGAAGGCGAGACAATTTGAAGATTGTAAATGTGGAGCTAAGCGGGATCGAACCGCTGACCTCTTGAATGCCATTCAAGCGCTCTCCCAGCTGAGCTATAGCCCCGGATCAGAATTTATTTAACAATAAATTCAGCTTTAGTTGGATGTAAAAATAAAAACATCATCAATGTATATCAACTAATTATAGTATTATAAATGACTTTAATGAATTTTATTTTAAAAGTAATTTGATGATATGAAAAAGTTAATCCCTATTCTGTTACTTATTTTTTATACCGGGTGTGATGATTCATTTACCGACGTTGACAATAATGATATCCCCGATTCAAATGTCAGTTTTTCTAAACATATTCAGCCTGTCTTTAATATTAAATGTGTAAACTGTCATGGGGTTGGAATAACTGAAGCAGGGCTCGATTTAACGACATGGTCTGGTACAGTTGCAGACCCCAGTATAGTTTTTCCGGGGGAACCTGATAACAGCAGGTTAGTATGGAGCATAGAAGGAAATCCTGTCGTACAGCCTATGCCTCCTTTGGGTTCATCTTATCTTCCTTTGACACAAGATCAGAGAAAAGGTGTTAGAACCTGGGTTAAAGAAGGTGCAAAAAATAATTGATATTTATTTGCTCCTCTCAACCGGCAAACCTTCAATCTCCATAATCTTTAAAGCATTTGTAGTAGGGGAGGGACCTGTTCTTAATTTATAATCAAATATCATTTTCCCGTTTGAAACATCTTCCCTGAAGTGATAATTGCTCACTTTTGCAATTTCTTTTTCTAATTTTATTAACTCCAGATCATGAGTGGAGACTAATCCTGTTCCATTTAATCCTGAAAGAGTTTTTATGAATGACCGGCTTCCTATAAGCCTTTCAAGGTTATTTGTCCCTCTGAAGATTTCATCAATTAAATAAAACATGGGCAGTGAGTTTTCTTTTTTAATTTCTGTTAAAAGATTTTTTAATCTTTTTACTTCAGCATAAAAATATGAAATCCCGTCTGTAACAGAATCACTTATATTTATACAAGTATATATTCTGAATAAGCATGTTTCAAACCTGGAAGCACAAACTGCACTGCCTGCAAAGCAGAGAGCAAGATTTACTCCAATGGATTTTAAGAATGTACTCTTGCCTGACATATTTGATCCTGTGATAATTATAACCTCTCCCCCGGATGATATAATAAAATTATTTGGGATACTCGCTTCATAAGGAATGAATGGATGAACAATAATTTCGGTGAGGAATTTCTGTTGATCATTATCTTTCTTAATTGCAGGGAAAACATAACCGGGATTTATATATGCAAAGTTTGAAAGTGAAACAAGAGCTTCAAGGTTATAAAAAATTTCCAGCCAGCCGGGCAGCTTACCGGTTAATTCAGCTTTAATTTTCTCAAGCTTATAAGCAAAGAAAAAATCATAAGGAAAAATAATGTTAAGCAAAAGCATTGTTAAGGGATTTTTCTGAAAGCTTACTGCCGTAGTTATTCTTCTTAATCTTTTAAAATAATGAGATGGGGATTTTTTATTTTCAAAAAATGTTCTGCAAAAGTCTTTAAGCAATTTATTACCGGAATAATTATACTTCTCCAGGAATTCCAATATGCCGCTGAACTTTCCGAACTCCGTTTCAATATCAAGTGACCGCTCAAACAATTCTGAAATATATTTTATATTAAACCAGTATAAGCCTGTATATAATAAAATACCGATTGTGAAGTAGGCAGGTATAAATCCTGTTATAAAGAGAATAAGCAGTAATACATTAACAGGAATTAATATACCAAGTACAATTAATATTTTTTTTATTCTTCTAATTTCTGAAGCTGATTTTAACCATAATGAAAGTTCACTTCCTTCGAGTTTTTTCTGCGCTGCAAGACTTGAATTCAGTATAAGCCTGTTCCTGAACCGCTGTAAAGGGATTAGTTCTCTGACAATATTCTGCCGCGTTAATATTGTTTCTTCAGACGGAACAATTGTTAAAAGCCATTCTTTTAATTTATTGCTACCTTCTTCTGAGGTTGATATATCTATCAATTGATGAAGAGAATTTTTTCCGGTTATACTTAGGTCAGTTTCAAATGGATGATCGTTTCTTTCTGTGGGAGCTTTAGCAGGAATATTTTTCCAGTCAATATTCATCCGTGCAAGATTATCTTTTTTTATAGTGAGCCATATTCTGCATTTCTTAATGCCGTAGTCAATTTTATTGTGAATGGAAGTAACGATTCCAAATACAATTAAAAAAACTCCCAGGGTTGTCCACATATAAATCTGATCTAAGAAAAAGAATGATAGAAGAAAAAGTATTAGTGCTGAAAGAAATATTGTTAATCTATATAGACTGTACCTCCTGCTTTTATTTTCAAGTCTTTCCAACCTGGAAGTGAACCTGAAGATTCCATCTTCGAATTCTTTTAGTCTAACTTTTCTTTTTTCCATTTGAGTAAGTAATAATTTGCAGATGCAATTTATAAAGAAAGGAGATAAAGTTTCAGGGAAAGGAATGAACCAGATATTTTAAGATATAGATTGAGGATTTTCTTTTTCGATTATCCTGCGATTTCTGAAAAACTCCTGGAGCAGCATTCTGCTCTCATCAGCACAAAGACCAGAATAAATATTTACGGTGTGGTTATATTTTTTTTCCTGGGGAAGATTATAAAGAGAACCGCAGGCACCGAACTTAGGATCAAATTCCGCGTAGTAAAGGTTACGAAGTCTTGCATTAAGAATAGCGCCTGTGCACATAATACATGGTTCTACAGTTACATAAATATCGCATTCATTCAGTCTCCAGTCACCTATATGATTTGCAGACGCAGTAATTGCAATCATCTCAGCGTGAGCAGTTGGATCTTTGAGAATCTCCACCTGGTTGTAGCCTTTCCCAATGACCTGGTTGTTATGTACTACAACAGCGCCAACAGGAACTTCGCCGCTTTCGAATGCCCGTTCAGCTTCTCTTAAAGCTAGTCTCATAAATTTTAAATTATCAGCAGAAAAAAGCATTAAACAGGAATGACATTAAACATAATTAATAAAACTACAATTAAAGGAATCCCGATAATCAGACTAATAACAAAAATCCAGTTAACTCTTTTTCGTGGCTCATGGGTCTGCATTTTTTATCCTGGTTATTCTTATGATTGCATACCTAATTTACAAATTAATTAAGAATATAATCATGGATTTACCTCACAAAATTATTTTAACAGGATCATTTTTCTTGTTTGTTTCAGTCCCGAAGAAGCAATTAAAGTATAAAAATAAATACCGGATGTTAGATTTTTTCCATCGAATTTTATTTTGTGGGTTCCGGCTTCTTTGTATCCTTTAAATAAATATCCTAAAGATTCTCCAAGCTGGTTATAAATCGACAATAATATTTCAGAACCTGTTTCTAAATTGAAAGTAATGTTGGTTTCAGGATTAAAAGGATTAGGATAATTTTGATGTAATTCAAAATCGTTTATTATGCTTCCTTTATCATCAACAGAAGTTGTAACTGAATCTTCTGTTACAATTAATGTTTGATTAGTATTCTGATTTGTTAAAACCTGTTTAATTCCAGAAGGCCATTCGATGATAATTGAATCTGCAGTTACTGCATCACCAAGACCAAAATGTAATTGTAGGTTTTGTCCGCAGTATCCATTCTGTCCCGCAACCCTTCTCATTTGCCATACCGGCTCACCGGAAATTTCAGCTTTTAATTTTACAATTGCACCGATAGCAGAATAGTTTGATTCGGCACCGATCAGATTTATTTTTATCCAGTTATTAGTTCCCCCGTTATTTTTAAAAAGGGAATTATTCTCTGTTGCCTGGTAGCATTTTGCAACAAAGAGATCAAGGTAACCATCATCATCATAATCTCCGAATGCAGTTCCGTATGACCATCCTGTTTCAGCCGAAACAATACCTGTATCTCTGGCAAATGTACCATCACCATTATTTAGATAAAAAAAGTTTACCTGCGAAGCATTAACAAATGCATTTGTAACAATAAAATCGAGATCACCATCATTATCAACATCACCGAAGCTGCTTCCGAAAGAATTGCCTCCGTCTGTTACTACATTTTGTCCGCTAACCTTTGTGAAAGAGCCATCGCCATTATTTGTATAAAGAAAATTATTCTGGTTTCCCCAGTTGGCAATGAACAAATCAAAGTCTCCGTCATTATCTATATCTTCCCAGTTGCTGCTTGTAGAATTTCCGCTATCAGAAACAATATTTAATCCGGTTACTTTTGTAAAAGTGGTATCTGAATTTCCTTTATACAAAGCATTGTTCTGGTTCTCTTCATTTGTTACATAGAGATCCAGAAATCCATCACCATCAAAATCAATCCAGTCAGCATTACGAGAATACTCAGTATTAGTTGCAATAGCACCGGTTGTTATTTGGGTAAAAGTTCCATCGGTGTTATTAATGAATAACTGATTACGCCTGTTACCTCCGCTATTGCAGACATAAAGATCAAGATAACCATCATTGTTACAGTCACCCCAGCTTCCTGTTTCTGAATAAGTGACTCCTATAGAAGGAGCCAGTGTTGATTCAAATGTAAATGATCCATCACCGTTGTTTGAATAGAGAAGATTATTATGTCCCCACCAGTTAGCAACAAATAAATCGATGTCGCCGTCATTATCATAATCTCCCCATGTGCTTCCATCAGATGCCTTGCCGTCATTAACAATTACATCAGAAGTAATTTTGGTAAAAGTACCATCGCCATTATTCCGATACAGAAAATTATGTTCTCCAAGCTGCGGACCGTTAGTAACATAAAGATCGAGATCTCCATCATTATCATAATCGATCCAGTTAACGGCACGTGAATCACCACCATCATTCACTAAATCTCCATCAATAACTTTTGTGAACATCTGTGCGTTAATGGAAACAGTCAAAACAATCATTGAGAAAAACAGGAAAATTGATTTCATACTTTTATTCCTTTTTTGATTGAGCAAAAATCTATTCGATTTAGTGATATTAAAATGAAGAAGTGATGTTTGAAGTAGTTTGTGTTACGGATTACCGGTAATGTGTGGTGAATTTAATTTTTAGATAGAAGTGAATTAATTGATTCTTTATATGTTTTGCTTGATTTCAGTTCCTTCCCGCTTTTTAGAACCACTATATATTCTCCATTAAAGTATGGTTTTAGTTCCTTAATCATTTCAGTTTTAACAATAAAAGATCTGTGTATCCTGATGAATTTTCCGGGAGCAAGTTTCTTCTCTATATTGTTCATCGTTTCCCTAAGCAGATAAGAACCATTTGATGTAACAAGTTTAATATAATTTCCTGTCGCTTCCAGGTAATTTAACTCATTAACAGGAACGAAAGATATTTTACCGGATTGCTTAACGATAAACCTATCAGGGTATTTTTCTTCGTCTGATTTCACATATTTAAGAAGCGAGATAAATTTCTTTTTGATTTCATTTTCTTCTGAATCTTTTATTTGTTTAACTGCTCTATCAAGTGAAAGGTTAAATCTTTCCCGATCAAAAGGTTTTAAAAGATAATCCAGTGCCTGCACTTCAAAAGCTTTTACAGCAAATTCATCAAAGGCAGTAACAAAAATTATATAAGGAATATTACCTTTTAACTGCTCAAGAATATCAAAACCGTTCATTCCCGGCATTTGTATATCGAGAAAAACAAGATCAGGTTTATACTTATTAATTGCTTCGAAAGCTTCCTTACCGTTTCTGCAATCGGCAACAACTTTAAATTCCTCATTCTCGTTTAAGAATCTCATTATTCTCTCACGAGCAAGTTCTTCGTCGTCTACTATTATTGTTTTGATCATAATGATGTTGCTGTTATTGTCATTTAGATCCCGATTTATCGGGAGAGAAATCTCTTCGCAAATTATTTCTGAGATTTCTCACTCGAAGACTCGTTCGAAATTACATCGATGATTTATTTTTATTCTACCGGTATCTTCATAACTGTCTTAACTCCGCCACTCTCCGATCTGGACATACTGAATAATTTACTATCACCATACATCTGTTCAAGTCTTGCTTTAATGTTTTTAATACCAACTCCTTCCCGCAAACTGCCATTCATTCCCGGTCCGTTATCGCTTATCTCTATTGTTAAATAATTATCATTCGTTGCTGCAGATATTAAAATATTTGTTTTATCGGAAGAAGGTTCAACTGCATATTTAATTGAGTTCTCAACTACCGGCTGAAGGATTAACGCTGGTACCTCTATATCCATTGAAGATGAGTCTATATTGATTTCAACATTTAATCTTTCTTTATACCTGATTTTTTGAATATCAAGATAAGAGTTAATAAAATCTATCTCTTCTTTTAGGGTAACTTTTTTCTGTCCGAGTTTATCAATTGTTAATCTTAATAAATCACTTAACCTTGTAATCATTTCATCTGCTGATTCAGGATCTTTATGAACAAGAACAGATATTGCATTCAAAGTATTAAAAAGAAAGTGGGGCTGAAGCTGCATCTTCAAAGCATTTAGTTCTGCCTGTGCAAGCTTTGCTTCAAGCTCTGTTGCTTTAATCCTCTTTTCATTAAAGCTTTTATAGTAATCGAAACTGTAAATAACAGCAAGTAAAAACCAGTAAGTAAAAAAACTGTCGAACCATCCCGAAATGATTATGAACTTTCTTCCAAACATAATGTCTGTAAAACTTTCATCTGCAATACCTAGAAGGAGAGAAATAAAATATGATATAGCAACTGAGACTAACCTGTGAAATATTGCAATTAGAGCGCCTATAAAAACCTGTCCTGCTATTTTAGTATATAGTCCAGGCTTTTCTATTCTGTATTTTAGTCCTACGTAAATTATAAATGGTGTAAGGATACCATAGAGCATGTAAGAAGGGATCCTGTTTATGAGGTTTGCCTGCCAGTTAAATGATTGTTCTAAATCAAAATAATAGACCACAGATGAAAGGATAAAATAAAAACTGATGACAAGCCATATTAAAAATATTAATGACCAGCTTTTAAAGCTTACGGGGATGTATTTACTTATAGCCAATATGTAAAGGGATTATTTCAAATTACTATGAAGTTAAAACTAAAACTCCTTATTATGAAATTACAAAAGAAAAGTGATTAAATGAGTGAATGGAGGGATGAAAAAATTCTGAATAAAATTGTAAATTATACATTGTTAATTGTGAATTAATATGCGCCCGTAGCTCAACTGGATAGAGCATCAGACTTCGGATCTGAGGGTTGTGGGTTCGAATCCTACCGGGCGTACTTAATAAATCTCAAAGTTCAAATCGCAAATCTCAAATCTCAAATCTTAAAAAAATGAGAATACTCTATTCTCTTCAGGCAGGAAAATATCTAATAACTTTAATTGATATTGATGTTCGAAAAAAATAATTTGAATCTGAATTATTCGGCCATGAAAAGCTTCTTTTAATTTTATTGAAAGATGAACTAGAAGATTGATTTGAGATTTGAAATTTGAAATTTGAGATTTAGAAAGAGTTATTCTATGAAAACTAAAATTATTTTTATTTATTTACTTTTTTTAATAATTCATTTTTCCGCTTGCGGACAGGAGAACAAATTGGAAGAGTTTGCAGATTTTAATAAGTACGCCGAAGCAAATGAGAAGCTTGGATCGCCCAAACCCGGAGAGAAGCGAGTTGTCTTTATGGGAAACTCAATTACTGAATTCTGGGCGGGCGGTTTCTTTTCTGAAAACAAATATATAAACAGGGGAATAAGCGGACAGACAACTCCACAGATGCTTCTCCGTTTCAGAAATGATGTAATAAATTTAAAGCCGGATTTAGTTGTTATTTTAGCAGGCATAAATGATATCGCAGAGAATACAGGTCCTATTGCATTAGAAGATATTTTCGGAAATATAGTTTCAATGACTCAGTTAGCTGAAGCAAACGGAATAAAAGTAATTCTTTGTTCAGTCCTCCCTGCATACGATTTTCCATGGAATACAGGCTTAAATCCCTTAGAAAAAATTATTAAACTGAATGAGATGATAAAATTATACTGTGAGCAAAATAATATTCCTTATGTGGATTATTATTCAAGTATGGTTGATGAAAGAAAAGGTCTCGATAAAAAATATTCTGAAGATGGTGTTCACCCGAACCTGTCGGGCTATAAAGTTATGGAGCCGATTGTGAAGAAGGCAATAAAGAAATTAATTAAAAATTGATTGAAATTTAGAACAGAATAAAAATAAGTTATAATTGAATTTCTATTTAAACAAAAACTTCTTCGTAACAAATTATTACCTGAAATTTTATTCATATCAAATAAATTTGTATGAAAAAAGTTAGTTTTGATATTTCATCTAAATATCGACAATTTTACTTATGGCGCAAACAAACAAGGAAGTAACAGAAGACTTTCTCCAGTCTTTCGCAGATGCGTTTAATTCTCATGATGTTAAAGCTATAATGTCTCATATGACTGATGATTGTGTGTTTGAGGCTTCATCAGGCCCGTATGTTAACGGAGAAAAATTCACAGGGCAAAAAAAAGTTAAGCATGCATTTGAAAATGTCTTTGCAATGTTCCCTGACGGGATAATGCCATGCATTTTATTTCAGGCAGCAGAGGTTTTTCCGAATGGGTTTTTACTGGAACTAAATCAGATGGTACCAGGGTTGAAGTTACAGGATGCGATTTATTTACATTTAAGGATGGTAAAATAGCAGTTAAGAATTCTTATAGAAAGAACCGCCAGTAAAGGTCATCCTTCGACAAGCTCAGGATGACATTAATGATCTACTCCGCTCTCAATGCATTAACAATCTTCAACCTTGCCGCACGTACAGAAGGGAGAAATCCCCCGAAGATTCCCATAAACACAGCAAAGATTAATGAACCGATAACTATACCTCCCGATAAAGTAAATGAAAATGCAATCTCAGACCAGGAGTTCCAGTTCAAGGTTGAGATTGAAACCAATTGAAGGAATGATGCGAGAGCTATTCCTATTCCGCCGCCAATCAAAGCAATCAGGATTGATTCGAATAAAAACACAATCAATACACTTCGTCTGCTGAAGCCTAAAGCACGAAGCGTACCTACTTCAACTGTGCGGTTGGCAACTGCGGCGTACATGGTAATCATTGCTCCAACAATTGCCCCAATACTGAAGATAACAGTAATAAATATT
>Ga0105107_10001979_pt1 | contig 13469 bp, 10 predicted proteins | sample PPLLaktember2015_6_FD_79335 | JGI IMG/M metagenome (GOLD analysis project Ga0105107, IMG submission 79335) | Freshwater sediment microbial communities from Prairie Pothole Lake near Jamestown, North Dakota, USA - PPLs Lake P8 Core (1) Depth... | ecosystem: Environmental > Aquatic > Freshwater >...
ATAGAACAGGACGCGCTCGGTCGTCGTGGTCTTGCCCGCGTCGATATGGGCGGAGATCCCGATATTGCGATAGCGTTCGATTGGAGTCTTGCGTGGCACGTTCTTTTACCCTTCAGCCGCCGGTTTCAGAACCGGTAATGCGAGAAGGCCTTGTTGGCTTCCGCCATACGATGCACTTCTTCACGTTTCTTCATTGCGCCGCCGCGGCCTTCAGCCGCTTCCGCCAGCTCCCCGGCCAGACGCGCACCCATTGACTTTTCACCGCGTCCGCGCGCCGCGTCACGCAACCAGCGCATCGCCAGCGCCATCCTGCGCACTGAGCGCACTTCCACCGGCACCTGATAGTTTGCGCCGCCAACTCGACGGCTCTTGACTTCAACCATCGGCTTCACATTGCTCACCGCCTGGTTGAACACTTCGAGCGCGTCTTTGCCGGCTTTCTTCTTGATCTGCTCGAGCGCACCGTACATGATGCGCTCAGCAACAGATTTCTTGCCGCGCGTCATCAGTACATTGATGAACTTGGCGACGTCCTGACTGCCGTATTTCGGATCCGGCAGTACTTCGCGTTTCGGAACTTCCCTGCGACGTGGCATATCCCTAGTCCCCTATCAAGCAGCTTTGGCGCGCTTGGCACCATACTTGGAGCGGCTTTGTTTGCGGTCCTTGACGCCCGCAGTGTCCAGACTGCCGCGCACGATGTGGTAGCGCACGCCCGGCAGATCCTTCACCCGGCCGCCACGAATCAGTACCACCGAGTGTTCCTGCAGGTTATGACCCTCGCCGCCGATGTAACCGATGACCTCGAACCCGTTGGTCAGGCGAACCTTGGCGACCTTGCGCAGCGCCGAGTTCGGCTTTTTGGGGGTGGTCGTATAGACGCGGGTACACACACCTCGCTTTTGCGGACTGCCCGCCAGCGCCGGCACCTTGCTCTTCATGCGCGGTGCTCGCCGGGGCTTACGCACCAATTGATTTACGGTCGGCATTTTTCCTTGTTTCTCAATAAGTTACGACAATCACTCAAGTTCTGTTTGGCTGACATTCCACCAGCCGAAACAATCACCGGACACGGCCCCAAAAAACGCGGGGACGGCGTTTCCACCGTCCCGGTTCCGTTTACCGCCGGGGCACTGTGCGGGGTTTCAGGACGCACGAGGCCCAACAAAGACTATCAATTTTATGGGGTCGGCTGCCCACTGTCAAGCAACCTGCTCTTCCCCTTCGGCACTGGCCGCCACCGCTTCGGCCGCAGCTGCGGCCTGATCCAGCTCGGCCTGGGCTGCCTGCTTGCGACGCATGCGGTGGTAGGCCAGTCCGGTGCCGGCAGGAATCAGGCGGCCGACGATGACGTTCTCCTTCAGCCCGCGCAATTCGTCGCGCTTGCCCATGATGGCCGCTTCGGTGAGCACCCGGGTGGTCTCCTGGAAGGACGCCGCCGAGATGAACGAATCCGTTGACAGCGAAGCCTTGGTGATGCCCAGCAATACGTGCTCGTATTGCGCCGGAGCCTTCCCTTCGGCTGCAACACGCTCGTTCTCTTCCAGCACCTCGGCACGCTCCAGCTGTTCGCCGGTAATGAAACGCGTATCGCCAGCATCGACGATGAGCACGCGCCGCAGCATCTGGCGGACGATGACCTCGATGTGCTTGTCGTTGATTTTCACGCCCTGCAGACGGTAGACATCCTGCACTTCGTTTGCAATGTAGCGCGCCAACTCCTCGACCCCGAGCAGGCGCAGGATGTCATGCGGATCAGCAGGCCCGTCGACGATCATCTCGCCCTTGTTGACCACCTGGCCGTCATGCGCCATGACATGCTTGTCCTTGGCAATCAGGAACTCGTGGGCAACACCATCAAGGTCGGTGATGACCAGGCGCTGCTTGCCCTTGGTGTCCTTGCCGAACGAGACCGTGCCGGTAACTTCGGCGAGCATGCCGGCATCCTTCGGCGAACGCGCCTCGAACAATTCGGCAACCCGCGGCAAACCGCCGGTAATGTCGCGCGTCTTGGAGGTCTCCTGCGGGATTCGCGCGAGCACCTCGCCGACGCCGACTTCCTGCCCGTCCCGCACCGTGATAATGCAGCCGATCTGGAAGGTGATGTTCACCGGCTGGTCGGAGCCAGCCAGCTTGATTTCCTGGCTGTCGGCATCCAGCAGCTTGACCTGAGGCCGCAGTCCCTTAGCCTGCACGCTGCCGCGCCGTTTGGGATCGACGACGACGAGTGTCGAGAGCCCGGTGACCTCGTCGATCTGCTTGGCAACGGTGACACCTTCCTCGACGTTTTCGAATTTGATGCGACCCGCGTATTCCGTAATGATCGGACGGGTATGCGGATCCCAGGTTGCCAGCACATGGCCGGGTTTGACCGTCTGGCCGTCGCGCGCTGCAAGCAGCGCTCCGTAGGGAACCTTGTGCCGCTCACGCTCGCGGTTGGCCTCGTCGTGGATCATGATTTCGCCGTTTCGCGAAATCGCAACCAGCTCGCCACGCGTGTTCGAGACGTAGCGCATACCGGCTGAATAACGCACCACGCCCGCCGATTTGCCTTCAACCTGGCTCACCACCGCAGTACGCGAAGCAGCGCCGCCAATGTGGAAAGTACGCATCGTCAACTGCGTGCCGGGCTCACCGATCGACTGCGCCGCAATCACACCGACTGCCTCGCCGATGTTGACCACCGAGCCCCGGCCAAGATCGCGCCCATAGCAGCGCGTGCACAGGCCATAGCGCGTTTCGCAAGTCAGTGGCGTGCGCACCTTGATCTCGTCGATGCCAGAGGCCTCGATCGCGTCAACCACATCCTCATCCAGCAATGTGTTCGTTTCGAACAAAGTCGCGCCAGTCTCGGGATTGACGATATCCGCCGCCGCGACCCGCCCCAGGATGCGTTCGCGCAGGCTCTCCACTACCTCGCCGCCCTCCACCAACGCCTTCATGACCACGCCATTCGTCGTACCGCAATCATCCTCGGTCACGACGAGATCCTGCGTAACGTCAACCAGGCGTCGCGTTAGATAACCGGAGTTCGCGGTCTTCAGGGCGGTGTCCGCCAGACCCTTGCGCGCGCCGTGTGTCGAAATGAAGTACTGCAGGACGTTCAGGCCTTCGCGGAAATTCGCCGTAATGGGCGTCTCGATGATCGAGCCGTCCGGTTTCGCCATCAAACCACGCATGCCGGCCAGCTGACGGATCTGCGCCGCGGAACCACGCGCCCCCGAATCGGCCATCATGTAAATCGAATTAAACGACTCCTGCATCACCGGATTGCCCTTCTTGTCGAGCCGTGGCCTCCATTCCCGGGACTTCGGCTCCCACTCGATGACCGGCTCTACACCGAGCTGCTCCATCATCGCCTTGGCAACCAGATCACCCGCACGACCCCAGATGTCCACCACCTTGTTGTAGCGCTCGCCCTGAGTGACCAGACCCGAGGTGTACTGCTTCTCGATCTCCTGCACTTCCTTTTCCGCCTCGCCGATGATCTCGTCCTTCTGCTTCGGCACCAGCATGTCGTCCACGGCAATCGACAGCCCCGCACGGGTTGCCATGGAAAAACCGTTGTACATCAGCTTGTCGGCGAAAATCACCGTCTCGCGCAAACCACAGCGCCGGAAACTGGCGTTGATGATTTTCGAGATTTCCTTCTTCTTCAACGCCTTGTTGATGAACTCGAACGGCAGTCCGTGCGGCAGAATCTCGGAGAGCAGCGCGCGGCCAACCGTCGTCTGGTAGCGTGTCAGCTTCTCCCGCTTCGTGCCGTCTTCATTGACTTCGGTTTCCTTGATCCGCACGAGGATGCGCGCACTGATCTCGACCTGCCCGGTCTCATAGGCGCGTGAAACCTCACTGACGTTGATGAAATGCGAGTCCTCGCCACGGGCGCCCTGCTTTTCGCGGGTCGTATAGTACAGACCCAGCACGATGTCCTGCGAAGGCACGATTATGGGATCACCATTGGCCGGCGATAGCACATTGTTCGACGACAGCATCAGCGTGCGCGCTTCCATCTGCGCTTCCAGCGAAAGCGGTACGTGAACGGCCATCTGGTCGCCGTCGAAGTCGGCATTGAATGCCGCGCAAACCAGCGGATGCAGCTGGATCGCCTTGCCTTCGATCAGTACCGGCTCGAACGCCTGGATGCCCAGGCGGTGCAGCGTCGGCGCACGGTTGAGCATCACCGGATGCTCGCGAATCACCTCTTCGAGGATGTCCCATACGATGGGCTCTTCACTCTCCACCATGCGCTTCGCCGCCTTGATGGTCGTCGCCAAACCCATGACTTCCAGCTTGTTGAAAATGTAGGGCTTGAACAGTTCCAGCGCCATTTTCTTCGGCAGGCCGCACTGGTGCAGCTTCAGCTGCGGACCGACCACGATGACCGAGCGGCCGGAATAGTCGACGCGCTTGCCCAGCAGGTTCTGACGGAAACGACCGCCCTTGCCCTTGATCATGTCGGCGAGCGATTTCAGCGGACGCTTGTTCGCCCCTGTCATTGCCTTGCCACGGCGACCGTTGTCGAGCAGCGAATCCACCGCCTCCTGCAGCATGCGCTTTTCGTTGCGCACGATGATTTCCGGCGCCTTCAGTTCCAGCAGGCGCTTCAGGCGGTTGTTGCGGTTGATCACCCGACGATACAGATCATTCAGATCGGACGTCGCGAAACGGCCGCCGTCGAGCGGGACCAGCGGCCGCAGTTCCGGCGGCAGCACGGGCAGCACTTCCATGACCATCCAGTCGGGCTTGATGCCGGACTTCTGGAAAGCCTCGAGTACCTTGAGGCGCTTGGCGATCTTCTTGATCTTGGTCTCTGAACTGGTGGCCGCCAGATCGGTGCGCAGCGTTTCGATCTCGCGCCCCAGATCCAGGCTGCGCAGCAGCGACCGCACGCCCTCGGCACCCATTGCCGCGCTGAAGTCGTCGCCGAATTCGTCGACCTTTGCCAGATAATCCTCTTCGGTCATCAACTGGCAGCGCTTCAGCGGCGTCATGCCCGGGTCGGTCACCACATAGGCCTCGAAGTAGAGCACGCGCTCGATGTCGCGCAGCGTCATGTCGAGCACCATGCCCAGGCGTGACGGCAGGGACTTCAGGAACCAGATGTGCGCAACGGGACTGGCCAGCTCGATGTGCCCCATGCGTTCACGGCGCACCTTCGACAGCGTCACTTCGACGCCGCATTTCTCGCAGATCACGCCCCGGTGTTTCAGGCGCTTGTACTTGCCGCACAGGCACTCATAGTCCTTCGTCGGACCGAAAATCTTCGCGCAGAAGAGACCGTCGCGTTCCGGTTTGAATGTACGGTAATTGATGGTCTCAGGCTTCTTGACCTCCCCGTACGACCAGGAACGGATCTTCTCGGGCGAGGCCAGCCCGATCTTGATCGCGTCAAATTCCTCTTCCTGCGTAACCTGTTTGAACAAATCAAGCAGTGCTTTCATCGCAAACTCCTAACTAAACGGTGAGGTGCTTACGGCAGCTGAACGCGGAGCGTCGCCCTGCCGGTCTCTCTTCTACAAATCAATAACGGTTGCGATCGAGGTCGATATCAATCGCCAGCGAGCGGATTTCCTTGACCAGCACATTGAACGATTCCGGCATGCCGGCCTCGATGCGATGGTCACCCTTGACAATGGACTCATACACCTTGCGCCGCCCCTCAGTGTCATCCGATTTGACCGTGAGCATTTCCTGCAGCACATAGGCTGCGCCGTAAGCTTCCAGCGCCCACACCTCCATCTCACCAAAGCGCTGACCACCGAACTGCGCCTTGCCGCCCAGCGGCTGCTGCGTAACCAGGCTGTACGGGCCGGTGGAGCGTGCATGCATCTTGTCGTCGACCAGGTGATGCAGTTTCAGCATATGCATGTAGCCGACGGTGACCGGCCGCTCGAAAGGATCGCCGGTGCGGCCGTCATAAAGCGTGACCTGGGTCTTGCTGGCCGTGAAGCCCAGCTTTTTCGTGTGCGCATCATCGTGCGGATAAGCCAGGTCCAGCATCTGCCGGATCTCGATCTCGGTCGCGCCGTCAAACACCGGGGTCGCGAACGGCACGCCATTGCGCAAATTGGACGCCAGCTCGATGATTTCTTCATCCTTCAGGGAGTCCAGGTCGGCCGGTTTGCCGTTGGTGTTGTAAATCTTGTCCAGCACCTTGCGCACTTCCGCAACCTTGGCTTCCGCTTTCAGCATTTCGCCGATGCGGATGCCGAGACCCTTGGCTGCCCAGCCGAGATGGGTTTCGAGAATCTGGCCAACGTTCATCCGCGAGGGCACGCCCAGCGGGTTGAGCACGATGTCGACCGGCGTGCCATCGGCCATGTGCGGCATATCCTCGATCGGTGTGATCTTGGAAATGACGCCCTTGTTGCCGTGGCGTCCGGCCATCTTGTCGCCCGGCTGCAACTGGCGCTTGACGGCCAGGTAGACCTTGACCATCTTCTGCACGCCCGGCGGCAGCTCATCGCCGCTGGTAAGCTTTTTCTTCTTCTCGTCATAAGCCTTGTCGAACTGCAGCTTGGTCTGCGCCAGGCTTTCCTTGATCTGCTCCATCTGTGCGGCCGATTCTTCGTTTGCCAGACGGATGTCAAACCAGCTGTGACGCTCTACTTCACCGAGGTATGCCTTGGTGATCTTCGCGCCCTTGACGAGTTTCTTCGGACCGCCATTCGCGGTCTTGCCGGTCAGCAGGCGCTCGAGCCGTTCGAACGCATCGTTCTCGACGATGCGCAGCTGGTCACCAAGGTCCTTCTTGTAGCGTTTCAGTTCATCGTCAATGATCTGCTGGGCACGCTTGTCGCGTTCGATGCCTTCGCGGGTGAAAACCTGCACGTCGATGACCGTGCCCGACATGCCCGAAGGCACGCGCAGGCTGGTGTCTTTCACGTCCGAGGCTTTTTCGCCGAAGATCGCGCGCAGCAGCTTCTCTTCCGGCGTCAGCTGGGTTTCGCCCTTCGGCGTCACCTTGCCGACTAGCACATCGCCCGCTTCGACTTCCGCGCCGATATGGATGATGCCCGACTCGTCGAGGTGGCCCAGTTGCGATTCCGACAGGTTCGAAATGTCGCGAGTAATTTCCTCGGGGCCGAGCTTGGTGTCGCGGGCAACCACTGACAGTTCCTCGATGTGAATCGAAGTGAAGCGATCCTCAGCAACCACGCGCTCCGAAATCAGGATCGAGTCTTCGAAGTTGTAGCCGTTCCAGGGCATGAATGCCACCAGCATGTTCTGCCCCAGCGCGAGCTCGCCCATGTCGGTGGACGCGCCGTCAGCAACGACGTCGCCGCGGGCGATATGGTCGCCCACCTTCACCAGCGGCCGCTGGTTGATGTTCGTATTCTGGTTCGACCGCTGGTACTTCACCAGGTTGTAGATGTCGACACCGACTTCGCCGGCAGACGTCTCGTCGTCGTTCACGCGCACCACGATACGACCGGCATCGATGTAATCAACGACACCGCCGCGGCGGGCCTGGACTGCCGTACCCGAGTCCACCGCAACGGTGCGCTCCAGGCCGGTCCCAACGAGGGGTTTCTCGGCACGCAGGCAGGGCACTGCCTGGCGCTGCATGTTCGAGCCCATCAGCGCGCGATTGGCATCGTCATGCTCAAGGAACGGGATCAGCGAGGCCGCCACCGATACCGCCTGCGCCGGCGCGACGTCCATATACTCGATGCGGTCCGGTGCCGACAGCGCGAACTCGTTGTGGTGACGGCACGACACCAGCTCGTCCGAGAACCTGCCATGCTTGTCGAGAGCGGCATTGGCCTGGGCAATGACGAACTTGCCTTCCTCGATTGCCGACAGGTAATCGATCTGGTCGCTGACCTTGCCGTCCTTGACCTTGCGGTACGGGGTCTCGAGAAAGCCGTATTCGTTGGTCCGCGCATAGATCGCCAGCGAATTGATCAGGCCGATGTTCGGGCCCTCGGGCGTCTCGATCGGACAGACACGCCCGTAGTGTGTCGGATGCACGTCGCGCACTTCGAAGCCGGCGCGTTCCCGCGTCAGGCCACCGGGTCCGAGCGCCGAGACGCGGCGCTTGTGGGTGATCTCCGACAGCGGGTTGGTCTGGTCCATGAACTGCGACAACTGAGATGAGCCGAAGAATTCGCGGATCGCCGCCGATACCGGCTTCGCGTTGATCAGGTCATGCGGCATCAGATTGTCGGACTCGGCCTGTGACAGGCGTTCGCGCACCGCACGCTCGACACGGACCAGCCCGGCACGGAACTGGTTCTCCGCCAGTTCACCGACCGAGCGTACGCGGCGGTTGCCGAGATGATCGATATCGTCGATCTCGCCGCGGCCGTTGCGCAGCTCCACCAGGATCTTGATCACCGCAACGATGTCTTCGGGCGACAGCGTATTGGCGCCCGTCAGCTCGGCGCGGCCGACCCGACGGTTGAATTTCATGCGGCCCACCGCCGACAGGTCGTAGCGGTCGGGCGAGAAGAACAGACCGTTGAACAGCGTCTTCACCGAATCCTCGGTCGGCGGCTCGCCGGGACGCATCATCCGGTAAATCGCCACCTGCGCCGCCAGCTGGTCCGCGGTCTCGTCGATGCGCAGCGTCTGCGAGATGTAGGGCCCTTGGTCAAGGTCGTTGGTGTAAATGGTCTCGACGCTGGCCACACCCGCTTCGCGCAGCTTGACCAGCACTTCCTCAGTGATCTCGTCGTTGGCATTAGCCACCAGTTCGCCGGTGGACTTGTCGATGACGGTGCGCGCGAGTGCGCGTCCAATCACGAAATCTTCCGGCACCTCGAGACGCTTCAGGCCTGCCGCCTCCATGTCACGCACATGCTTGACGGTGATTCGCTTGTCCTTCGCGACAATCAGCTTGCCGCCCTTCGCGGTGATGTCGAAACGCGCGGTCTCGCCACGCATGCGCTCCGGTTTCACCTCGAACTCGACACCGTTCTTCGAAATGTGGAAGGTGTCGAACTCGAAAAACTCCTGGAGTATCTGTTCCGACGAAAAGCCGAGTGCCTTCAGCAGGATCGTCACCGGCATCTTGCGGCGGCGGTCGACGCGGAAATACAGATAGTCCTTGGCATCGTATTCGAAATCGAGCCAGGAGCCGCGATAGGGAATGATCCGTGCCGAAAACAGCAGCTTGCCGGAAGAATGGGTCTTGCCGCGATCGTGCTCGAAGAACACGCCCGGCGAGCGGTGCAACTGCGACACGATGACGCGTTCCGTGCCGTTGATCACAAAAGAGCCGGTAGTGGTCATCAGCGGGATTTCGCCCATGTACACTTCCTGCTCCTTGACCTCCTTGATCGTCGGCTTGGATGCTTCCTTGTCCATGATCGTCAGCCGCACCTTGGCACGCAGAGGCGCCGCCAGCGTCAGCCCGCGCTGCTGGCATTCCTTGACGTCGAACGGCGGCACGCCGAGGGCGTAGCTGACGAACTCAAGGCGCGCATTCTTGGAATGGCTCTCGATCGGAAATATGCTGGTAAACGCCGCCTGCAGGCCTTCATTCTTGCGTGCATTGGGTGGCGTAAATTCCTGCAGGAATGCCGCGAACGATTCGAGCTGGGTCGTCAGCAGGTAAGGCACCTGCAGTACGCTCTCGCGCTTGGCGAAACTCTTGCGGATGCGTTTCTTTTCGGTGAATGAATAAGCCATGTCCACTCCGGAGCAGGGTCAGAAAGTCAAATGTTGCAGGTCACAATCGCGGATTGCGCGGTATGACCTGCCACTTTCAACCTTCAGCAAAACAGTCAAAAGGCGCTGGCTGGCGGAGTACCCGCCGGCCGGCGCAAGATCCACAGTTACTTGATTTCCGCCGTGCCGCCAGCCTCGGTGATCTGCTTGAGGATGGCTTCCGCATCGGCTTTCGATACGCCTTCCTTGACGGGTTTCGGCGCGCCATCGACCAGGTCTTTGGCTTCCTTCAGGCCGAGACCGGTCACCGCACGCACCACCTTGATGACGTTGACCTTGTTGGCGCCGGAACTGGTCAGGTTGACCGTGAACTCGGTCTGCTCTTCCGCAGCAGCAGCGCCACCGGCGGCGGGGGCCGCAACGGCGACGGCGGCAGCGGCGGCTGAAACACCGAACTTCTCTTCCATGTCCTTGATCATTTGCGACAACTCGAGCACCGTCATGTTCGCGATAGCGTCGAGGATTTCTGCTTTGGCAACTGCCATGTCGTTCTCCTGAATCCTAAAAAGTTAATAAAAACAATAGGTTATGGTATTGCGGGAGTCGCTGCCTGACGGCAATGACCTCACGCGGCCTGCTTTTCTTTCTGATCCCGCACGGCAGCCAGCGCCCGCACAAACTTGGTCGGAACCTCGTTGAGGGTGCGAACAAATGTGGCGACCGGTGCCTGCATGGTTCCCAACAGGGTGGCCAGCAGCTCCTGACGACTGGGCATCTTGGCGAGCGCCGCAACTTCCTTGGCACTCATCATGACGTTCGGCATCGCGCCGCCCTTGATCACGAGACGCTCGTTTCCTTTCGAAAACTCGTGCAGCACCTTGGCAGCCGCCACCGGATCGCTCGAAATGCCGTAAGCCAGCGGTCCGATCATCTGATCGGCCAGTGCCTTGAACGGCGTATCGGCGACCGCACGGCGCGCCAGGGTGTTTTTCAGAACGCGGAAATACACGCCCGACTCGCGCGCTTTCTTGCGCAATTCGGTCATGCTCTCCACGGGCAGGCTGCGGTACTCTGCGAGTACGATGGCCTGGGCTTGCGCAACCTGCGCGCTCACTTCGGCCACCACCGCTTGCTTCTGCTCCAGATTGAGACTCAAGGTCGTTCTCCGTTAAACGTTAACCGCTGACCAATGGACACTGGTCCGGAAACATGAACAAATCACCGTGATACGGATCTCCATTCATGATTCATCGTTCCATGCCCACCGCTTGTTGCACGGCGACCATTAATCCAGGAGTCAGACATGAACATGTTTGACCTGTTTTTCGGGCACACCGTCTGCGTAGGACTTCAGCGTCTGGCCACTGGCTGATCGCCCTTGGCCTTCTTCCAAAAATTAAACCTCTCGGTACCTACGGTCTTTGACACCCCGTCGGCGATCAACTGCCAACGGCCCAAAGTTCTGCCCCGCGCGCCTCGCGCGGGGGCTTCATTTACTGTTGCTGCTGCGCAAAGCCTGACTGGTCGACGCGTACGCCGGGCCCCATCGTGCTCGACACCGCCACCTTCCTCAGGTAGATCCCCTTGGTCCCCGCCGGCCGCGATTTGTTCACGGCATCGACCAGTGCGCGGAGATTCTCTTCCAGCGCATCCACGGTAAATGACGCGCGGCCAATCGTGCATTGCACGATACCGGCCTTGTCGGCGCGATACTGGACCTGGCCGGCCTTGGCGTTCTTCACCGCCAGCGTCACGTCCTGCGTCACCGTACCCACCTTGGGGTTGGGCATCAGGCCGCGCGGGCCGAGCACCTGACCCAGCTGACCGACCACGCGCATCGCATCCGGGGTGGCGATCACCACGTCGAAATCCATCTTGCCGCCCTTGATCTCGGCGGCCAAGTCATCGAAACCAACCAGGTCGGCACCGGCGTCTTTCGCCTGCTGGGCTTTTTCGCCCTGTGCAAACACCGCAACGCGCACGGTCTTGCCGGTGCCCTGCGGCAGCACGACGGAACCACGCACGTTCTGGTCGGATTTCTTGGCGTCGATGCCGAGGTTGATCGCGACGTCCACGGCTTCGTTGAACTTGGCCGTGGCGTTCTCCTTCACCAGCTGCAGCGCATCCTTCAGCGCATACAGCTTGTCACGGTTGACCTTGGCACGAACCGCCTTGTAGCGTTTGGAAACATTAGCCATTTACACCCCCTCCACGTCGACGCCCATGCTGCGGGCGCTGCCGGCAATGGTACGTACTGCAGCGTTCAGATCCGCAGCGGTCAGATCGGGCATTTTCGCCTTGGCGATTTCCTCGACCTGAGCGCGCGTGATGCGGCCCACCTTGTCGGTATTCGGACGCTTGCTGCCGCTTTCGATCTTCGCCGCCTTCTTGATCAGGATCGACGCCGGCGGCGTCTTCATGATGAAGGTAAAGCTCTTGTCCTGGTATGCAGTGATCACCACGGGAACCGGCAGGCCGGGTTCCATTTTCTGCGTGGCGGCATTGAACGCCTTGCAGAATTCCATGATGTTCAGACCGCGCTGACCCAGCGCGGGACCGATGGGCGGCGAGGGATTCGCCTTGCCCGCCGGCACTTGCAGCTTGATGAAACCGACGACTTTCTTTGCCATTTACACTCTCCTTGTGGGTTCAAACGGGCACCGGTCAAAAGATGCGGCGCCCTCCCCGGGTTAAAGATCAGGCCTTCTCGACCTGACCGAAATCCAGCTCGACCGGAGTCGAGCGGCCGAAGATCGTCACCGACACGCGCAGCTTGCTCTTGTCGTAATTGACGTCTTCCACGTTGCCGTGAAAATCGGCAAACGGACCATCCTTGACGCGCACTGCCTCGCCCACCTCGAACAGCACCTTGGGCCGCGGTTTTTCCACGCCTTCCTGAATCTGGTTCAGGATGTTCTGCACTTCCTTGTCCGAGATCGGCGTCGGCTTGGTCGCCGTGCCGCCGACAAACCCCGTGACCTTGGCCGTATTCTTGACGAGGTGCCACGACTCGTCGGTCATTTCCATTTCGACCAGCACATAGCCCGGGAAGAACTTCCGCTCGCTGATGTTCTTCTGGCCGCTTTTCATTTCGACCACTTCTTCGACCGGCACCAAGATCTGCCCGAACTTGTCTTCCATGCCGGCACGGCGGATACGGTCGAGCAATGCGCGCTGCACGCTTTTCTCAAAGCCGGAATACGCGTGGACCACATACCATTTCTTGCTCATCATTCTCCGCCGATCAGCTTTTTGACGATCCACAACAGGATTCCGTCCACCAACCACATGAACAGCGCCATGATGACCACAAACACGAACACGATCCCGGTCGCCTGCAGCGTTTCGTTGCGTGAGGGCCAGACCACCTTGCGCGTTTCGGCTGCCGATTCCTGCGCGAAAGCGAAAAAGGTCCGTCCCGCCGCAGTCGTCCACAGCACGGCAGTGCCTGCCGCGAGCCCGGCCAGAAACGCCGCGAGCCGGATCACCGTCGCGCTCTCCTGCAGGTAATAAAACCCGCCGATACCCGCGACTACGAGCAACACCGCCGCCGCAATCTTGATCTTGTCCACTGTCGCAACCGCCTTGTGCTTGCCGGAACCCCGGGCTCTGCAGCCCGGTTCCGGTACTCGATACTGCTTGTTGTTGGCAGGCCAGGAGGGAATCGAACCCCCAACCTTCGGTTTTGGAGACCGACGCTCTGCCAGTTGAGCTACTGGCCTGCAGCCTTACTCGATCACCTTTGCCACGACGCCGGCGCCGACGGTCCGGCCACCCTCGCGGATGGCAAAACGCAGCCCCTCTTCCATCGCGATGGGCTGAATCAGCGCCACCGTGATCGAAATGTTGTC
>Ga0105107_10001980_pt1 | contig 13464 bp, 11 predicted proteins | sample PPLLaktember2015_6_FD_79335 | JGI IMG/M metagenome (GOLD analysis project Ga0105107, IMG submission 79335) | Freshwater sediment microbial communities from Prairie Pothole Lake near Jamestown, North Dakota, USA - PPLs Lake P8 Core (1) Depth... | ecosystem: Environmental > Aquatic > Freshwater >...
CGGGTATGCCGACGCAGCGATCGAGTCGAGCAGTCGAATCGGCCACCGGCCTGCACTGTCGGAGTTCCGACAGTCGTCGACGGCTCGACAGCCGCCGATCGGCCCTTTTCCGACGTGCCGTCGCGCTGCATGCTTGCGTCGTGGGTGCTCCCGAGAGATTGCGCGCCGAGCAGCTCCGCGCCGCATCGACCGCGTTCCTGCGCATCCGGCCGGTCGTCGTCGCGATCGGCATCGCGGCGAACGGCGCCCTGCTGGTCGCCGGCGGCGCGCCGACGTGGCAGCTGCGCGCGCACGGGATCACGCTCGCGATCGGGCTCGCGGCGTTCGTCGGCGAGTCGATCGCGTTGCGTCGGCGACTCGTCGGCGAGACGTGGCTGCTCGTCTCCCTGCTGGCCACGGTCGCGATGCTCGGGCTCGGCTGCTCGTGGACGGGCGGCCTGCGCAGCCCGATGCTGCCGGTGATGAGCGCACCGATCGTCGTCGCGCTCGCGGCGTTCGGTCGGGATCCGCGGGCTCGCATCGTGCTCGGTGCGGGAGTCGTCGCCGCGCTCGTGCTGCTGCTCGCGCCCCCGCTCGGACCAGAGCCCGCGCTCGCACCTGCGATGGCGGCCGTGTCGTGGGCGGTCGCGCTCGCGCTCTTCTGGCTCGCGCTCATCGGTCTCGGCGACGCCCACGTGCGCACCGCCGCGGCGCTCGATCGCATGCGTCTCGGGGCGATCGAGGAGGCGGCCGCCCGCGCGCGCGAGACCGAGGCGCTCGGGGCCAGGGTCGCGCACGAGGTCCGCAACCCGCTCACCGCGATCAAGGCGCTGGTGCAGCTCGTCTCGACCGCGGTGACCGGCACGCGCGACGAGGAGCGTCTCCGCGTTGCGCTCGGAGAGATCGAGCGGGTCGAGCGCACGCTCTCGGAGTACCTCTCGCTCGCGCGCCCGCTCACCGACGTCGTCCCGGAGAGTGTGGAGGTGGCGGACGTGCTGGCCGAGCTCGCCGCGGTGCTCGAGGCCCGTGCCGCGGATGCCGGCGTAGGGATCGAGGTGCGCAGCGGCGGCGGTCGTGCGTTCGTCGATCCCCGGCGGCTGCGCGAGGCGCTGCTGAACCTCGGCGTGAACGCGATCGAGGCGATGCCGAACGGCGGCACGCTCGTGCTCGAGAGCGCGGCCGCCCCGGACTGCATGCGGATCCACGTGCGCGACGACGGGGTCGGCATCGCGCCCGAGGCGGCGGCGCGGATCGGCACCGCGTTCGCCTCGGGCCGTGCGGGCGGCACGGGCCTGGGACTCGCGCTCGCGAAGAGCGTGGCCCGCATGCACGGCGGCGAGCTCGAGGTCGACTCCGCGCCGGGGCGCGGTACGACGATGACGATGACGATCCCCACCGGAGGCGCGCGCGATGGCGAAGATCCTGCTGGTCGATGACGAACCGACGGTGACCTATGCGCTCGGCGAGGTGCTCGATCGCCACCAGGTCGTCGTCGCGAGCTCGGGCGAGCAGGCGCTGGGTCTGCTCGACGGCGTCGATGTCGTCGTCACCGACCTCTCGATGCCGGGCATGGACGGGCTCGAGCTGCTGCGGCGGATCCGCGCGGAGCACCCGAGCGTGCCCGTGGTCCTGCTCACCGCGCGCGGATCGGAGCGCACGGCGGTCGCGGCGATGAAGGCGGGCGCGCACGACTACCTCACCAAGCCGTTCGACGTCGACGAGATGCGCCATGTCGTCGATCGGGCCGCCGAGCTGTCGGAGCTGCGTCGCCGCGATCGCGTCGCCGCGGCCGAGCGCGTGCTCGGGCGCCGCATCGTCGGCAGCTCACCCGCGCTGCGCAAGCTGCTCGCGACCGTCGAGCGGGTCGCACCCCGCGACGTGCACGTCCTCGTCACGGGCGAGACCGGCACCGGCAAGGAGATGATCGCGGCGCTGTTGCACGTGCACGGTGCGCGCGCGAACGGACCGCTCGTACGGTTCAACTGCGCCGCCATCCCCGAGGCGCTCGCGGAGTCCGAGCTGTTCGGTCACGTGCGCGGGGCGTTCACCGGGGCGCTCGCGGATCGCCGCGGCTACTTCGAGCAGGCGCACGGCGGAACGCTGGTGCTCGACGAGATCGGCGAGCTGCCCGCGGGACTGCAAGCCAAGCTGCTGCGCGCGGCCCAGGACGGCGAGATCCGCCGCATCGGCGCGACCGGGCCGACGCACGTCGATGTGCGGCTCGTCGCCTGCACGCATCGCGATCTGCGGGCCGAGGTCGCCGCGGGCCGCTTCCGCGAGGACCTCTTCTATCGCCTCGCGGTGGTCGAGCTGCGCGTGCCGCCGCTGCGAGAGCGCCGCGAGGACATCCCCGCGCTCGCGCACGAGCTCGTTCGCCGCCACGCCGCGCGCTTCGGGCTCGAGGACGTCGAGCTCGCACCCGAGGTCGTCGATGCGCTCACCGCCCGTGCCTGGCCGGGCAACGTGCGCGAGCTCGACAACGCGATCGCGCGGCTCGTCGCGCTGGGCACCGGCGGCACGATCGGGCTGTCGGACTACGAGAGCGAGGCGACCCCCGCACCGCGCACGGGCGGCGGCACGTTCCGCGAGAAGGTCGCGGCGTTCGAGCACGGCCTCTTGGCGGACGCCCTCGCGCAGAGCGGCGGCAATCAGAGCGAGGCCGCCCGCAAGCTGGGCATGTCGCGCGTGACGCTGATCGACCGGCTCAAGAAGCACGGCCTGATCTGACTCGTCTTCAGGGCAGCGGGATCTCGACGACCGCCGGGACCCGGACGAGCCGCTGGATCACGTTGCCGTCGGGCGCGATGCGGACGTAGTGCTCGCCCTCGCCGACCTGCACCTCGATCGTGATCTCGTCGACCTTCGGGCCCTTCTTCGTCTCGGCCTCGAGGATCTTCGCGCCGGGATACAGCTTCGCGATCGCGTCGTTCACCGGCGCGGGCAGGCTCTTCGGGTCGACCTCGCACTCGGTGTAGAGCTCGGTGCCGTCCTCGGACGCCGCGACCTCGCACGTCTTGCCGTCGCTCGTCTGCATCTCGATCTCGTACACGCGGCCGTGCTCGGCATACAGCTCGCTCTCTACGCGCGCCAGCTTGCCGCCGGGAAACTTCTGGGCGGCGAGGTCGTGCACCGCCTTGGGGATCGCGCTCGCGTCGGCGTGATAGACCGACTGCTTCACGAGCGTGCCGGCAGCATCGGTGCGGAGCTTCATCTTCTGGGCCGGTCCCGCCGCCGCGAGCTTCACGAGCTCACCGTCGAGCGCACCCGCGCCGCCGGCCGTCGGCGTCGTCGTGGCCGGCTCCGGACACTTCGCCGTGCCGCCCTCCTTGTCGCAGGCCGCGAGGGCGAACATCCACGAGAACGCGACGACGAGACGCGAGATCGCCATGGCGGTCTCGTACCCCAGGGACGGCACGCCACGCAAGTCGGGCTCAGCGGCCGACGAAGCGATCGGTCGCTCGTACGAGCGCAGACGCGATGCCCGGCTCGTTCGCCGAGTGGCCGGCGCTCTCGACGATGACGAGCTCGGCCTCGGGCCACGCCTGGTGCAGACGCCACGCGTTGCGCGCGGGACAGATGACGTCGTAGCGCCCGTGGACGATCACACCCGGGATGCCACGGATCCGGCCGACGTCGTCGAGCAGCTGCGTGGGACGGTCGAGGAAGCCGCCGTTCACGAAGTAGTGGCACTCGATGCGCGCGAACGCGAGCGTGAAGGCCAGGTCCTCGCAGTGCGCGATGAGGTTCGGATCCTGCAGCAGCGTCGCCACGCTGCACTCCCACGTGCTCCACGCCCGGGCGGCGTGCTCGCGGGCGCGTCGATCGTCGCCGACGAGCCGGCGGTGATACGCCGCGATGAGGTCGCCGCGTTCCTCCTCCGGAACGCCGTGGACGAAGGCATGCCACGCGTCGGGGAACAGCATCTGCGTGCCGGCCCCGTAGAACCACTGCATCTCGTCGTCGGCGAACGTGAAGATGCCGCGCAGCACCATCTCGGTGACGCGCTCGGGGTGCTTCTCGGCGTACGCGAGCGCGAGCGTGCTGCCCCACGAGCCGCCGAACACCTGCCACCGGTCGATCTCGAGGTGCTTGCGCAGCGTCTCGATGTCGTCGACGAGATGCCACGTCGTGTTCTCGTGCAGCGAGGCATGCGGCACGCTGCGCCCGCACCCGCGCTGGTCGAACAACACGATGCGATAGCGCGTGGGATCGAAGAACCGTCGGTGCCGCGGTTCGGTGCCGCCCCCGGGACCGCCGTGCAGGAACACGACCGGTCGACCCTCGGGATTGCCGGACTCCTCGTAGTAGAGCGAGTGCAGATCCGACACGCGCAGCATGCCGGTGTTGTACGGCTCGATGTCCGGGTACAGCCCCGCCGGATCCGACGATCGCGACAGGTTCGCGGACAGTCCGGGAGGCGTCGAGGTCGGTCGCACGGCCCGCGGTCCTTCAGGCCGGTCGGCCACGGTAGGCGTCGGTCGCCCCGACGAGCGCGTGCACGATGCCCGGCTCGTACGCGGAGTGACCCGCGTCGGGCACGATCTCGAACTGCGCCTCGGGCCACGCGCGATGCAGCTCCCAGGCGGACATCATCGGGCAGACCACGTCGTACCGGCCCTGGACGATGACGCCCGGGATTGCGCGGATGCGGCCGACGTCGCGCAGCAGTTGATCCTCCACCTCGAAGAACCCACGGTTCACGAAGTAGTGGCACTCGATCCGCGCGAACGCGGTGGCGAATGCGTCCTCACCGGCGTGCGCGATGAAATCCTGGCTCGGATAGAGAAAGCTCGTGCTCGCCTCCCATACGCTCCACGCCTTCGCGGCCGCGAGCTGCACTGCCGGATCGTCGCTCGTGAGCCGGCGGTGATAGGCGGCGATCAGGTCGCCGTGCTCCGCCAGCGGGATCGCGGCGAGGTACTTGTCCCACGCATCCGGGAAGATCGCGCTGGCGCCCTCCTGGTAGAACCAGTCCAGCTCCTTCTTGCGCAGCATGAAGATGCCGCGCAGCACGAGCTCGCTCGTGCGCTCCGGATGGCGCTGGGCATACGCGAGCGCGAGCGTGCTGCCCCACGAGCCGCCGAACACCTGCCAGCGCTGGATGCCGAGGTGCTCGCGCAGCGCTTCCATGTCCGAGACCAGGTGCCAGGTCGTGTTGTCGACGAGCGACGCGTGCGGCGTGCTCTTGCCACACCCGCGCTGATCGAACAGCACGATCCGATAGGCGTTGGGGTCGAAGAACCGCCGCTGCTTCGGATCGGTGCCGCCGCCGGGCCCGCCGTGGACGAACACGACCGGCTTTCCGCGCGGATTGCCCGACTGCTCGTAATAGATCGTGTGATGATCCGAGACGCGCAGATTGCCGACGTCGTAGGGCTCGATCTCGGGGTAGAACGTGCGGCGTTGGGCCATCTGGATCGTCTCCATGGTCGCGCACGCGACCTGGATGCGCCTCGACTCTTGCAAAGCCGACGCGTTTGGTCCACCGGGGCGGTCCTCACGGTCGCGCGCGCGCGCCTCGGCGTGATTCGACGAGCTCGGGGGGCGCCTGCACCAGCTCGATGAGCACGCCCGCACCGCCCTGGGGCGCCTCGGCGCTCCCCTTGGGATGGATGAAGCACACGTCGTGGCCGGCGGCGCCCCGACGGATGCCGCCGGGCGTGAAGCGCACGCCGCGCTGTTCGAGCCAGGCGACCGCAGCGCGGAGGTCGTCGACCCACAAGCCGAGATGGTTCAACGCGGGCTCGTGCACCCGCGGCGCTCGATCGGGATCGATGGGTTGCATGAGATCGATCTCCACCGTCGCGTCGCCGTCACCGACGAGCACGATGTCCTCGTCGACGTTCTCGCGCTCGCTGCGGTAGCTGCCGTGCGGCTGCAGGCCGAGGAGGTCGACCCACAGTCGGCGCAGCTCGTCCTTCTGCCGGGCGCCGATCGCGATCTGCTGCACACCGAGCACCTCGAAGGGGCGAGCGTCCGCCATGGCGTCCACGGTAGCACCCTCGCGCCGCTGCGATGATCCCGGGCACGCTCGCCGCGGTCCGACGGCGCCACGCGGGCCGGGCGGGGCGCCTTTGCTCGCGGCCGCACGCTGCGGCAGACTGCAGTCATGAGCTGGGCGTTCACCATCCTCGGGGTCGTGGTCGTCGGCGTGCTCGCACTGCTCGCCACGATGCGCGGCATCCATCGCGCACAGGACGAGCTCGCCCACTATCGGCTGTCCGTACGCTTCTGGGCCCTGCTCGCGGCCCTCGGCATCGCGCTGATGTTCGGGTTCGCATATCCGATCGAGGCGTCCGGCCTGCTGCACACGGATGCCGGCCTCGTGAGCGTCCTGTTGATGAGCGTACTGCCGGCGGTCGTCACGTTCGCCGGGCTGCGCAATGCGATCACGCTCGCGCTCGCCCATCGCCGGCGCCGGCGCGCGCTCGCGAGCGGCACGCCCATCGCTGCGCGCGTCGTCGACCGCACCCGACGCGCGCTCGCGCACGATCTCATGGCCGTCACGGTCGAGGCCGATCTACCCGAGGCGGGGCACGGCTCGGATCTCGCGTACCGCTCGAGCGACGCGGAACGGGTCCGCACGCGTCGGTTCGTCGAGACGTGTCCCACCGATCACTGGGCGCGGTTCGAGCCCGGTGCGCGCGTGATGCTGCGCTACGATCCGGCCGATCCCGGCACCTACGCCGTGCTGCTGTTCCCGGTCTGAGCGCTCACGGCATGTTCGCGTGCAGCCGCGCGAGCACGGGCGCGTCCGCGACGACGCGCGCCTCGTGGGCCGCGAGCCGCACGAGTCGCTCGTCCACGGCGGCCCGGTCCAATACGCCGAGCTCGCGCGCGAGCTCGACATAGCCGTGGTGGTGGCGCGCCTCGCAGGCGAGCAGATCCTGGTAGAGCGCGTGCACGTCGGCGTCGACGGCAGCACCGGCCGCGTGTGCCCGCTCGAACGCGCCGGCGAGCACCTGCATGCGCTCGCAGCTACGGGCCTCGATCAGTGCACAGCCGAGCAGCGTGTCGACGGCGCGCGTCGGCTCGCGCGGATCGATGGCATCCATCAGCGCGCCCGCGTACGGGCTGGGCGGCAGGCGGCCGAACTCGCGCCCGCGCCGGCGCACGATCTCGACCACGCGCTCGAAGTGCTCGAGCTCCTCGCGGGCGAGCCGGGCCAGCGGGATCGCGAGGCATGCGTGCTCCGGGTAGCGGAACACGAGGCCGATCGCCGTGGAGGCCGCCTTCTTCTCGCAGTGCGCATGGTCGAGCAGGACCTCGTCGAGGTGGACGAGGGCGCGGTCGCCCCAGGCGGGATCGGTTCGCGACTGCAAGTGCAGCACGAGCCGCATGCTACAGTGTCCGTGCCATGTCGACGCGCTCCGTGGCCGCCGTCGCGCTCGGCATCCTCGCCTGCGGTGCGACGCCGTTCGCCGCGGGCTGCACCTGGCGCCGCGCCCCCGACGGCGGCGTCGACATGGTGGTGCCGCGACCCGGCGAGGTCGCCACGCCCGAGGTGACGATCGTCGCCGCCCGCTTCTCGCGCGACGACAGCGGCACGCCCGCCCGGGCCGATGCGATCGTGCTCGTGTTCGACCGCGACGTCGACGCGGTGAGCCTCACCCCGACCGCGTTCCTCGTCGTCGAGGCCGACGGCACGCGGGTGATGGCCGAGGAAGCCGTGCTCGCACCCGCGAGCGAGGACGACGAGAACCGCTCGGTCACGCTGTGGGGTGACTTCGGCGATCCCGAGAAGAACCCGCCCACCGACGTCATCGTGATCGGTCCGGTCTACGCCGAGGACGGCACGCCCCTCGTGGGGTCGGTCGCGAAGCTCGAGCCATGGAAGTCGGGCGCGCGCGTCGTGGCGGCCGAGACCGTCGCGCCCGGGCCCGCGCGGTGCCCCGGTGCGCTGCAGGTCGTGCGCACGTACTGGTCCGACGAGATCCGCGGCGTCGAGCCGGCCGACCTCGCCCGCGTCGAGCTCGCGCTCGGCAGCGGGCCGGCCCGTGCACCGGTCGGATTCGACGACTACCTCGGCGACGGCGATGCAGCCGACGACAACGTGCTCGATCTGTGCATCGACGTCGACGCGCCGCTCGTCGAGCTGCGGATCGCGGCGGCCACCTTCGTCGATGCCGCCGGCCACCCGAGCGCAGCGGTGCAGCTGCCGGTCCGCGATGGCCCCGGCGGCTGATCCCCCACGAAACGAACACGACGGATGTCGCTGCAACGCCGCCCGATCCGCAAGCTGCTGTGTGCCAACCGCGGCGAGATCGCGATCCGCGTGTTCCGGGCCGCGACCGAGCTCGGCATCCGCACGGTCGCGATCTTCAGCCACGTCGATCGCCTGCACCTGCACCGCTACAAGGCCGACGAGTCGTATCTGGTCGGCCGCGGCCAGACCCCGGTCGGTGCCTATCTCGACATCGACGGCATCGTCGCGGTCGCGCAGGCGAACGGTGTCGACGCGATCCACCCCGGCTACGGATTCCTGTCCGAGCGGGCCGACTTCGCGCGCGCCTGCGAGGCGGCCGGGATCGTGTTCGTCGGCCCGCCGCCGGCGGTGCTCGACGCGCTCGGCGACAAGACGGCGGCCCGGAAGATCGCCGAGGACGCGGGCGTGCCCGTCGTGCCCGGCACGCGCGATCCGGTGACGGATTCCGCGATGGTGCGCGCGTTCGCGGACGAGGTCGGCTATCCCGTGATCCTCAAGGCGGCCCGGGGCGGCGGCGGCCGGGGCATGCGGGTGGTCCGCGACGCGAGCGACATCGACGACGCGCTCGCCCGCGCGACATCCGAGGCGCGGGTGGCCTTCGGCGACGGCGCGATGTTCGTCGAGCGTTACGTGCAGCGGCCGCGTCACATCGAGGTGCAGATCCTCGGCGACGACACCGGCGACGTGATCCACCTGTACGAGCGCGACTGCTCGGTGCAGCGGCGCCACCAGAAGGTCGTCGAGATCGCGCCGGCGGTCGACTTCGACCCGGAGCTGCGGGCCCGCGTGCTGGCCGATGCGGTCAAGCTCGCGCGCACGGTGCACTACCGCAACGCGGGCACGTTCGAATTCCTCGTCGATCCGCAGGGGCGCCACTACTTCATCGAGGCCAATCCCCGCATCCAGGTCGAGCACACGGTGACCGAGGAGGTCACCGGCATCGACATCGTCCAGGCGCAGATCCTCATCGCCTCGGGCATGACGCTCGCCGAGCTCGGGCTCGCCCAGGATCGCATCCACGTGCGCGGGTTCGCGATCCAGTGCCGCGTGACGACCGAGGATCCGCTGCGCAACTTCCAGCCGGACACCGGGCGCATCGAGGTGTTCCGCTCGGGCGAGGGCTTCGGCATCCGCATCGACACCGGCTCGGGCTACACCGGCGCCGAGATCACGCCGCACTACGATTCGCTGCTCGCCAAGGTCACCGGCCGCGCGCTCGACTTCCCGTCCGCGGCGCAGAAGCTCCACCGTGCGCTCGCGGAGATCCGCGTGCGCGGCGTGCAGACGAACGTGCCGTTCCTGCAGAACGTGCTCACGCATCCGCGGTTCCTCGCCGGTCGCGTCGACACCAGCTTCATCAACGACACGCCGCGGCTGTTCCGGTTCCCGCGCCGGCAGAACCGCGCCCAGCGGCTCCTGCGATACCTCGGCGGTCTGGCGGTGAACGGGCCGTCGACGCCGTGGCTCACCCAGACGCCGCCGGCCCGCATCGAGCCGGTGCTGCCGCCCGTGTCGCCGTCCGAGCCGCCGCCCAGGGGCTGGCGCGACGTGCTGCTGGAGTACGGGCCGACGGGATTCGCTGCGGCCGTGCGGGCGCATCCGCGGCTCTTGGTGATGGACACGACCTGGCGCGACGCCCATCAGTCGCTGCTCGCGACGCGCGTGCGCACGATCGATCACGCCGCGATCGCACCGGCGACCGCCCGGGCCCTGGCGCCGTGCTACAGCCTCGAGATGTGGGGCGGCGCGACGTTCGACGTCGCGCTGCGCTTCCTCAAGGAGTGTCCGTGGGAGCGGCTCGAGCGGCTGCGCGAGCTCGTGCCGAACATCCCGTTCCAGATGCTGCTGCGCGGGGCCAACGCGGTCGGCTACACCAACTATCCGGACAACGTCGTCGTCGAGTTCGCCCGCATCGCGCGCGAGCGTGGAATCGACGTGTTCCGCATCTTCGACTGCCTCAACTACATCGACAACCTCGCGCTGGGCATCGATGCGGTGGGGCGGGCCGGCGGCGTGATCGAGGCCGCGATCTGCTACACGGGCGACGTCTCGGATCCGCACCGCACGAAGTACAGCCTGCAGTACTACGTCGATCTCGCCGGCCGCCTGGTCGAGCTCGGCACACACGTGCTCGCGATCAAGGACATGGCGGGGCTGCTCAAGCCGCGCGCGGCCACGATGCTGATCGGTACGCTGCGCAAGGCGTTTCCCGACCTGCCGCTGCACGTGCACACCCACGACACCGCGGGCAGCGGCGTCGCCTCGATGCTCGCGTGCGCCGACGCGGGGGCCGACGTCGTCGACGTCGCGCTCGAGCCGATGGCGGGCATGACCTCGCAGCCGGCGATGGGAGCCGTGGTCGCGGCCCTGCAGGGCTCACCGCGGCCGTGCGAGCTCGATCTCGAGTCGATCCAGGGGCTCGCGAACTACTGGGAGCAGGCGCGGCAGCTGTACGCGCCGTTCGAGTCTGGCATGAAGAGCGGCAGCGCCGACGTGTACTTCCACGAGATGCCCGGCGGCCAGTACACGAACCTGCAGTTCCAGGCGAACCAGCTCGGCCTCGCCGAGCGCTGGCCCGCGATCAAGCGCGCGTATGCGGCGGCAAACCGCCTGCTCGGCGACATCATCAAGGTCACGCCGTCCTCGAAGGTCGTCGGCGATCTCGCGCAGTTCATGGTCCAGAACGATCTGTCAGAGACCGACGTGGTCGATCGCGCCGAGACGCTGAGCTTCCCGACCTCGGTCGTCGAGTTCTTCCAGGGCATGCTCGGGCAGCCGCATGGTGGCTTCCCCGAGCCGTTGCGCACGCGGATCCTGCACGGCCGCTCGCCCGTCACGGGGCGGCCGGGGGCGAGCCTGCCCGCGGTCGACTTCGATGCGCTGCGCCGCACGCTGCGCGACGAGCACGGGCCGAACATCCGCGACGTCGATCTGCTGTCGGCCGCGCTCTACCCGAAGGTGTTCTCCGAGTTCATGGCCTTTCGCGAGCTGCACAGCGACGTGTCGGTGCTGCCCACGCGGCAGTTCCTCGGACCGCTCGAGATCGGCGAGGAGTTCACCGTCGAGATCGAGCGCGGCAAGACGCTGATCGTCGCGCTCACCGCCATCGGCGAGCTGCGCGACGATGGCACGCGCGAGGTGTGGTTCGAGCTCAACGGTCGGCCGCGGTCGATCCGCGTGCGCGACGAGAAGGCCGGCAAGTCGGCAGTGGTGCGCGAGCGCGCCGATCCGGCGGATCCGGGATCGATCGGCGCCCCGATGCCGGGCGTCGTGCTCGAGGTCCGCACCACCGCGGGCGCGACCGTGGCCGTGGGTGCGCCGCTCGTGGTGCTGTCGGCGATGAAGATGGAGACCGTCGTGGCCTCGCCCGTCGCGGGTGTCGTCGAGCGCATTGCCGCCGGCGTCGGCGACACGATGTCGGCCGGCGATCTGCTCTGTCGCATCGTGCCGCCCAAGGCCTGACGATCAGCGCGCGGCGCCGAGCAGCACGCCGGCCTCGAACAGCTCGGCGAACAGCATCGCGCTCTTCGCCAGCTTGTCGTCGTCGAGCGGCTCGCCCATCGCGGCAGCAGCGTGGTGCAGGCCCTCGGCCACCGGGCGACCGGCGACGAGCAGCTCGGCGAGCACGAGCCCGGCCCACCGGGTGAGCACGAGATAGCGCACCTTGTTCTTCGCGTCGCGGAACACGAGCAGCTCGGTCGGCGCGCACACGGGCTCGCTGCGATCGTCCTCGGCCCGCGGCAGCTCGTGGACCGCCCAGTCGTACCGCATCGCGCGTGCGCTGCCGTCGAACACGAGCGGTCGATCGAGCGCGATGTCGAGGCCCGTCGGCGCCTCGCCGCCGCGCGGATCGTTGCGCACCTCCATCTCGAGCAGCTCGTGGCGCGCGAGATCCCAGAGCCAGGGCGGAGCATCGCTGTGCCACCGCGTGCCCACCCATGCGACGAACTCGCCGGGGACATCGCGCAGGTACGGGCTCTTCGGCGCCGCCGCGGCCATGAACGCCGCGAAGTCGGCGCGCAGGTGGTCCCGGCCACGGCGCGCCGCCACGCGCGGGAGGAACTCGCGGATCGCCGCGAGCAGGCGGTTGTGCACGAGGGCCCGATAGACCAGGAAGCGTTCGCCGCCCGTGGACGCGAGCGCCTGCACGTCGGCCTCGGCGAGCCCCTTGCCGCGCAGCCAGCCGGCGAAGTCTGCACGCACTTCGGCCGCGGCCGACTCCTCGCGGATCACGGCAGCCATCGCCGCGATCGATCGATCGGGCTCACGATCCATGGGCCGCCGGCGCTCGCCGTGACTCCCAGCGCGACAGCGCCGAGCGATAGACCTCGTCGAGCGCCGCGACCTCGGCGAGCAGGACGGACAGTTCCGGGATGTTCGAGTCGCGCTCGAGCACGACCGGCTTGGGGCCGACCCGCTCGATCACCCACCCGAGCATGTCGTGCACCTCGCTGCGCACGTCGGCGCCGTGGGTGTCGATCACGAGCGTCTCGTCCCAGGCCTCGTGACCGGCGACGTGGAGCTGCACGACGCGATCGAGCGGAATCCTCGCGAGCCACGCGTACGGGTCGAAGCCGTGGTTCTGCGCATTCACGAACACGTTGTTCACGTCGAGCAGCAGCTGGGCATCCGCTCGCTCGAGCACCTCGCAGAGGAACGCCGGCTCGTCGAGCTGCGGCGCGCCGAGCTCGAGGTACCAGGAGATGTTCTCGACGGCCATCGGCCGGCCCAGCCGATCGCGGGCCTCGATCACGCGCTCGGCCACGCGCTGCGCCGCCCTGGACGTGAACGGCACCGGCAGCAGATCGTGCAGCATCGAGCCGTCGAGCCCGCTCCAGCACACGTGATCGGAGTGCCACGGCGTGTCGTGGCGATCGAGGAACCCGCGCAGCGTGGCGAAGTACTCGTCGTCGAACGGATCGGTCCCGCCGAGCGACATCATCAGCCCGTGCGTGACGACCGGGAATCGCTCGGCCACGCGTCCGAGCGCGCGCGGCATGCCGCCGCCGCGATGCATGTAGTTCTCCGGCGAGACCTCGACGAACGCGATCGCTCCGTCGGCGTCGCCGCGAGCGACGCGATCGATGAAGGCCGCCCGGAGGCCGAGTCCGATGCCGGTGGGAATGCGGGACGACATGCGCGTGAACGGGAGAATTCTGCCCGAGGCGATGCACCATGGACACGAGAACCCGCGACTGCCGGAGCGGCCGCGGGTCCTCGGGGTTCACGGGACGAGCGAGCTCAGCTCTTCGGCGCGGCTTCCTCCGGCTTCGCCTCGC
>Ga0105107_10001983_pt1 | contig 13457 bp, 11 predicted proteins | sample PPLLaktember2015_6_FD_79335 | JGI IMG/M metagenome (GOLD analysis project Ga0105107, IMG submission 79335) | Freshwater sediment microbial communities from Prairie Pothole Lake near Jamestown, North Dakota, USA - PPLs Lake P8 Core (1) Depth... | ecosystem: Environmental > Aquatic > Freshwater >...
CCCGGGATCGGTTCGGGGCGGCCGTCCCCCGTGAGCGTGGGCCGCCAGGGGCGCGCCGCGGTCATCAGGCCAACCGTCTGGCTTCGCGCCATCCAGTCCAGGTAGTCGGCCGGCGACGTCGGGTTGCGGGTCGCGCCGGTCCTCGCCTCGGTCAGGAAGATCGCCACGAGGCGGTCGCTCGCCGGGTACGGCAGGGGCCGAAGGAGGACCGCGTCGAGGACCGTGAAGATCGCCGTGTTGGCGCCAATGCCCAGGCCGAGCGTCGCGATGATGGCCGCGGCGAGGCCGGGCGTCTTGCGCATCAGGCGCACGGCGTAGCGGAGATCGAGGGAGAGCGCAGCCCAGTGTCGCGGCATCGTGTGAAACCTCCGAGATCTCGTCTGACGGCCCAAAGACTGAACCGGTTGGCCGGAGATTGCGTCTGTAGCAGGCAGGCGGAGGGATCACACGCAGATCGAGAGCTCACGGGTCGGATGGCGCGCGGACCGCGGGAAGAGACTCCTGGCCGCGATTCCGCTGGTTCTGCTTCTCGGCGTGGCGATCGCTGCCGCCGCGCCGCCCCAGGCTGCCGCGCCGGAGGAGCTGCTCGTCGTCCTCACGAGCACCGGGTCGGAGCGGGATGGCCTGCCCGTGTACGCGCGGCACCCGGACCCGGGTCCCCATCTCGCCGTGCTGACGCGCGGCTTCTCGGGCCGGCTGCTCCGCCTCTATCGTCTCGAGCAGCGGTTTCTGGCGGCGCGCGACGGCCGCGCGATCGAGCCGGCCTACCTGCTGCTGTCCACGACCCAGGGCGGGTTCCCGCGGTTCGGCTTCTGGCTCGGCGACGAGAAGAAGGACGGCATCGGCTACGTGGACCTGCATCGCGGGTCCACCCTGTCGGGCCGGTTCGGCGGAATGGATCAGATCTTCCCGCACGAGCTCGCGCACGTCATCGTGCACCAGCTCGCGGGCGAGTCGCCCGAGGGCGGCGCGAACCAGGTGCACGCGATTGGCGTGAGGACCGATCGCATCGTGGCCTTCAACGAGGGCTTCGCGGAGCACGTGCAGGTGCTGGCCGTGGACGACCCCGACGCCGTGCCCGACACGGCGCGGTTGCCAGGCGACGCGTCGCTCCTCGCGCGCGGTGAACAGCGTCTGGCCGACTATCGCCGCGCGCTCGAGGCGGCGTGGGCGCCCGCGCCGCCGGCGCGCATGTCGTTCGTGTTCTGGTTCAGCCAGACCGAGCAGGTGCTGAGGTACCACGCCGTGAAAGCGAACCTCTTCGCCCGCGCACCGGCGCTCGCCGAACGGATGCTGCTCAGGCGCGATCGCTTCCCCGCCTACCTGCTCGACAACATCCTGCCGGGCTCGCCCGAGGATCCGGTCAAGTCCCCGGCACGGCTCTTCGCGACCGAGGGCTTCGTGTCGGCCCTGTTCTGGCGGTGGTCCGCCTCGGAGGCGTTGCGGAGCCGCTACCGCGAGCCGGCCTTCTACGCGGCGTTCGGTACGACTCCCGACGCCGTGGATCCGCTCGACAACGTGTACCTGAAGCTCTTCGCGGCCCTCGCCGCGGGCCGTCCACAGGACGCGCCCTCGCTCGTTCGCGCGTACGTCGAGACCTTCCCCGACGAGGCCGAGGCGGTCGGCGCGGTCGTCGCCGCGGCGGGCGCCGGCTGGCCGCTCGTCCTGCCGCCCGAGATCTGGCTGGCCAACGATGACTTCCACGCCGGGACGACGCTGTTCGACCAGTTCCGCGCGTTTCCGCGGCGTCACACCTTCGACGTCAACGCGGCGTCGCTCGTGGACCTGCTGACCGTCGAGGGGATGACGCGCGCGACGGCCGAGGCGGTGCTGGAAGCGGCGCCGTACGGCTCGCTCGAGGACCTGCGCGCGGTGCCCGGTATGACGCCGGCGCTGTACTCACGTCTCGAAGCCATGGCCGCGACGATGTCGAAGATGCGCGCCGGGGAGATCGAAGAGAGCGTCTCACTCGATCTGATGGGGCTGCTCAGACAGTACCTCTACCGGGCCGCGGTGTGGATCCTGGTGTGCGCGGTGGCGTCGGCGTTGCTCTATCGGACGATCCGGCGGCTCCGGTGGCTGCGCCTCGGCCTGAATGGTCTCGCGGCGGCGGCCGTGGGACTGCTCGTCGCGTGGATCCTGGCCCCCGGGCCGTGGGCTCCGCTCCTGCCGCTGGCGATCTTCGGGCTGCCGGGCGCGGCGTGGCAGCTCGTCAGGTCGCGGGCCGGCGCCCGGCCGACGCGCGTCCTCGCCGCCTGGGCGCTCGCGTGCCTGCCGGCCCTGATCGTGACGCAGCCGTTGTTCTGAGAACTGAAAACTCCGTGTTGACACCCCCCGCGTCGGGGTTCTACGATTCGCCGCTACCTGGAACGAAGGTCGGCCAGGCTCATCAGGAGGGTCCCCATGCGGTCGCTCGCACTGCTTTCGATCGTCGCGTTGCTCGTCGTCGCCGCGCCGGCCGAGGCCGCCGACGTCAGCGGCGAGTGGACGATCACCGTCAACTCGAGCCAGGGGCCGATTCCCGCGACGCTCCGGCTCAAGGTGGAAGGCGAGAAGCTCACGGGCGCCATCGTCGGCGGCGAGGGCGGCGAGATGCCGCTCGAAGGCACGGTGAAGGACAACGAGATCACGTTCTCGTTCTGGTACGGCGAGATCCCCGTGACGATGACGGGCAAGGTGGACGGCGACACGATCAAGGGCACCTTCGACGCCGGCGGCCAGGACGGCGGCGACTGGGCGGGTAAACGCGTACCAAAGGGGTAAGCGTTACCGCGCGGCGACGACCGCCTCGAGCAGGCTGCGGGCCAGCGCACCCACGTTGAACTTGCCGCCGCCGGCGTTGCTCAGGACGATGACCCCGGTCTTCGTCGTCGGATCGTAGAGCACCTGCGCGCGGTAGCCGGCCACCGAGCCGCCGTGTCCGAACATCACCAGCGTGCCGCGCCGCTGCACCTGGAAGCCGATCCCGTATCCCGAGGTCAGGTCCCCGCTCGCCGACGAGACGCGGGACAGGTTGTCCTTCACGGTTTCCCGCTTCAGCACGCTCTCCGGCCCCTCACCGAGCATCAGCGCCACGTACCGGCCAAGATCGCCGACCGTCGAGTAGAGCGCGCCGTTGGGCACCTTGTAGCCTCGGCCCTCGTGCTCGCGCGCGGCCTGCGTGCCGTCGGGCTTGCCGTCCCGCACCTCGTAGCCCTTCGCCAGGACCGGCGCGATCGCCGGGGTCGGCACGAAGTCGGTGTGCGCCATCCCCAGTGGAGCGAGAACCCGCGCGCGCACGTAGTCCACGTACGGCTCGCCCGCCGCGCGACCGAGGGCCGCGCCGAGCATCGCGTAGCCGATGTTCGAGTACAAGTAGCGCGTGCCCGGCTCGTGCGCATACGTCGTTTTCGCGAGCGCGGCCGTCATCACCCGCTCCCATTCGCTCACCGGCCCGCGGAGGAACGTCGCCGTGTCCTCGGGTTCCCGCGCGATGCCCGACGTCATCGTCGCGAGCTCCACGAGCGTCACGGGAGGCGCGCCGGGCGCGCGGCCCTGGATCCGGTTGATCTCGGGCAGGTGTTTCTCGACGGGATCCGACAGGTGCACGCGGCCCGCCTCGACGAGCTGCAGCAGCATCAGCGCCGTGAACGGCTTGGTGATCGACCCGATCCGGTAGACGGTCTCGGCTGTCGCGGGCGTCTTCGCCTCGATGTCCGCGAGGCCGTAGCCCTTGGCCCACACGACGGCGCCGCCGGCGACCACGCCCACCGTGGCGCCGCCGATGCCGTCCTTGGCCAGTTCCGCGGCGGCCATGGCGTCCAGCCGGTCCAGCAGCTCCGGGCCGAGCGCCGGCGCCTGGCCACGAAGGAACGCGGCGCCCGTGAACCAGCCGGCGATGACGAGAAGCGCCGCGACGGTGCGTCTGTGGGTCATGACGATTCCTTTATTCAAGGCTCGCGGGGCCCCACCCCCGCGAGCAGCCACGCGCTTCGCGCGGGCGGCCTTACGGCCTTGCCGCGGCCACAGGCCGGCCGCGGGGCTGTCAGTGTCCTCCCCCTGACTCCTGACTCCTGACTCCGGACTCCTGACTGGGGATTATAGTGATCCCCTGAGGTGCGTCATGAGACGTCTCACGGGGATTGTGCTCGGCGTGGCGGCGCTCGGCTTGCTGGCCGGTTGCGTCTACGTAAAGCGAGGGCCGTCGGGTGGCGACGCGGAAACCCTGATGGCGCTGGAGCGGACGTGGGCCGACGCCGTCATGACGCACGACGCCGCGCCGCTCGAGGGTGTCCTGGCCGACGACTTCACGCAGACGAGCGAGACCGGCGAGGTCCGCGGCCGCGAGGAGACGATCGCGCGGGCCGCGTCGAGCGCCGCGGTGTTCTCCTCGGGTGGCCTCGAGGACATGCGCGTCCGCCTCTACGGCGACGTCGCCGTCCTCACCGGCCGGTTCCGGGCCGAGGGCCGGTCGGGCGACGAGCCGTTCACCGTCGACGTGCGGTGGACCGACACGTTCATCCGCCGCGACGGGCGGTGGCTGTGCGTGGCGTCGCACAGCTCCAGCGTGGGTGGGAACTGAGTCAGGCCGGCTGAAGCCGGCCTCTACAAGGTCAGCTGAAGCTGGAGAGCGTGAGCACGACCTGCCGCGCCTGGCGGGGCGTCCGGTTCCACTGCACGAGGATTGGGCTCTGGTAGGTGCCTTCGACGATGCCGCCTTTGCCGGGGGTGTTGCGATCGGAGACGAGCAGGCTCACCGACCGCTTCGTGCGGAGGAACCGCTCGGCCGGCACCGCCATCGCCCGCGCCATCAGCCGCTCGATGAGCGATTCCTTCAGGCCGAGCGCGTCGACGAGCTGGTTGAGCGCCCGGACCAGGTCGTACGTGGCGTAGCCGATCGTCTTGGTCGGGATCGCGCGCGGGTCTCTCAGCGCGTGGCGGCCTTTCTCGGCCATGAACCGCAGCGGATCGCGCAGCACCACGCGCAGATCGTGCCGCATGAGCAGCGTCTCGTATTCGTTGACCGTCAGGCCCGCCTGGCGCTCGCCCGGCGCGAGATCGATCCGCAGGCGTCCCTTCGCGACGCCCTGTCGCCGGATCAGTTCCGACACTCTCTCGTAGAGCCCGAGCGCCGGGTCCCTGAGGTTGATCGAGTCGATCGGGTGCCCCGACACGGGGATTTCGACCCGCAGCCGTTCCACCTCGGCTTCGCTGGTGTAGCCGACGATGCTCGTGTGGCGGCGGCGCGGTCTGCCGGCGTTCATGCCGTCGAGGTCCACGAAGGGAACGGGCCGGCCCGGCCGGTTCACGTAGGCGACGCAGTTGCGGAGGCCCGAGGCCATGAACGCCAGGTGCGAGTCGGCGTTGCGCGGCTCGACCTCGCGCTGCGCCGCCGAGAGTTCCGTGCGCTCGTTCAGCGCGTCGTGGCGGTAGGGCGCGCCTTCCGGAAAGACGGTGCGGAACGGCTCCATGAAGCCGGACACCCCGGCCTGGCCCTGGCTCAGGCGCGCGACGAGTCCCTGTTCGAAGAACCCGGCCGTCGTGTGGAAGGAGCAATAGAGGCAGCGTGTATAGGCGTCGAGGATGTCGCCGTGCACTTCCGATACACGGCTCCGGACGTCGATCGCGTCGAATCGCGAGCGGGGCTGCAGTTCGAGCGTCAGCTCGAGGGGCGCAACTGCCATGGGTCCGACGACCAGCCGGCCAACGGCCGACCTACAAGCCTACGATCTGCAGCCTATCACGTCAACTTTGCGATGTAAAGTTGATGCGCCCTCAGCAAGGCCGCGCTCGGCGCGGCCCGCGAGGGAGCGGCGCGGGGCGTGGGGGGCCCCGCAAGCGACCGAGCCGGGGTGTGGGGCGGAGCCCCACGTAAGTCATGACTGCCTGAGCGCCTCCATGGGCTCGATCCGCGTCGCCCGCCGTGCCGGCACGTAGCACGCGACGACCGCCACCACCGCCAGGACCACGGTGACCCACCCGAAGACGGCCACGTCCCTGGCGCTCACGCCGAACAACAGGCTCCCGAGATACCCGCTCAGCACGAACGCCCCGGCCAGGCCCAGCGCGATGCCCAGTCCGGCCGTCCGAAGGCCCTGGCCCAGGACGAGCCGGAGGATCGTCCGACGGTCGGCGCCGAGCGCCTGCCGGATGCCGAGCTCCCGCCCCCGCTCGGCCACGGCGAATGCGAGCACACCGTAGATGCCGATCGCCGAGAGCGCCAGGGCCACCGCGCCGAAAAGGGCGAGGAGCAGCATCGGCGTGCGCCGGCCCTCGAGCGACCGCGCCACCCACTGGTTCATTGTCCGCACGTCGTAGATCGGCTGCTCGGGATCGATCGCCTGCACCGCTTCACGCACCTGCGGGACGAGGCTCAGCGGATCGAGCGGCGTGCGGACGATGAGGCCCATGCCCATCTGCGGCACCTGCGCGACCGGATAGTAGATGCGCTCCTTCGCCACGGGCTCGCCGAGATCGATCGCGTTGATCGTGCCGACGACGCCGACGATCGTGTACCGCGTCTCGCCGCCGCGGCTGATCTGCTGACCGATCGGGTCCTTCCCGGCGAGGTACCGATCGACGAGGTACTGATCCACGACGACCACCGGCGGCGCGCCGGCGGCGTCACCGCCGGTGAAGAGCCGCCCGGCGACGAGCGGGATCCGCAGCGCCGCGAAGTACTCGCCGCCGACGACCTCCTGCCGGCCGTGCGGCGGGGCCTCGTTCGGCCCGGGCGTGTAGCCGACGATCGAGTACGACCCGGAGCTGACGCGCCCGCTGAATGGGACGTTCGAGGTCAACCCGACCGCCGTGACGCCAGGCAGGGCGCCCACCCGGTCGAGGAGGCGCGCCCAGAACGCGCGCCGCGCGCCGGCGTCGCCGTACCGCGCGGCGGGCAGGCCGATCTGCGCCGTCAGCACGTTGTCCGGCGAGAACCCGGGATCGACGTCGGCGAGGCGCGCGAAGCTCTTCACGAGCAGGCCCGCGCCGACGAGCAGCGCCAGCGCCAGCGCCGTCTCGGCGACGACGAGCGTGGCCCGCGTGAGGCCGGCGCCGCGCCCGGCCGAGCCGCGGGCGTTGTCGTCCTTCAGCATCTCGTTCGTGTTGCCGCGGGCGACCGCGAAGGCCGGCAGCAGGCCGAAGCCGACGCCGATGGCCAGGGCGATGCCCGCGGTGAACGCCAGCACCGGCACGTCGATCGACGCGCCCGCGATGACCGGCAGCCGATCGGCGGTGAGCGCGACGAGGCCGCGCAGGGCGGCCACGCCGAGGCCCAGGCCCGCGATGCCGCCGGCGACGGCGAGCACAACGCCTTCGGTCAGGAGCTGGCGGACGAGCCGCCACGCGCCGGCGCCGAGGGTGCTCCGAATGGCCAGCTCGCGACCGCGCCCCGCCGCGCGCATGAGCAGCAGGTTGGCCACGTTGGCGCACGCGATGAGCAGCACGACCAGCACGCCCGCCTGCAGCACCAGGATCGGCGTCCGCACGTCGCCCACGATCTCGTCGCGCAGGTCCACGGCGTATCCGGTGAAGCCGCTGCGCTCCACGAAGGCGCGGGCCGACGGCAGCCGCTCGAGGTTGCGATCGACGATGGTCTTCATCTGCGCGTCGAGCTCGCGGATGGTCGCGCCAGGCGCCAGGCGCGCGATCATCGACGAGTACTCGTTCCCGCGCTCGTCGTCGGACATCTGCCGCGGCGTGAACGCGAAGGGCACCACGAGCGCGATGTCGCGCGAGGGCATCTCGACGTCGGCGGGCATGACGCCGACGACCCGGTAGCTCAGGCCGTTCAAGCGGATGTCCCGCCCCACCACCGTCTCATCCGCGGCGAAGCGCGTCGTCCAGAGGCCGTGGGTCAGCACGACCACCTGGTCGCGGCCCGGGGTCGCCTCGTCCTCGGTGAAGCCGCGGCCCAGGAACGGCTCGCGGCCGATCGTCGGGAAGAAGCTGGGCGTGGCGATGAGGCCGCGCAGCCGCTCGGGCCGGCCCTCCTCGGCCAGGTTGAAATCGCCGGCGCGGAAGAGCGTCGCGTCCTCGATCGCGGTCGCCTGCCCGCGCCGGTCGAGATAGTCGGGGATCGAGACGCTGGCCTGCGGCAGCCCCATCAGTGGATAGGTGTTCCACACGAACACGAGCCGCTCGGCGTCCGCATAGGGCAGCGGCCGCAGCAGCGTCTGGTAGAGGAGGCTGAAGATGGCCGTATTGGCGCCGATGCCCAGCGCCAGCGTGGCGACGGCGACCCCGGTGAAGATCGGCTGCTTGAGCAGCGTGCGGGCGGCGAAGCGGAGATCCTGCATGTGGCGTTAGACGGATCGGACGGCCCCGAGGGTTTCGCGACCCGCCGGGCCTCGGGCCGTGCTTGTTCGGCGAAAATGTGTACGAATCTTTTCGTCTGTCGCAAGCACGGCCAGGCCGCGCACAGCGCGGCCCGCGAGGGAGCGGAGCGGGGCCAGCGGGGCCCCGCGAGCGACCGAGCCGGGGTGTGGGGCGAAGCCCCACGCGAGAAAATGATATGTTCTGGGGCTGTTTCGCGGCCCGCCGTCCGCCGTCCGAGGTACCCCATGTCGCTCGACAAGCTGAACGCCACGCTCCGGCAGGAGGTCGCCGACCTCGAGAAGGAGGGCCGCGCCAAGGCGCCGGAGCGGATCATCACCGGCTACGTGCCCCCGGCGGGCGACCGCGGGCCGCGCTACACGCTCCGCGGCGCGTCCGGCGGGTTCCTCCGGATGAACTCGAACAGCTATCTGTCGCTCTCGAACCATCCGGCGCTCGTCCACGCGGCCGACGAGGCGTGTCGCGCGTTCGGCACGGGCCCGGGCGCGGTGCGCTTCATCGACGGCACGTCGGCGCACCACGCGGCGCTCGAGGAGCGGATCGCGCGCTTCGTCGGCCGGCCGGCCGCGCGTGCGTTCAACTCCGCCTACACCACGACGCTGGGGCTGGCGATCGCGCTGACGCGCCCGGACACGTTCTGGATCGGCGACGAGCTGAACCACAACTGCATCATCCGGGCCATGCGCATCGCGAACGTGCCGAAGGAGAACCGCGCGATCTTCGCGCACAACGACGTGGACGGCCTGCGCCACCGCCTCGAGAGCGTGCCGGCGGAAATGGGCAGGGTCATCGTGATCTTCGACGGCATCTTCAGCATGCGCGGCGACCACGCGCCGCTCGGCGCGATCGCCGATCTCGTGGCCGGGCACGACGGCCGCTTCCGCGACGGCGTGGTGATGGTGATGGACGACTCGCACGGCGTCGGCGCGTACGGGAAGACCGGGCGCGGCACCGAGGAGCACACCGGCGCGCGCACCGACATCCTCGTCGGCACGTTCGGAAAGGCCTTCGGCGTCAACGGCGGGTTCGTGGCGGGCAGCCCGGAGCTGGTCGAAGCGGTCAGGCAGATCTCCGACACCTACATCTATACCAACCCGCTCGGCGCGGCCGACGCGGCGGCGGCGGTGGCCGCCATCGATCTGGCCGACGGCCCGGAGGGGCGCGAGCGGCTCGCGAACCTCGAGGCGCGGACCGACCAGTTCCGCGCCGGGCTGGCCGCGCTCGGCCTGGAGTCGATCCCCGGCCCGCATCCGGTGGTGCCGCTCCTCGTGCGCGACACCGACCGGACGCGCGCCATGGTCCGCGGCCTGTACGAGCGCGGGATCCTCGTCGTCGGCCTGACCTATCCGGTCGTGCCCAAGGGGAGCGAGACCATCCGCTTCCAGGTCAACGCGGCCCACACGACGGGCGACATCGACGAGGTGCTGGCCGCGCTCGCGGCGGTCAAGTAGCGCGCGTCACGGCACCCGCGCCACGTCATCGATCTTCGCGAGCTCGTGAAGCTGCTCGAGGGCCTCCTGTCGCGTCCGGCCGCAGGCCTGCTCGCGCTCGCGGCCCTTGCGGGCTTCGGCTACCCACATCAGGCGCGAGCTGACGATCCAGCCCTCCGCCTCGAGGTTCCGCGTCTCGGATGCCCCCTCGCCGCCGTGCGCGAAGCGGACGTCCACGATCGCCCGGCACGCCGCGTCGAGGAGCTCGAGGTCCTCGCCGGTCGGCTCGACGCCCGCCGGCAGCGGGACCTGGATCACTCTGGTGTCGGCCATGGTCGGCTCCTTCCTTGCGGCACCGGACTAGAGTCCGTACCTGTCCATGATCTCCGCCTTGGTCCGGCCGAGAATGTCGTGCTTGCGCCCGACCTTGACGAAGGCCTCGATGGCGAGGTCCAGGTGACGCGTCTCGTGCGCCGCCGAGAGCTGGGTGCGGATGCGCGCCTGGCCCTTGGGGACGACCGGGAAGAAGAACCCCACGACGTAGACGCCCTCGGCGAAGAGGTCGCGAGCCACCTCCTGGGCGAGCTTCGCGTTGTAGAGCATGACCGGCACGATGGGGCTCTCGCCCGCCTTGACGTCGAAGCCCGCCTCGACCAGCAGCCGACGCCAGTAGATCGTGTTCCGCTCGAGCGCGTCGCGCCGCTCGGTCGTGCGCCCGATGATCTCGAGCACCTTGATCGCGCCCGCCACGATGACCGGCGCCACGGTGTTGGAGAACAGGTAGGGACGCGCCCGCTGGCGGCACATCTCGACGAGCTCCGCCCGCCCGCTGACGCAGCCCCCCGACGCGCCGCCGAGCGCCTTGCCGAGCGTGGTCGTGATGACGTCGATCCGGCCGACGACGCCCTTCTGCTCGTGCGTGCCGCGGCCGGTCGGGCCGATGAAGCCGGTGGCGTGCGACTCGTCCACGAAGACCATCGCGTTGTGGCGCTCGGCGAGCGCCACGATCTCGTCGAGCTTCGCGAGATCCCCGTCCATCGAGAACACGCCGTCGGTGACCACCATCCGGAAGCGCTTGTCCTGGTGTTCGCGGAGCTTCTCCTCGAGGTGGCCCATGTCCGAGTGCTTGAAGGTGTCCTGCTGCGCCTTCGAGAGGCGCATGCCGTCCACGATGGACGCGTGCACCAGCCGGTCGGCGATGAGCACGTCGGCCTCGCCGAGGAGCGCCTCGAAGACGCCCGCGTTGGCGTCCATGCAGGAGGGGAAGAGCAGCGTGTCCTCCGTGCCCAGAAGCGCGGTGAGGCGGTGTTCGAGCTCGCGGTGGATGTCCTGGGTGCCGCAGATGAAGCGCACCGAGGACATGCCGTAGCCGCGGGCCTCGAGCCCGGCGTGCGCGGCGGCGACGACCTCGGGGTGGCTCGAGAGCCCGAGGTAGTTGTTCGAGCACAGGTTGAGCACCCGCCTGGGCGCGGCGCCCGCCGGGAACTCGACCTCGATCTCGGCGCCCTGCGGCGCGTGGATGTAGCGCTCTTCCTTGAACAGGCCCGCGCGCCGCAGGGTCTCGAGCTCCTGCTGGTAGTGCTCGCGGGCGCTGACCTCGTACGCCAGCGTCGTCATGGGTGTCTCCCCGGGCGCCCCCCTCAGGCGGGCGCCCGACGTCCGCGGATGCGCTCGACGAGCGCCGCGATCTCGTTCACCGTATCGAAGGCCGCCGGCGTGGCCTGGTCGTCGGGAATCTGGATGGCGCACTTCTTCTCGAGGAAGCGCTTGAGCGAAACCATGGAGAACGAGTCCACGATGCCGCCGGTGATGAGGGGAGTGTCCTCCGCCACGATCCGATCGTCGCCGTCCTCGAGGTACTCCCGCTTCACGTAGTCCAGGATGACGCGTTTGAGATCGTCCATGGAACCTCCGGTCTGCTCTCACTCGTCCATCAGCGTCGAGATGTCGCCGATCGGCTCCCCCCATTCCTTCGCCCTGAGCACGCGGCGCACGATCTTCCCGCTGCGCGTCTTCGGCAGGGCCTGCACGAACTCGATCGCCTGCGGCATGGCGAGCGGCGAGAGCTTGCGGCGGACCACGTTCATGATCTCCAGCTCGAGATCGTCGCTCGGCTCGAATCCCGGCTTGAGCGTCACGAACGCCTTGACCACCTCCATGTTCACCGGGTCGGGCTTCGCGACCGCCGCCGACTCGGCCACCGCCCGGTGCTCGAGCAGCGCCGACTCGATCTCGAAGGGGCCCACCAGGTGGCCGCCCGTGTTGATCACGTCGTCGTCGCGTCCCACGAACCAGAAGTAGCCGTCGGCGTCGACCGACGCCCGGTCCCCGCACAGGTACCAGCCGTTCCTGAACTTGGCCGCGTAGCCGTCAGGGTTGCGCCAGTAGGCCCGCATCATCGACGGCCAGCCCGGACGAAGCGCGATCAGCCCGACCCGGCCGGGCGGCAGGGGCTCGGCGGTCCGCGGATCCACGACCGCCGCCGTGATGCCGGGAAACGGCCGCCCCATCGAGCCCGCCTTGATCGGCATGCCCGGGAAGTTGGTGATCACGATGCAGCCGGTCTCGGTCTGCCAGAACGTGTCGTGGAAGGGCCTGCCGAAGACCTCACGGGACCAGATCACGGCCTCGGGATTGAGGGGCTCGCCCACGCTGGCCAGGTGGCGCAGCGCGCCGAGATCGAAACGGCGGACCAGATCCGCGCCCTCCCGCATCAGCAGGCGGATCGCGGTCGGCGCCGAGTACCACACGGTGACCCGATGGCGCTGGAGGAACCCGTACCACTGCGCCGCGTTGAATCCCGCGTCGAGCACGACCTGCGTGACGCCGTTCGCCCAGGGCCCGATGATGCCGTAGGAGGTGCCCGTCACCCAGCCCGGATCGGCGTTGCACCAGTAGATGTCGTCGGGCCGCAGGTCGAGCACCCACTTCGCCGTCAGATACTGCGCCACGAGCGAGCCGTGGACGTGCTGGGCGCCCTTGGGACGCCCCGTGGTGCCCGACGTGTAGTGCAGGACCGACGGCGTCTCGGACCCGGTGGGATGGGCCTCGAAGCGATCGACCCTCGGCTCGTCGTCGAGGGCGAGCGCCATCTCGCCGGGCTGGAGCGCGGACGCGCCGGCGTCCACCACGACGACGCGCGAGAGCCCCGGCAGCCGGTCGCGGATGCGGCGCACCTTCGGCAGGTGCTTCCTCTGCGTGATGATGGCCGCCGTGCCCGCATCGTCGAGGCGCGTCCAGAGCGAATCCTCGCCGAAGGCCGAGAAGAGCGGCTGCGCGATGCCGCCCATCTTCAGGATGCCCAGAAAGCCGATGTAGAGCTCCGGCACCCGGTCCATGAAGAGGCAGATCCGGTCGCCGGGCTCGAGGCCGAGCCGCGCGAGATAGCGCGCGATGGTGTTGGACAGCACACGCAGATCGTCGAACGTGTAGGACCGCCCCGCGCCGTGGGAGTCCTCCCAGATGAGCGCGGCCCGGCTGCCGTGGCCCGATGCGCAGATGCGATCGGTGCAGTACCAGCCGATGTTCATCGGCTCTCCCGGGCGATGGCCGAGCTCCCGCTCGGCGAGCGACCAGTCGAAGCCCGAGAGGCGCTCTTCGTAGGTGGGGACGGTCGCGCACACGTCGGCCATGTCACGGCTCCTGTTTGTCGCGCGCGGTTGTGAGGGGTGAATACAGAGCGAGGGCGGGGCCGGAACCCCGCCGCCGGGGCTC
>Ga0105107_10001985_pt1 | contig 13445 bp, 11 predicted proteins | sample PPLLaktember2015_6_FD_79335 | JGI IMG/M metagenome (GOLD analysis project Ga0105107, IMG submission 79335) | Freshwater sediment microbial communities from Prairie Pothole Lake near Jamestown, North Dakota, USA - PPLs Lake P8 Core (1) Depth... | ecosystem: Environmental > Aquatic > Freshwater >...
CTCGCGCAGCCGCGCGAGCAGCGGCTGCGCCATCAGCGCGTCGCCGATCCAGTTCGGGGCGACGACCAGGATGCGGGGCACTAATGCCCTTTTACTGCCTGGCCTTTATAGATGTAAAGCGTCCCGCAGTAAGGGCAGCGCGACTTGCCCTCGTGCGCGACGTCCAGGAACACGCGAGGGTGCCGCGACCACAGCGGCGCGCCCGGCATCGGGCAGTGCAGCGGCAGGTCCTTCTCCGTTACTTCGACTTCTTTACTGGTGTCAGCCATTTGCGCCGCTTCTTGTCCTTGCCGGTGACGACGTCGAAGAACGCCTTCTGGATCGCCTTGGTGACGGGGCCGGCCTTGCCCTGGCCGATCATGCGCCCGTCGAGCTCGCGGATCGGCGTCACCTCCGCCGCGGTGCCGGTGAAGAAGGCCTCGTCGGCGATGTAGATGTCGTCGCGCGTGAGCGGGCGCGAGATCACCTCGATGCCGAGCTCGCCGGCGAGCTCGATCACCGAGGCGCGCGTGATGCCCGTGAGGGCGGAGGTCAGCACCGGCTCGAAGAGCTTGCCATCCTTGACGATGAAGATGTTCTCGCCCGCGCCCTCCGCCACGTAGCCGTTCACGTCGAGGAGCAGCCCCTCGTCGTAGCCGTGCTGCGTCGCTTCGAGCGTGGCGAGCACCGAGTTCGGGTAGGTGCCCGACATCTTGGCGCGCGCCAGCGTGACGTTGACGTGGTGGCGCGCGTACGAGGAGGTCTTGACGCGGATGCCCTTGGCGAGCGCCTCGGGCCCGAGGTACGCGCCCCAGGGCCAGGCGGCGACCGCCACGTGCACCTTGGCCCCGACGGGCGAGACGCCCATCTTCTCCGAGCCGTAGAAGGCGATCGGCCGGATGTAGCAGGCCTCGTGCCGGTTGGCGCGCACCACGTCGAGCTGCGCCTGCATGAGCTTCTCGCGCGTGAACGGGATCTTCATCATGTAGATGTGCGCCGAGTTGAACAGGCGGTCGGTGTGCTCCTTCAGCCGGAAGATCGCCGTGCCGATCTCGGTCTTGTAGGCGCGCACTCCCTCGAAGACCGCGAGGCCGTAGTGCAGCGAGTGGGTGAGGACGTGGGTGGTGGCGCTGCGCCACGGCACCAGCTTGCCGTCGTACCAGATCTGCCCGTCGCGGTCCGCCATGGACAGCGGCGCTGCTGCCTTCGCCATCGCGCTTTCTCCCTGAGGTGGTCTGGGGCTATTCTAGCGAAGAAACGCGCTAGACTATTAACACTGTGGTTAATCTTGATCTCGCCTTCGGCGCCCTGGCGTCGCGGCCGCGCCGCCAGATGCTCGCGCTGCTCGCGCAGACCGCGCTCAGCACCACCGAGCTCGCGGCGCGCTTTCCGATGAGCGCGCCGGCGGTGTCGCGCCACCTGTCGGTCCTGCTCGAGGCCGGCCTGGTGGAGAGCGAGCGGCTCGGCCAGCGCGTGCTCTACCGGCTGCGGCGCGACGCGCTGCTCGGCGCGCTCGCCCGGCTCGCCTCCGAGGTCGACGGCCCGCTGCGGCGCGAGCCGCCGCGCGAGGCGATCTAGCCGTGAGAGCCCTCGCCGCGGTGCTGCCGGCGCTGCTCCTTGCCGCGTGCGCGGCCACGCCGGACGATCCGCTCGTCTGGTCCGACGAGCTCGCGCGCCAGCTGCCGCTCGAGAAAGGCGCCAGGGTCGCGGCGGCGCGCTTCTCGCGCGCGCGGCCCGGCGCGGTCCCGGCCCCCTGGGAGCCCTACACCATCCTGCGCGGCAGCGTGCCGACCGACTACCGTGTGGTGAAGCTCGGCGGCACGGCGGTGGTGGAGGCGAACGGGCGCGAAGGCGGCTCCGGGCTGGTCCGCAGGATGCGCATCGATCCCCGGCGCCATCCGGTCCTCGAGTGGCGCTGGCAGGTGCCCGCGCCCGCCCCCGGCGAGCCGCCGCTCGGCCTGACCTCGAGCCGCAGCCCGATGGCGCGCCTCTCGCTCGCTTTCCACGGCGATACCGCCGGGCTCGACTTCGATGACCGGGCGAAGCTGCGCCTGGCGAAAGCCCTGACCGTCCACGGCCTGCCGTATGCCTCGCTCGTGTACGTCTGGATGCACGGCGTGCCGGCGGAAACGGTGCTGCACAGCCCCCACACCGCGCGCGTGCGGCTGCTCGTGGTCGAGAGCGGGGAGCGCCGCGCGGGCGAATGGGTGAGCGTGCGGCGCAACGTGCTCGAGGATTACCGGCGCGCCTTCGGCGAGGAGCCCGCGGACATCGTCTCGGTCGGCCTGATGACGGACCACGGCGACGACGGCTCGCCGCGGCGCGCGTTCTACGGGGACATCACTTTCCGCGGGGCCGGTCCGCCCCGGCATTGAAATTGCTGCGGGGGCGGCACATGGCCCCGGCGCGGTCGCTTTCGTGGTTCGCCCGCTTCTCCTCGCGCGCCTCGCGCGCCGCGGCGCGGCCGGCGGCGTTCGCCGCCGCGCTGTCGCTCGTCGTTGCCTGGGCGCTCTCCGGCCCATTCCTCGGCTTCAGCAACACCTGGCAGCTCCTCATCAACACCGGCACCACCATCATGACCTTCCTGATGGTGTTCCTGATCCAGAACACGCAGTACCGGGACTCGGAGGCGCTGCACATCAAGCTCGACGAGCTGATCCGCGCCACGCGCGGCGCGCACAACGAGCTGCTCGACCTCGAGGAGCTGGACGAGGAGGAGCTCCGCCGCATCCTGCGGCGCTACGAGCGGCTCGCCGCCGGGGCGCGCCAGCGGCTGCGGGGCTAGCGGTACACCTGCTGCAGGAGCGCCGCCACCGCCTCAACGTGCGCTAGCACCTGCTCGCGCGGCACGCGCGCGTACTGGGCGCCGTTCAGCCGCAGGGCGTGCTGGATGCGGCGGTACTCGCGGTAGGCGTGCCTGCACTTTTCCGCGACGTCCGGGTCGACCAGGCCGTGCCCGGCCGCCATGCCCAGCAGCGCGATGTTCCCCAGGTTGCCCGTCAGGTCCGGATGCTTTTCCGAGAAGCCGAGCACGAGGTACTGCACCGCGAACTCGATGTCGATCATGCCGCCGCGGTCGTGCTTCACGTCGAAGAGGCCGCTCTTGTTGGGGTGCGCGGCATGCATCTTTTCGCGCATCTCGAGAATTTCTCTTTTGAGAGAGGGAAGCTCTCGCTTGCGCTTGAGAATCCTCTCGCGGATCGCCTCGAAGGCCGCGCCCAGGGCCTGGTCGCCGGCGCAGTAGCGCGCGCGGGTGAGCGCCTGGTGCTCCCAGACCCAGGCGTCCTTCTCCTGGTAGCGCTCGAAGGCGTCGAGCGCCGAGACGAGCAGTCCCGAGGCGCCGCTCGGGCGCAGGCGCAGGTCGGTCTCGAAGAGCATGCCGGCGCTGGTGCGCGCGGTGAGCCAGGTGTTGATGCGCTGCGCGAGCCGCGAGTAGGTCTCCTGCGCCTGCTCGTGCGCATCCTCGTAGATGAAGAGAAGGTCGAGGTCGGAGGCGTAGCCGAGCTCCTTCCCGCCGAGCTTGCCGTACGCCACGATGCAGAAGACCGGCTCCTCGCGGTGCTTGCGGGGAAGCTGGCGCCAGCAAAGGCGGATCACTTCCGCGAGAAGCGCGTCCGCGAGCGCCGAGAGGTGGTCGGCGAGGCGCTCCACCGTGAGCAGGCCGGCGAGGTCCTGGGCGAGCAGCCGGAACACCTGCGCCTGGTGCGCCTCGCGCAGGATGTCCATCTGCCGCTCGGTATCGGCGCCCGCGCCGTCGAGCTGAGCTCGCAGATTTTTCGAGAAGGAAGAAAGGTCCGGAGCGGCAGTCAGCAGGCGTGCGTCGAGCACCTCGTCGAGGAGCAGCGGGTGGCGCGTGATGTACTGCGCGGCCCAGCTCGAGGCGCCGATGATGCGCGCGACGCGCTCGAGCGCCTCGGGCCGCTCGGCGAGGAGCGCGAGGTAGGCCGCGCGGCTCGCGATCGCCTCCACGAGGTCGACGCTGCGCGCGAGCGTCGCCTCGAAGTCGGGCGTGCCGCGCGCCGCGCGCGCGAGCGCCGGGATCAGCCGGTCGAGGCGGCGCTTCGAGTCCGCGGGGAGCAGCGCGTAGCGCTGGCTCGCGCGCAGGGCGGCGAGGCGCGGATGCTCGGGCCAGGGCTCGCTTTCCTGCCCGGACTCGGCGAACACCGCCTCGAAGTGGCGCGACACGGCGCCGCGGTGCTTCTCGAGGGCCCGATGAAATTCCTCCCACGAGGGAAAGCGCATCATCGCGGCGATCCTCCCGCGATCTTCCGCGTCACCGGGCAGGTCGTGGCGCTGAGCGTCGTCGAGGTACTGCAGGCGGTGCTCGACCCTGCGCAGGAAGACATACGCCTCGGAGAGGTCTCTTGCCGCTTCCTCGGGGAGCGTCTTTCTGAGAGACAGCGCCTCGAGCACTTGCAGGGTCGGGCGCGCGCGCAGCTCGGGGTCGCGCCCGCCGCGCACGAGCTGCAGCGCCTGCGCCACGAACTCGATCTCGCGGATGCCGCCGGGGCCGAGCTTGACGTGGTCCGCGAGCTCGCGGCGCGCCACCTCGCGGCGCACCTCCGCGTGCAGGCCGCGCATCGCGGCGAGCGTGGCGTAATCGAGGTATTTGCGGAACACGAAAGGGCGGACGATCTTGTCGAGCTCGGCTTGGGAGCCCGAGATGGCGCGCGCCTTGATCCACGCGTAGCGCTCCCACTCCCGCCCCTGCGCGACGAAGTACTGGTCGAGGAACTCGAAGCTGCAGGCGAGCGGCCCCGAGTCGCCGTAGGGCCGCAGGCGCATGTCGACGCGGAAGACGAAGCCGTCCCCGGTCGGCTGCGACAGCAGCCGGATCAGCGCGCGCCCGGCGCGCTCGTAGCGCTCGGCGTCCTCCTGCCCGCCCGGGTGCACGAACACGAGGTCGACGTCGGAGGAGACGTTGAGCTCGCGCCCGCCGAGCTTGCCCATGCCGACCACCACGAGCTCGGGCACCCCGAGAAAGTCCAAACATCTCGTTACACAAATCTCGGCGAGGTCGGAGATCGTGGCGCAAACTTCCTCCAGCGGCGCGCGGTCCGAGAGATCGCGCGCCATGACGCGCAGGAGCACCCGCGTGCGGAGGTGCCGCAGCCGGCGCATGAGGTCGGCCTCGTCCGTGGCCCCCGCGAGGTCGCGGGACATGCTTTCCCTGGTGAAAGGCGAGGGATCGGCGAGCTCGGCGGCGAGCTCCGGATGCGCTGCAAGTACCCGGGCGCCATAGCGCGAAAGGGCGATTTCCTTAATTGGTTCGGGCATTTACCGATAGAATGTGAAGTGACATGAGGCGGTTGCTGCGAGCGCTCGAATTCCTCGCCTGGTTTGCGTTACTCGCGCTTGGCCTGCTCGTGCTCGCGCTGCGCTACTGGGTGCTGCCCGACATCGAGCGCTACCGCCCCGATATTGTCGCCGCAATCTCGCGCGCGGTCGGCCAGCCGGTGAAGGTCGGCGCGATCGACGCCGGCTGGTCCGGGCTGCGGCCGCGCATCCGCCTCGCCGACGTGCGCCTCTACGACGCCGAGGGCCGCGAAGCGCTCGTGCTGCCCTCGGTCGACAACGTGGTGTCCTGGCGCTCGCTGCTCAGCTGGGACCTGCGCCTGCATTCGCTCGAGGTGGACGCGCCGCGGCTGACGGTGCGTCGCGACGCGGAGGGCGTGCTCCACGTCGCCGGCATCCGACTCGCGCAGAAAGGCAAGGGCGAGGGCCGGTTCACCGACTGGGTGCTCGCGCAGGAGGAGATCGTGATCCGCAAGGCGGAGATCGAGTGGCGCGACGAGAAGCGCGCCGCGCCGCCGCTCGCGCTCTCGTCGCTCGAGCTGCGCCTGCGCAACAAGGGCGACGAGCACTCGTTCGGGCTCACGGCGCGCACGCCCGAGGCGCTGGGCTCGACCCTCGAGCTGCGCGCAAGCGCCTTCGGCGAGTCGGTGGCACAGCCCGCGCAGTGGGACGGCCGGCTCTATGCCGAGATCGGCTACACCGACCTCGCGGCGTGGCGGCCCTGGATCGACTACCCGATCGACCTGCGCCAGGGGCAGGGCGCGCTGCGCCTGTGGGCGACGCTCGCCCGCGGCCGCCTGAGCGAGGCGACCGCCGACGTGGCGCTCGCGCACGTGGTGGCGCAGATCGGCGACGCGCCCTCGCCGCTCGAGCTCGCCTCGGTGCGCGGGCGCCTCAAGGGCCGGGCGCGGCCCGGCGGTTACGAGATCGCGGGGCGCGCGCTCGAGCTCGTGCCGGCGCGCGGCGCGCCGATCCCCGCCGCGGACTTCGACTTCGCCTGGCGCGAGGGCGGCGGGTCGGCCGGCGCGAACCTCCTCCAGCTCGCCACGCTGCCGCGGCTCGCCGATGCGTTCCCCCTGCCCGAGGCGCTGCGCAAGCTGCTCGCCGAGGCGGCGCCCGCCGGGCGGATCGACGACGCCACCCTCTCCTGGCAGGGCGAGCTGCCGCGGCCGGCGCGCTTCACCGCCAAGGCGCGCTTCACGGGGCTGTCGATGCGCCCGGTCGACGCCATTCCCGGCTTCGAGGGCGTGTCGGGCGCCATCGAAGCCACCGAGGAGCGCGGCCGGCTCACGCTGCAGTCGAGAAACGCGGTGCTCGAGCTCCCCGAGCTCTTCGCCGATCCGCGGGTGCCGTTCGACACGCTCGACGCGCAGGCCGACTGGGAGCGCCACGGCTCCGCGCTCTCGGTGCGCCTGGTTTCGGCTTCGTTCGCGAACCCGGATGTCGCCGGCAGCGCGCAGGGCTCGTTTTCGCGCGTGGGCAGCAATCCGATGCGCCTCGATCTCACGGCGAGCGCGACGCGCGCCGACGGCCGGCGGATCGGCAAGTACCTGCCCCTCGTGCTGAACGAGAAGGTGCGCGCATGGCTGGCGGGCAGCGTGCTCGCCGGCCAGGCGAGCGGCGTGCGCGTGCGCCTGCGCGGGGCGCTGCGCGATTTCCCGTTCCGCGAGCCGGGCAGCGGCGAGTTCACGGTGGCCGCCCGCGTGTCGGGCGGCGTGCTGCAGTACCACCCGTCCTGGCCGGGCATCGAGGACATCGAGGCGGAGCTGCTCTTCGATCGCGATCGCATGCAGGTCGCCGCGAGCAGCGCGCGCGTCTTCGGCGCGCGGCTTTCCGAGGTGCGCGTCGAGATCCCGCGGCTCGCGCGCGGCGGCGCGCACATCCTGATCTCCGGCCGGGCGGAGGGCCCGACGGCCGAGTTCCTGAAGTTCGTGGCGCGCTCGCCGGTCAGGCGGCAGGTCGGCGAGCTCGCCGACACGCTGCAGGCGAAAGGCCAGGGAAAGCTCAGGCTCGGAATCGACCTGCCGCTCGACGACCTCGACGGGGCGAAGGTCGCCGGGCAGTACGACTTCAGCGCGAACGAGGTGAGCCTGCATCGGGACCTGCCGGTCCTCGAGCGCGCGGCGGGGACGCTCGCCTTCACCGAGTCGGGCTTCTCGCTGCGCGAGGCGCAGGCGCGCGCCCTCGGCGGCACGGTTGCCCTGGCGGGGGGCACGCGGCCGGACCGCTCGAGCGTCATCGTCGCGCGCGGCCAGGCCACGGTGGAGGGGGTGCGACCGCTCTTCGACCACCCGCTCATGCGGCACGTTTCGGGGGGCTCGTCCTATGTCGCGACCTTCACGGTGCGCGACGGCATGATGGGCGTGGGCATCGAGTCGCCGCTCGTCGGCGTGGCGAGCACGCTCCCGGCGCCCTTCGACAAGGCGCCGGCGGCGCAGCTTCCGCTGCGCGTCGAGCTCTCGCCTTCGCGCGGGGCGACGCGCGAGCGCATCTCGGCGGCGGTGGGCACGCTCGCCGCGTGGCAGATGCAGCGGCGCCGGGAGGGCGGCGAGATGGTGGTGCGCCGCGCCTCGCTCTGGCTCTCGCCGGCCGCGGGCGAGCCGATCCGCCTGCCCGAGCGGCCCGGCCTGCTCGTCTACGGCTCGGTGGAGAACCTCGACGGCGATGCGTGGCGGGCTCTCCTGCAGGGCGATGCCGGCGGCGAAGGCGACAGCACGTCGCTCGACCTGCGGGTCGGCACGCTCGACATCCTGGGCAAGCGCCTGCACAAGGTCGCGGTCCGCGCGGGCACGGTGGAGAGCGGGTGGTCGGCGAGCGTGAACGCCGAGGAGCTCGCCGGCGACCTCGCCTATCGCGACGGCAAAGGCGGCAAGTTCGTCGCCCGCCTCGAGCATCTCACGCTGCCGGAGGACATCCCCGGGGCGCGCGGGCAGGTGGCGCGCGAGCCGGCCGACGTGCCGGCGATCGACCTCGTCGCCGAGCGCTTCCGCTTCCGCGGCAAGGACCTCGGTCGGGTCGAGGTCGTGGCGCAGAAGAGCGGGCAGGACTGGCGCATCCGCAGGCTGCGCATGGAGACCGGCGATGCGAAGCTCAGCGCGACCGGCATGTGGCGCAGCGGCACGCCCTCGCGCACCGCGCTCAAGTTCGAGCTCGAGGCGACCGACGCCGGCGCCTTCCTCGGTCGCGTCGGCTACCCCGGGCTCGTCAAGGGCGGCCGCGCGACGCTGCTCGGCGACCTCGCCTGGCAGGGCAATCCCCTCGGGCTGCATACGCCGAGCCTCTCCGGCGAGGTGGAGCTGCACTCGCAGGACGGCCAGTTCCTGGAGATCGAGCCGGGGGTGGGCAAGCTCGTGTCGCTCATGAGCCTGCAGGCGCTGCCGCGGCGCGTGACGCTCGACTTCCGCGACGTGTTCTCCGAGGGCTTCCAGTTCGACCGCATTAGCGCCGACGCGAAGGTGAAGAAAGGCGTGATGAACGTGCGCGAGTTCCGCATGGCCGGCTCGGCGGCCGAAGTGCAGATGACGGGCGAGGTCGACATGGTGAACGAGACCCAGGACCTCAAGGTGCGCGTCGTTCCCGGGCTGGGCGGGACCGCCTCGACCGCCGTGGCGGCGATGGTCAGCCCGGTGGCCGGCGCCGCCGCCCTGCTCGCGCAGAGCATGCTCAAGAATCCGCTCGGGCGGATGTTCGCCTACGACTACACCGTGAGCGGCGGCTGGACCGAGCCCAAGGTGGTGAAGATCCTCCCGCCGCCCTCCGCGTTCCCCACGCCGTGAGCGCAGTGCGCATGGCGGCTGTTCAAATGGTGTCGGGGCCGGAGCTCGCTCCCAATCTCGACGCCGCCGGCCGGCTCGTCGGCGCCGCTGCCGCCGCGGGCGCGAAGCTCGTCGCCCTTCCCGAGAACTTCTACTGCATCGGCCGCAACGAGCGCGACAAGGTCGCCCTGCGCGAGCCGGACGGAAAGGGCCCGATCCAGGATTTCCTGAAGGAAACCTCGAAACGGCTGGGCATCTGGATTGTCGGCGGAACCGCCCCCATATCCATCCAGGATGAGACTCGCATTCGCAGCGCCTGCCTTGTCTACGACGACCTCGGGCAGCGCGTCGCCCGCTACGACAAGTCGCACCTCTTCCGCTTCACCTCGGAGAAGGAAAGCCACGACGAGTCGAGGACCCTGGAGAAGGGGCCCGGTCCGGTGGCGCTGGCAAGCCCCTTCGGGCGGCTGGGACTTTCGATCTGCTACGACGTGCGCTTCCCCGAGCACTACCGGGCCCTGGGCGCTGTCGAAGTGATATTCGTGCCTTCGGCGTTCACCGTCCCCACGGGCGAGGCGCACTGGCACACGCTGCTGCGCGCGAGGGCGATCGAGAACTACGCCTACGTCGTCGCACCGGCGCAGGGCGGCGCGCACGCTGGCGGGCGGCGCACCTATGGCCATAGCATGGTCGTGGGACCCTGGGGCGAGATCCTCGCCGAGCGGCCGGAAGGCGAGGGCGTGGTGCTCGCCGACATCGACGTGCAGCGCATCCACGACATGAAAAGGAGACTCGGTTGATCCTGGAAACGGCGCAGCGCACCCTGCTGGCACCCTTCGACCTCGAGGCGGCGAAGCTCGAGCGCGTCTTCGGCGCGCTCGGCGCGCGGCGCATCGACTACGCGGACCTCTATTTCCAATATTCCCGCTCAGAGGGCTGGAGCCTGGAGGAGGGCATCGTCAAGTCCGCGAGCTTCAACATCGAGCAGGGCGTGGGCGTGCGCGCGGTGAGCGGCGACAAGACCGCCTTCGCCTACTCCGACGAGATCAGCTTCGACGCGCTTTCGGACGCCGCGAAGGCCACCCGCGCAATCGCTTCTGCGGGTCAGAGTCACCGAACCAAAGTTTCCACGGGGAGGAAACTTCCCGTTCCCCTCTACCAGGCGACGGATCCCATCGCGTCGCTGCCTTCGGACGCCAAGGTGCGGCTGCTCGAGAAGCTCGAGAAGATGTGCCGCGCGCTCGACCCGCGCGTCACGCAGGTGATGGCGAGCCTCGCGGGCGAGTACGAGGTGGTGCTGATCGCAAGAGCCGACGGCGGCATCGCCGCGGACGTGCGCCCGCTCGTGCGCCTGTCGGTGCAGGTGATCGCCGAGCAGGACGGCCGGCGCGAGAGCGGCACGGGCGGCGGCGGCGGGCGCACCGACTACGCGCACTTCACCGACGAGGCGCTGCGGGGCTACGCGCACCAGGCGGTCTCGCAGGCGCTCGTCAACCTGGAGGCGCGCCCCGCGCCCGCGGGCACGATGACCGTGGTGCTGGGGCCCGGCTGGCCGGGCGTGCTGCTGCACGAGGCGGTCGGCCACGGCCTGGAAGGCGACTTCAACCGCAAGGGCAGCTCGGCGTTCTCCGGGCGCCTCGGGCAGCGCGTCGCCTCGCGCGGCGTCACGGTGGTGGACGACGGCACGATGCCCGGCCGGCGCGGCTCGCTCACCGTGGACGACGAGGGCAATCCCACGCAGCGCAACGTGCTCATCGAGGACGGCGTGCTGCGCGGCTACATGCAGGACACCCTGAACGCGCGGCTGATGAAGATGCCGATCACGGGGAATGCGCGGCGCGAGTCCTTCGCCCACCTCACCATGCCCCGCATGACCAACACCTACATGCTCGCCGGCAGCCACGACCCGCGCGAGATCATCGCCAGCGTGCCCAAAGGCATCTACGCCACCAACTTCGGCGGCGGGCAGGTCGACATCACGAGCGGCAAGTTCGTCTTCTCGGCGGCCGAGGCCTACCTCATCGAGAACGGCAAGGTGACCACGCCGGTGAAGGGCGCGACCCTCATCGGCAACGGCCCCGACGCGCTCACGCGCGTCAGCATGATCGGCAACGACCTCGCGCTCGACTCGGGCATCGGCACCTGCGGCAAGGAAGGCCAGAGCGTGCCGGTCGGCGTCGGCCAGCCCACGCTCAAGATCGAGGGCCTCACCGTCGGCGGCACCGCCTGAAACAGGGACAGACCACGTTTTTCTCCGCATGAGCGACGTCGAGTCTCTCGCTTCGAAGATTCCGGATGGGTGCCTGCTGGCATTGCCGCCGGACTATTCGCTGGTGGCAATGGAAGTCGTAAGGGCCCTGGTAAGGAAACGTTCCAGGAATCTCAGATTGCTCGGCGTCCCGATCCTCGGCATGTCGGCCGACCTCCTCATCGGCGCGGGCTGCGTCGCGGAGGTCGAGACGAGCGCCGTGTCGCTCGGCGAGGCAGGACTCGCGCCGCGCTTCACCGAAGCCGCGGAGAAGGGCGAGATCAAGGTGCGCGACGCCACCTGCCCGGCGATCCACACCGCGCTTCAGGCCGCCGAGAAAGGCGTGCCTTACATGCCCATCGGGGGTGTCATCGGAAGTGATTTGATTGCGGGCAGGCCGGACTGGAAGGTTGTCGATGACCTTCTGATCGTTCCTGCATTGCGTCCCGACGTGGCGCTCTTTCACGCGCGCTGGGCCGACGAGGCGGGCAACGTGTGGGTCGGGCGGCGACGCGAGCTTGCCACCGTCGCGCACGCTTCCAGGCAGACCCTGGTCACGTATGAAGAGCTGAAAAAGGGAGACATGCTGGAGGACGAGCTGCTCGCCCCCGGCGTCATCTCCTCGGTCTACATCTCCGCGACCGCGCACGCGCCCAGGGGCGCCTGGCCGCTCGGCGTGGCGGGCGTCTACGCCCCGGACGACACGCACCTCTCGCAGTACGCCAAGGCGGCGAAGACGCGCGAGGGCTTCCAGCGCTACCTCGAGGAATGGGTCCTTACGCCAAGGAAGAGCTTCTCGCCTGCGTGATCGCGCGGCTGCTGGGCGGCGCGCGCCACGCGGCGATCGGCGCTTCGTCGCCCATTCCGGCCACCGGTTGCTTTCTCCATAGAGAAAAAGACAGGACCTTCCGCGTCTCGCTCCAGCAGCGGCGAGCCGCAAACCCCTTCAGCGAAGGCTCGCGCGAGCTCTTCGACCTGGCCGGGCAGGGGCGCATCGACACCTTCTTCCTCGGCGGCGCGCAGATCGACGGCACCGGCGCGATCAACCTGGTGCGCGCCGACGGCCGGCGCTTCCCCGGCTCCTTCGGCTCGGCGTTCATGTACCCGATGGTGCCCGGCACGATTCTCTTTCGCGAGGAGCATTCGCGCCGCACCCTCGTCCGCAAGGTTGATTTCGTCTCCGCGCGCGGAACGCCCAAGGCCCTCCTGACGGGGAAGGCCCTCTTCTCGTGGCAGCCAGGCGGGAAGCGGTTCCGACTGGAAAGCTTCCATGATTCCTCCAGGGAGGAAATCGCGGAGCTGACCGGCTTCGAGTACGACGTTTCCCCGGACGCCAGGCAAACGCCGCCGCCCACCGCGGAGGAGATCGCGCTCCTGCGCGGCCCGGTGGCGAAGCTCGTGGCCGCCGACTACCCCGACTTCGCCCGCCGCGTATGGGGGACTACACTAGCGGCATGAACGCGCCCGAGAAGCTCAAGCAGTACGACCGCGACGCCCGGACGGTGGGCAACATCGTCCACCTCGAGCACTTCAACGTCATCCAGGACGACCAGCGCCTCGCCACGCTCTTCTACGTGGTCGGCCTGGGCGGCACGCGCGATCCGTACCTCTTCCCGGGCCTGGAGAACATGTGGGTGAACTGGGGCCGCACGCAGGCGCACCTGCCCAGCCGCGGCGCGCCGCCGAAGCCCGAGGTGCTGCGCGGCAGGATCGGCCTCGTGGTTCCTGACCTGGATGCATTGAAGAAGAACCTGGAAAAAGCCGGCGCCGAAATGAAGCGCGTCGTGCCGGAGAAGAAGACGAAGTTCACCTGGCGCGAGGCGGGCGGCGCGGTCGAGGCGACCTGCCCCTGGGGCAACCGCTTCCGCTGCCACGCGCCCGCGCCCGAGCTCGGCCCGATCGAGCTCGGCATCGCCTACGTCGACTTCGACGTGCCGCCCGGAACCGCCGACGGAATCGCGCGGTTCTACAAGGAGGTGCTCCTGGCCCCGTCGAAGACGGAAGGCAATACGGCCATCGTGCGCGTCGGCAGCCATCAAAGATTGCTCTTCAGTGAAAGCGCCAAGCCCATTCCCGAGTACGACGGCCACCACGTCCAGGTCTACATCGCCGACTTCGGCACGCCCTACAAGTGGCTGAAGGCGCGCGAGCTCATCAACATGGAGACC
>Ga0105107_10001986_pt1 | contig 13445 bp, 14 predicted proteins | sample PPLLaktember2015_6_FD_79335 | JGI IMG/M metagenome (GOLD analysis project Ga0105107, IMG submission 79335) | Freshwater sediment microbial communities from Prairie Pothole Lake near Jamestown, North Dakota, USA - PPLs Lake P8 Core (1) Depth... | ecosystem: Environmental > Aquatic > Freshwater >...
GGCTGCGCAAGGCGCTCGAGTCGTGGAGAATCGCCGTGCGCGACGGCACGCAATTCGAGGCGGAGTACGCCATCCGCAGGCACGATGGCGAAAACCGCTGGCACCTGGGGCGCGCCGTGCCGATTCGCGACGACAGCGGCAGGATCGTGCGCTGGTTCGGGACCAACACCGACATCCACGAGCGCAAGCGGTACGAGCAGGAGATCCAGGCCGCGCATGCCGAGGCGCAGCGCGCGAACCGGATGAAGGACGAGTTCCTCGCCACGCTCAGCCACGAGCTGCGCACGCCGCTCAACGCCATTCTCGGGTGGGCGCACATCCTCCAGCTCAAGGCGCAGCTGCCCGGCGACCTGGTGCAGGGCGTCCAGGTGATCGAGCGTAACGCGCGCGCGCAGGGCCGCATCATCGAGGACCTGCTCGACATGAGCGCGATCCTGTCGGGAAAGGTCCGGCTGGAGGAGGCACGCGTAGACCTGGCGGAGCTCGCGCGCGCCGCCATCGACACCGCGCGCCCCACGGCAGCCGCCAAGCAGATCGCCTTGCAGGCTTCCATCGACGCGCCGGACGCGACGGTGCGCGGGGACGTGCACCGCCTGCAGCAGGTGCTGTGGAACCTCCTCAGCAACGCCATCAAGTTCACGCCGCCGGGCGGCCATGTTCGGGTGTCCCTGGTCCGCACGGACGGCTACTACGAGCTGTGCGTCTCGGACACCGGCGAGGGCATCCCGACCGGGTTCCTGCCGTTCATGTTTGACCGCTTCCGGCAGGCCGACGCCACGCAGGCGCGCCGGCATGGCGGCCTCGGCCTCGGGCTGTCGATCGTCCGGCAGCTCGTGGAGCTCCACGGCGGCACCGTGCGCGCCGAAAGCGAGGGCCCCGGCCGCGGCTCCGCTTTCTACATCCGCCTGCCCATCGCCGCCGAGCCTGCGGTCATAAAGGGCGAATCCGCGCCTGGAGCGCACGCCGATTCGGCGACCCAGAGCGAGATCGCGGGCCTCAAGGTCCTCGTCGTGGACGACGATCGCGACGCGCGCGACCTCGTGCGCCGCTTCCTCGAGGACAGCCGCGCGCAGGTGACCACCGCCGGATCCGCGGCCGAGGCCGCGGGCCTCGTGCAGAATGGCCGCTTCGACGTGCTGGTGAGCGACATCGGCATGCCGGGGGAGGACGGCCACGCCCTCCTTCGCCGCATCCGGTCCCTCGATGCCGCCCATGGCGGCAACATTCCCGCCATCGCGCTCACCGCCTACGCGCGGCCGGAAGACCGCGTGAAAGCCGTGCGCGCCGGCTTCCAGATGCACCTGGCCAAGCCCGTCGAGCCCGCCGAGCTCGTCGCCGTGGTCGCCAGCGTCGCCCGCCGCCTGTAGCCCACGCCCCGCGCCGCCGCCCCGGCGCTGCGATAATCGCGCCGTGCGCATCCTTCTTGTCGAAGATGATCGGATGTTGTCCGACGCGCTGGCGCGTGCGTTGCGCCAGTCCGCGCACTCGGTGGAGCTCGCCAGAACCGGCCGCGAAGCCGACGACGCGCTCGCCTCCGGCGCATTCGACCTCGTCGTCCTGGACGTCAACCTGCCCCAGATGGACGGCTTCGAGGTCCTGCGGCGGATGCGCGCTCGCAAGTCCTCCGTGCCGGTGCTGATCGTGACGGCGCGCGAGAGCGTCGAGGACCTGGTGAACGGCCTCGATCTGGGTGCCGACGACTACCTGACCAAGCCGTTCCAGCTGGCCGAGCTCGAGGCGCGGGTGCGCGCGCTCCTGCGTCGCAGCCACGGCGGCGCCGGCCCGCAGATCGTGCACGCCGCCCTGCGGCTCGATGTCGCCGGACGGCGGCTCTATTGCAACGAGCAGCCCCTCGAGCTCTCGCCGCGCGAGCTCGCCGTGGTGGAACTGCTGCTGATGCGCGAGGGCCGGGTGGTCACCAAGCAGCAGATCGCCGAGCACCTCTACGGCTGGGACGAGGAGGCGAGCTCGAACGCCGTGGAAGTGTTCATCTACCGCCTGCGCAAGAAGCTGGAGAGCTCCGGCGTCGAGTTGCGCACCGTGCGCGGCATGGGCTACCTGATTGACAGGGCCTGAGCGCGCGCCGCAGCTGCGCACGCAGCTCCTGCGCTGGCTGCTTGCGCCGCTCTCGCTGCTGCTCGTCGCCGATACCTTCATCGGCTACTGGGTGGCCTCGAGCAGCGCGGAGCGCGCGCACGACCGCGCCCTGGTGGAGATCGCCCGCGACGTCACCCTGCACGTGCGCCTGGAGGACGGCAAGCCGCTCCTCGACCTGCCCGAGGACGCGCGCCGCGTGCTCTTCTCCTCGGCGCAGGGACGCATCGTCTTCGAGGTCATCGCAGCCGACGGCACGCGCGTGGCCGGAGAGCCGGTCCCGCCGGCGCCGCCGGCGCTGCGCGGGCCGGGCGAGAAGCTCTACGACGCCGCCCTCGACGCGAGCCCGGTGCGGGTCGCGCAGCTTCCGGTCGCAGGCGCGGCGGGGACGGTCGTGCGGGTGGCCGAGACCAAGGAGCGGCGCATCGCGCTCACGCGGGAGTTCCTCGCCAGCGTCATCGTCCCGCAGCTCCTGCTCATCCTCATCGCCGGCCTCGTGGTCTGGCACGGCGTGGTGCGCGGCCTCGCGCCGCTCGAGCGCTTGCAGCGTGCGCTCGCCACCCGCTCGCACGTCGAGCGCGGCCCGGTCTCGGCCGAGGGCGTGCCCGGCGAAGTGCGCCCGCTCGTGCAATCGATCAACGAGCTCCTCGAGCGGCTCGACCGCGCGCTCACCCTGCAGGCGCGCTTCATCGCCGACGCGGCGCACCAGCTGAAGACGCCGATCGCGGCGCTGCGCGCGCAGCTCGAGGTCGCGCTGCGCGAGCAGGACCCCGCGCGACTGCGCACCGCGGTCGAGGCCTCGTACCCAGGTCTCGAGCGGCTCCAGCGCCTCGCTTCTCAGCTGCTCTCCCTCGCGCGCAACGAGCCCGAGGCCGCCGGGCGCCTCGAGATGGCGCCCCTCGACCTGAACGCGCTCGGCCTTGGGGTCGCCACGCGCTGGGTTCCCGAAGCCCTCAAGCGCGGCGTCGACCTCGGCTTCGAGCCGGCGGGCGGCGCGCCGGCGGTGCTCGGCGACCCCGCGCGCCTGGCCGAGCTGCTCGACAACCTGCTCGACAACGCGGTGCGGTACACCCGCGACCGGGGACGCATCACGGTGCGCGTGCTCGACGGGCCCTCGCCGGCGCTCGAGGTAAGCGACGACGGCCCGTCGATACCGCCCGGCGAGCGCGAACGCGTGTTCGAGCGCTTCCACCGGCTGCTCGGCAGCTCGCGCGACGGCAGCGGCCTCGGCCTCGCCATCGCGCTCGAGATCGCGCGGCTGCACGGCGCCGAGATCGGGCTGCGCGACGACGCCGACGGCATCGGGAACACCTTCAGCGTGAGGTTCCCCGCCGGCCCGCCCGCCCCGTAAGGCTGCGTTCATCTTCGCGTGGGGTCCCCGTCATCCGGCGGACGGGGAAGGTTCAGGCGCGCCGCGTAGGCTCGGGCGCATGGAACTGCTCACCTCCACCTTCTTCTGGGTGACGCTCGCCCAGATCATGATGATCAACATCGTGCTCTCCGGCGACAACGCGGTGGTCATCGCGCTCGCGAGCCGCTCGCTGCCGCCGCGCCAGCAGAAGCAGGCGATCCTCTTCGGCAGCCTCGGCGCGATCGTGCTGCGCATCGTGCTCACCTTCTTCGCGGTGCTGCTCCTCGGCCTGCCCTTCCTCAAGGCGATCGGCTCGGTGCTCCTCGCCTGGATCGGCGTCTCGATGCTGATCCCGGAAGGCGAGGACGAGCACATCGAGGACAGCGGACAGATGTGGTCGGCCATCAAGACCATCATCGTCGCGGACTTCGTGATGAGCCTGGACAACGTGCTCGGCGTCGCCGCGGCGGCGAAGGGCAACGTGGTCCTGCTCATCATCGGCCTCGCCATCAGCATCCCGCTCATCATCTACGGCAGCACCCTCATCCTGAAGCTCATGACCCGCTTCCCGGCGATCGTCACGCTGGGCGGGGGGCTGCTCGGCTGGGTGGCGGGCGAGATGGCAGTCACCGACCCGGCGTTCGGACCCTGGATCGACGTCAACGCGCACTGGCTTCACGAAAGCGCGCCCGGCCTCGCCGCGCTCGCCGTGGTGATCGCCGGGAAGACGGCCGCCAACCAGCGCGTCGCTGCCGCATGGAAGGCGCTGCAGGGCGTGCCCTTGGTCCAGGACGAGCCGCCGCCGCCGGGATACCGCTGGGCCTACCGGCGCTGGCGCTCGGGCCCGCGCGGCCGCCGAGACTACGCGCTCTACCACGGGCAGGAATACTTCCGCGTCATGCTGCCCGTCTCGCGGATCCGCTCGCCGCGGCGCCGCCGCTAGGGACTGAGGCCCTCAGTTTTCTAAGCGGACGAACCTAGCCTCGCAATAGGCAGGTTTGCGGGGAACGCGTCTCGGGCGTAACTTTTCAGGTTGAGCGGCGAGATGCCGGCCGATCACCCATTTGAGCGCAGGGAGCCATGCGAAGACCTCGGTCCTTTCTCAAGCTCGTATTGCTGTCCGCTCTCGTCGCGCCGATCGTCGCGCCCGCGCAGGGACAAACGCCCGACGAGCGCGCCGGCATGCGGAGCAGCAGATGACCGCTGCAGCCCCGCTTGTGCGGAAGATGATGCAGCGGGCTCATCCGCTGCGGGATGTGCCGTCGAGACGCGAGCGGTAGACGACTCCTGAACCCCGCCGCGTTCTGGATGGGCATCACCGCGTTCTTCTGGTACGCGTTCGCGGGCATTCCGCTTCACCTGGCCGTCGCGGCGCAGCTGAGGCTCTCGGCGGGAGAGACGGCCAGCTGGATCCTGATCGTCTGGGTCACGAGCGCGGCGGCTTCCATCTCCGCGTCGCTTTTCTATCGGATCCCCATTCCCATCACCTGGACGATTCCGGGAATCATCTATCTCGGCGCGCTCGCAGGACGCTTCAGCTATGCGGAGATCGTCGGCGCGAACCTACTCGCCGGCGTGCTGATGATCGCGCTGGGCGCGCTCGGGATCGGAAAGCGCATCATGACCTGGCTCCCCTTCCCGATCGTGATGGGCATGTTCGCGGGCAGCATCCTGGAGTACGGCGTGCGCCTGGTGTCCGCAACGGTCCAGGACGTCGTTGTCGCCGGCACCTGCGTGCTCTGCTATCTGGCCGGACGTTCGGTGGGCGATCCGCGGCTTCCGCCCGTCGCCCTCGCCGCGGTGGGAGGGGCGATCGCCATCTCGCTTCGCGGCACTTCGGCCGCCATCGACATCGTCTGGTCAGCGCCGGTGCTGGCCATCCCGCAGATGAGCTTCGGGGCGGCCGGCTTTGCCGCCATCACGCTGCCGATGGTCGTGCTGTCGATGGGGCTGGGCAACGTCCAGGGCCTGGGCTTCCTGCAGGCGCAGGGCTACCACGTGGCGGTGACGCCCGTGTCGGTCCTGGTGGGAGCCGCGTCGACGCTCAACGCGGTCTTCGGCGGGCATCCGGCCATCGTGGCGCGCACGGGCGTCGCGATGCTCGCGGCGAAGGAAGCGGGGCCGGCCGAAGGCCGCTACTGGGGCGTCGTGGTGTCCGCGCTGCTCACCTTGCTGATCGCCTTCGCCGGCACCTCCATCGCTGCGCTGGTCAGCGTGCTTCCGAGCTCCTATATCTTTGCGCTTGCCGGCCTGGCGATCCTCGGCGCGTTGCAGGACTCGCTGGAGAAGAGCTTCGGCGGGGCGCTTCGCTTTGGCGCGCTCGTTGCGTTCCTGGTCGCGGTCACGCCGTTCGCCGTTCTCGGGATCAGCTCGGCATTCTGGGCATTGCTGGCGGGCCTCGCGGCGTCGGCGCTCCTGGAGCGCAAGGAGCTCTTGAAGCAATGGCAAGCATGAGATCGTGATGAGCCGCCTTCTCGCGGCCCTGCTCGCCTTCGCGCTCTGCATCCCCGCGGCTGCGCAGGAGCGCGAGACGGCCGATCCGCTGCTCGAGCGCAAGGCGGAAGCCGGAGACCCGGACGCGCAGTTCGAGCTCGGCAGCCGCTACCAGGTAGTCGGGCGCTTCCGCGAGGCGGCATACCTGTACCGCCGGGCGGTGCAGAGCGGCCATCCGGCCGCGGCGAACAGCCTGGGCTTCCTCTACGAGACGGGACGCGGCGTGGAAGCGGACGTGCCGCGCGCGCTCGAGCTGTACACCCAGGCCGCCGACGCCGGCTGGGCGGGCGCCATGTGGAACATCGCCAACCTGCACGGCTCGGGGCTCGTGGGCCAGGCCGACTACGTCGCCGCGTGCGCGTGGGCCGTGCGCGCACGCCGCTTCGCCGATCCGAAGGACGAAAAGCTCATCGCGCTCCTCGAGCGCGTGACGCCGCGCCTGCGGGCCACGCTCTCCGCCGACGAGGCCGCGAGCTGCAGCTACCAGGGAGAGTCGTGGACGCCGCCCAACCGGCGTTGATGCGCGAGATCCCGGACGTGCAGCAGGTGCCCGGCGAGCCGCGCCGGCGCTGGTTCTTCTCGCACGAGCAGGACCTCATCGTGTGGTTCGGCGAGGACGGCGCGCCGGTGGGCTTCCAGCTCTCCTATGGCAAGTACCGCAACGAGCGCGCGCTGCGCTGGAAGGCGGGCAAGGGCTTCACGCACGACGCGGTCGACGACGGCGAGGCCGGCGTGGTGAAGGAAGCCGCGATCCTGGTGGAGGACGGCTACTTCGACGCGAACAAGGTGCTCGCGCGGTTCCTCGAGCTCTCGGCGGAAATGCCGCCCGACGTGGTGGCGTTCGTCTTGGCGAAGCTCAGGGACCATCCGAACTTCGCCGAGGAATGAGGACCGCCTTTGTCACGGGCGCGAACGGCTTCCTCGGCCTGAACCTGGTGGAGGAGCTGCTCGTGCAGGGCTGGCGGGTGCGCGCGCTGCACCGGCCTTCCTCGGACACCGCCTACCTCGAGCGGCTCGGCGCGGAGCGCGTCGTGGGGGACGTCAACGACCCTGCCTCGCTCGCGCGCACGCTGCCGCGCGCGGTCGACGCGGTGTTCCACGTCGCCGGCGACCTCAACCTCTGGTCGCGCATGAACGCGGCGCAGGACCGCGTCAACATCGAGGGCACGCGCAACGTGGCCGAGGCGGCGCTCGCCGCGGGCGCGAAGCGCTTCGTGCACACCTCGACCATCTCGGTCTACGGGCTGCAGCCCGGGCGCATCGACGAGACGGCGGAGAAGCAGGGGCGCGTCTCCTGGATCAACTACCAGCGCTCCAAGTTCCTCGCCGAGGAGGAGGTGCGCAAGGCGATCGCGCGCGGCCTCGACGCGGTGATCGTCAACCCGGCGAGCATCCTCGGGCGCTACGACCGCACCGGCTGGGCGCGCATCATCCGGCTCGTGCACGAGCGCAGGCTCCCCGGCGTGCCGCCGGGCAAGGCGTCCTTCTGCCATGCGGCCGAAGTCGCGCGCGCGCACGTCGCGGCGGCCGAGCGCGGGCGCCGGGGCGAGAACTACCTCCTCGGCGGCACGGATGCGAGCTTCCACGAGCTCGTGCGCGTCATCGGCGAGGCGACCGGCCGGCCGGTGCCGCACAAGCCCACGCCCGCGGGTGTCCTGCGTGTCGCGGCGCGGATCCAGACGCTGGTCGCCGCCGTGACCGGCAGGCACCCCACGCTCACGCCGGAGACCGTCGGCCTGGTCACGCGCGAGATGCAGTGCGACAGCGGCAAGGCAATGCGCGAGCTCGGCTACCGCGCCGTGCCGCTTTCCACGATGGTCCGGGAATCGTACGATTGGCTCCGCCAGGAGGGCTTCATCGCATGAACGAGCTCGAGCAGCTGAACCGCGACTACGTGCGCTCGGTGCAGGAATCCGACGTGCGCTGGTTCGAGGCGCATCTCTCGCAGGACTTCGTCAACACCAACCCCGACGGCTCGCTCGTCGATCGCGCCGGCTTCCTCGCGCAGGTCTCGCGCCCCGCGGGCGTGAAGGGCCTCGAGTGCCACGACGTGCGCATCCGCGAGATGGGCGGCTTCGCCATCATCCACGCCCAGACCCGGTACGCGAAAGGCGACGGCTCGCCGGGAAAGGGACGCTACACCGACATCTGGGCGAAGAAGGACGGCCGCTGGCTGTGCGTCGCCGCGCACGTCACGCGTGGCTAGCGTCGTCCGGGAGAAGGCGCGGGCCGCCGCGGTCGAGAAGCGGACCCTGCAAGGGCTGATCGCCTACAACCGCCCTTTCGCCGGCCCGGCGCGCTACAAGCGCCTGGTGCTTTCCGCCCGCGAAGGCCGGCGCATCGTCGGCGGGCTGGTCGGCGACTGCCTGTGGAACTTCGTCTATGTGCACCTGCTGTGGATCGACGGGGCCGCGCGCGGCAAGGACCACGGCACGCGGCTGATGCGCGAGGCCGAGCGCGTGGCGCGCGAGCGCGGCGCGGTGCTTGTTTGGCTGAACACGTTCTCGTTCCAGGCGCCGAAGTTCTACGAGAAGCTGGGCTACCGGCGCTTTGCCGCGCTGAGGGATACTCCGGCTTCCAAGACGTCCAGATTTTTCTACGTCAAGCGGCTTTCCGGCGCGCGAGCCTGAGCTCGAGGTGGCGGCGCACGTCGGGCCACTCGTGCGCGAGGATGCTGTACATGACCGTGTCGCGCACCGTGCCGTTGCGGCGCGGCCAGTGATGGCGGATCACACCGTCCTTCTTCGCGCCGAGCGCTTCGATGGCGCGCTGGGAGGCGAAGTTGAAGTTGTCGGTGCGCAGGCCCACCACCTTGCAGCTCAAAGCCTCGAAGGCGTGGCCGAGCAGGAGCAGCTTGCACGCGGTGTTGACGTGGCTCTTCTGCCAGCGCTTGGCGTACCAGGTCCAGCCGATCTCCACCCGGTCGACGTTGGCGAGGATGTCGTGGTAGCGCGTGGAGCCGGCGATTTCCCCCGTCGAGAGCTCGCGCACCGCCCAGGGCAGCATGTGCCCCGCCTCGAGGCCGGCGAGCGCCCCGGAGATGTAGGCATGGGCCTGCTCGGGCTCCGGGACGCTGGTGTACCAGAGCTCCCAGAGCCTGCCGTCGGAGGCGGCGGCGACCAGGCCGTCGTGGTGCTCGCGGGCGAGCGGCTCGAGGCGCACGCCATGGCCTGCGAGGGTGACCGGTTTCGGATGGATCATGAGACGTTATGATAAGCGCATGCAACCGGTCAAAGACGACGCGCCCCTCTACGAGGTCGAGCGCCGGGCGGAACACGCCGCGCGGCCGGGCTTCCGCATCACCGAGCTGCAGATCTCGAAGGCGCAGAAGGTCCCCTGGCACTACCACTCCAACGTGCAGGACACCTTCTACGTCCTTGCCGGAAGCCTCCGCATCTTCCTGCAGGACCCCAAGGAAGAGGTCAGGCTCGCCGCGGGCGAGACTTATTCCGTGCCGCCGCGACGCGCGCACCTGGTCACCAACGGCGGGGAGTCGTCGGCCACCTTCCTCGTGCTCCAAGGCATCGGCGAGTACGATTTCGTCCCCCTCACGCATAGATAGGCAGAAGTGGATAAGGAGAAAGTCAGGGCAGCGGTCGACCACGTGTTCCGCGACATGGCGGGCGCGATGGCCGCCGGCATGGCGTTCGTCGGCACGCGCACCGGTCTTTTCCGCGCCATGCAGGGCAAGGGCGCCATGACCCCGGCCGAGCTGACGAAGGCGTCCGGCATGCAGGTCCGCTACGTCGAGGAGTGGCTGAAGGGGATGACCAGCGCGGGATATCTCCAGTTTCATCCATCGAATTCGACTTATGAGTTGACGGATGAATATGCGTATTTCCTCGCATCCGACGGCACGGACCACTTCGTCGGCGGCATGTGGGAGATGGTGCCGGCGCTCATGAAGGTCGCCCCGCGCGTCGTGGAAGCCTTCGAGAAGGGCGGCGGCGTGCGCTTCGAGGAGTTCGGCCCGGAGTGCGTCGAGGCGCTCGATCTCATCAACCGCGGGCAGTACGAGGCGCGCTTCGCCGACTACTGGCTCTCCGCGGTGCCCGAGGCGGTCGAGCGGCTCAAGGCGGGCGGCCGCGCGCTCGACGTGGGCTGCGGCTCGGGGCGCGTGTGCATCGCGCTCAAGAAGGCTTTCCCCGGCGCGGAGGTCGTCGGCATCGACCCGCACGCCGAGTCGATCCGCCGCGCGAAGGCGGCCGCGCCCGCGGGCGTCCGCTTCGAGGCGAAGACGACGAAGGAGATGGAGCGCGGCGCGGGCTTCGACCTCGTCACGATCTGCGACTGCATCCACGACCTCGCCGAGCCGGTGCAGGTGCTGAACGAGATCCGCGCGCTCCTCAAGCCCGGCGGCACGCTGTTCATCATCGAGCCCAGGGCCGCCGACCGGGTCGAGGACAACGCCAACCCCGTCGCCACCATGTTCTACGGCTTCAGCATCTTCCATTGCATGACGCAGTCGCTCGCGCGCGGCGGCCCGGGGCTGGGCACCTGCCTCGGCCCCGCCGGCACCGAGCGCCTCGCACGCGAGGCCGGCTTCACGCAATTCCAGCGGCTCGACCTCAAGAGCCAGACCAACCTTTTCTACTCCGCGAAGCCCTGACAACATGAGCACCGTTTCCCCCGCCACCGTCTCCGAGCTCGCCCCGACCGGCAAGCTCCGCATCGGCCTCAACTACTCCAACTTCCTGCTGGTGCTGAAGGACCTGCCCGACGGCACCCCGCAGGGCATCGCGCCCGACCTCGGGCGCGAGCTCGCAACGCGCCTTGGCGTCAGGCCCGAGTTCGTCAAGTTCGACGCCGCCGGCAAGCTCGCCGAGGGCGTGAAGAAGGGCATGTGGGACGTCGCCTTCCTCGGCAACGAGCCGCAGCGCGCGAACGAGATCGCCTTCACGCCCGCCTACCTCGAGATCCCGGTCACCTACCTCGTGCCGGCGGGCTCGCCCCTCAAGACCTTCAAGGACATCGACAGCGCCGGCGTGCGCATCTCGGTCGCCGACAGGAGCGCCTACCACCTCTTCCTCACCCGCACGCTGAAGAACGCCGAGCTCGTGGCGGCAGACGGCATCGAGGGCTCCTTCAAGATGTTCGCCGACCTCAAGCTCGAGGCGCTCGCCGGCCTCAAGCCGCGGCTCATCGAGGACCTGGCGCGCCTGCCCGGCTCGCGCATCATCGAGGGCCAGGTCACCGCCGTGCAGCAGTCCATCGGCACGCCCAAGAGCCGCGAGACCGGCGCGCGCTACCTGAGGGAGTTCGTCGAGGACGCGAAGAAGTCGGGCCTCGTCGGCGAGGCGATCAGCCGCCACAAGGTGAACGGCGTCACCGTCGCGCCCAGGGCGTAGAAAAGGGGGCAGGACCCTTTCCGGGCGCGCCGACCCGTTGATCATCATCGAGCCGTACGCGGGCTACGGTACCCGGAAGAAAACGCTCGTCCTCGGGCGCGTCCTCGAGGACGAAGGCATCGGCCCGCCCGCCGCCGGCGACCGGCGCTGGCGCAACCTCGCCGCCTTCCTCAGGCGCATGGAGAGCGACGAGCTGCCTTTCGCGAGGCTCCGCATTCGAGGAAAGACGGTCGTGGCCGACCGCGAGGGCTACTTCCGCGCGGAGGTCGCCGGCCGGTTCAAGGCCGGATGGAACGAGCTCCCGGTCGCGCTCGTCGGCCACGCCGGCGTGGAGGCCGTCGCCCAGGTTCTCGTTCCCTCCCCCGCCGCGCGCTTCGGGGTGATCAGCGACATCGACGACACCGTCGTCTACACCCACGTCACCCGCAGGGTGCGCATGCTGCTCACCGTGGCGCTCTCCAACGCGCGCACTCGTAAGCCGTTCGCCGGCGTGGCGGCCTTCTACCAGGCGCTGCACCGCGGCGCGAACCCGTTCTTCTACGTCTCGAAGAGCCCGTGGAACCTCTACGCGCCGCTCGCGCAGATGCTCGCCCACCAGGGGCTTCCCGCGGGGCCGATCCTGCTGCGCGACTTCGGGTGGCGCATGGAGAAGCGCCACAAGGAGGGCGCGATCGCGGCGATTCTCGACGCCTACCCGCGGCTGCCCTTCGTCCTCGTCGGCGACAGCGGCGAGAAGGATCCCGAGATCTACGCCCACATCGTCCACCGCTACCGCGACCGGATCCGCGCGATCTACATCCGCTCGGTGAGCGAGAAGCGCATCGCGGCGGTGAGGAAGCTCGCCGCCGAGGTGGCGAAGACCGGGTGCCAGCTCGTGCTCGCGCCGAATACCGAGATCGCGGCAATGCACGCCGCCGCGGAAGGCCTGATTGCGACGGAAGACTTGAAGAAAGTTCGAAACGACAGGAAAGCCGACGCGCGCAAGAAGATCGGGGTCTGACCCCGAACTCAGGCGCGCTTGTCGGCGCGCAGCGAGGCGAGGTAGAGGCGCTCGAAGCCGGCGGCGTCGAGCGGCTCGCTGAAGAAGTGGCCCTGCCACTGCTCGCAGCCGAGCTCGAGCAGGCGCTCGAGCTGCGCCGCGTCGTCGACCCCCTCGGCGGCCACCGCCATGCCGAGCGTCCCGGCGAGCGAGGCGATGGTGCGCACCACCGCCTGGTCGGCCGCGTCGGCGGCGATGCCGCGCAGGAACATGCGATCGATCTTCAGCTTGTCGACCGGCAGGCGGCGCAGGTAGGCGAGGCTCGAATAGCCGGTGCCGAAGTCGTCGATGGCGAAGCGCACGCCGAGCTCGCCGATGCGCCGCAGCGTGTCGATGTTCTCCGGCAGGTGCGACATCAGGACCCGCTCGGTCACCTCGAGCTCGATGCGCGAGCCATCTACCGAGTTTTCCCTCAATGAGTTGCTCAACTGCTGGAAAAACTGATTCCCGGACCCCAGCTCCGGCGCGGACACGTTGACGGCGAACCACGGCCGCCCGGGAAGCGACTTCTGCCAGGCGCCGGCCTGCGAGAGCGCGCGCTCGAGCGTCCACTCGCCCAGCGCGCGGATCAGCCCGCATTCCTCCGCGAGCGGCACGAATTCCTCGGGCATCAGCAGGCCGCGCTCGGGGTGCTGCCAGCGCACCAGCGCCTCGGCGCCGACGATCTCGCCCCGGCCGCGCACGACCGGGTGCCAGTGCATGAGGAGCTCGCTGCGCGCGAGCGCGCCGCGCAGCTCGTTCTCGACGCGCAGGCGCCCGGCGGCGCGCTCGCCCAGCGCCGGCTCGTAGAGGCGCCAGGTGCCGCGCCCGCCCTCCTTCGCGTGGTACACGGCGGCGTCGGCGCACTTGAGGAGCTCGGGCACGTCCCGGCCGTCCTCCGGATACAGGGCGATGCCGATGGAGGCGCCGACGTGCAGCGCGCGCTCCTCGATGGTGAAGGGCCGCGCGAGGATGCCGAGCAGGCGCGCGGCAAGCCCGGTGGCGTCCTGCGCGCCGCCGACGGGCTCGAGCACGACGAAGTCGTCGCCGCCCAGGCGCGCGAGCGTCGCCTCGCGCGCCAGCGCGTTCTGCAGCCGCTCGGCCACGGCGCGCAGCAGTGCGTCGCCCGCCTGGTGCCCGA
>Ga0105107_10001987_pt1 | contig 13438 bp, 9 predicted proteins | sample PPLLaktember2015_6_FD_79335 | JGI IMG/M metagenome (GOLD analysis project Ga0105107, IMG submission 79335) | Freshwater sediment microbial communities from Prairie Pothole Lake near Jamestown, North Dakota, USA - PPLs Lake P8 Core (1) Depth... | ecosystem: Environmental > Aquatic > Freshwater >...
CATCGAGCGCATGGCCGTCGAGATCGACGGCACGGGCGATGCGCTCGTCATGCTCCACGGGCTCGGCGGCACGTCGAACGTCTGGTCGCCGCAGATGCCCGCGTTGGCGCCGCGGTTGCGCACCATCCGGCCGGACCTGCCGGGCGCCGGCCGCTCGCCTGCCGCGGCGTCGGTCTCCATCCAGAGCCTCGTCGATGCGGTCGTGCGCCTGTGCGGCGTGCTCGGGATTGCGCGTGCCCACTTCGTCGGTCATTCGATGGGCACCATCGTCTGCCAGCACCTCGCGGTGCAGCATCCGTCACTCGTCCAGAGCCTGGCCCTGATCGGGCCCTTGCCGGCGCCCCCCGACGCCGGGCGCCAGGGCCTGCGCGACCGTGCCGCAAAGGTGCGCGCCGAGGGAATGTCCGAAGTCGCGGCAGCCCTGCTCCAGGCGGCCACCTCAGCCGACACGCGCACGAACCAGCCCGTCGCCGCGGCGTTCGTGCGGGAGCTCCTGATGCGGCAGAACCCCGAGGGTTACGCGAAGCTGAGCGAAGCGCTCGCGGCGGCCGAGGCCGCGGACCTGGCGCAGGTCCGCTGCCGGGTACTGCTTGTCACGGGTGACGAGGACCAGATCGCGCCGCCCTCGAGCGTGCGCGCGATGGCTGGCATGATGCAGGACGCGCGCGTCGCGGTCTTCAACCGCTGCGGCCACTGGACGACGATCGAGCGCGCGAACGAGGTGAGCGCGGAACTGCGGGAGTTCTACTTCGGGCGGCGCTGAGACGCGTACGCGTGACTGCCGAGAGAACGCCATGCAGCGCCCTGACCGCTCCCTCGCCGCAATGAAGGATGGCGTCTTCCACGGGATGCCGAAGACCGAGGTCGCGCGCCGCCCGCCGGCGCGCTCTGCATAGGAGAAATGCCGTGCCCAACATCCTCTTCACGAACGTTCGCATTCTCGACGCTTCTGGGCAGCAGCCTTTCACGGGCGAAGTCCTGGTTCAGGGCAATCGCATTCAGCGCGTCGGGCGCGGCCTGCGCACGCTTCCCACCGCGGGCGTGACCGTCATTGACGGCGCGGGCGCGACGCTGATGCCCGGCATGTGCGAGGCGCACACCCACTTCGGCTGGACCAACTCCAAGACGTTGGACGCCATCCAGAAGCTGCCGCACGAGGAGCACACGCTCTGGGCGGCAAGCGTGGCCAAGCTCTATCTCGACTACGGCTGGACCTCGTGCGTGGGCGCGGCGACGCCCAAGCCGCGGCTCGATTGCGTGATTCGCAATGCGATCGAATCCGGCCAGATCCCCGGGCCGCGCTACCTCGCCGCCAGCCAGGAGATCACGGTCACCGGATCGCTGGGCGACGACATGCTGCCGCACCTGCCGTTTCCGGAGATGTCCTTCGGCACGGTGGTCGACGGTGCGGAGGACATGCGCAAGGCGGTGCGCATGTTCCTGAAGTACGGCGTGGACACCATCAAGCTCAATCTGTCCGGGGACAACCTGGTCCCCGGCGCCGACGCCACGACCAACTGGATGAGCGACGAGGAGGTGGCGATCGCGGTCAAGGAAGCCAAGGTCCGCGGCAAGCGGGTGTCCTGCCACGCGCGCTCCACCGGCTCGATCAAGCAGAGCATGCGCCACGGCCTCGACATCGTCTACCACGCCAGCTTCGCCGACGAAGAGGCGCTGGACATGCTCGAGGCGGCGAAGGACCGCATCTTCGTCGCGCCCGGCATCTCGGTGATCATCCGCCTTCTCTACGAGGGCGAGGTCGTCGGCATCGACAACTCGCAGGCGAAGCGCATGGGGTACGAGCGGGAGCTCGAGGCCGCCGTCAACAGCATGAAGGCGATGCTCAAGCGCGGCATCCGCGTGCTGCCGGGCGGAGACTACGGCTTCGCGTGGGCGCCGCACGGCGAGAATGCCAAGGACCTCGAGTACTTCGTCAAGTATCTCGGCATGACGCCCATGGAGACGATCATTTCGTGCACCCGCTGGGGCGGGCAGATGATGATGAAAGGCGGCGAGCTGGGCGAGATCAAGGAAGGCTATCTCGCTGATCTGCTGCTGGTGGACGGCGACCCGCTCTCCAACATCTCGATTCTGCAGAACCGCGACAAGCTGCTCGCAATCATGAAGGACGGCGCTTTCCACAAGATGCCGGAAGTCGGTGCGGCTCAGCGTTTCGCACGCTCGGTGGCGTGAGATCCGGCAACGCGAAGACGCGGTGAGCGCGGAGAAAACCTTGAGTTTGTCGCGCCCCTGCGAATCTCCGCGTCCCCTGCGTCCCGGCGTCGAAGAGGTCTGAGTGGCGCGGATCTGGAAGAACGCCCTCTGGTCCGTGCTCGCCGCGGCCCTGGCGCTATTCGCGATTTGGGCGATCGCGGACAACACGCGCCTGTTCTTCGTCACGATGCTGAACGGGCTCACACTTGCGTCGCTCTACTTCATCGTGGCGAGCGGCTTCACGCTGGTGTTCGGGCTGATGCGCAACGTCAACCTCGCGCACGGGTCGCTCTATCTCCTCGGGGGGTACCTCGGATACGTCGTCGCCGAGCAGACCGGCTACTTCGTGCTCGCGGTGGCGGCCGGGTTCGCCGCTGCGGCGATCCTCGGCCTGGCGATGCAGGTCAGCATCTTCCGTTTCATGCAGGGCCAGGACATGCGCCAGACGATGGTCACGATCGGCCTGTCGATCGTGATCGCTGACCTGCTGCTCTGGGTCTTCGGCGGCCAGGTCCACCAGATGTCGCCGCCGGACTGGCTGAACGGCCCGCTGCGGGGGCTGCCGGTCATCAACGCCTACTCGAAGTACCGGCTCGCGCTGCTGCCAGTCGGGATCGCGATCGGGGTCCTGCTATGGCTGTTTCTGAACCGCACCCGGGTCGGGATGATGATTCGGGCGGGCGTCGACGACCGCGCGATGCTCGCCGCCTCCGGCGTGAACGTGAACCTCGTGTTCGCGATCACGTTCGCCATCGGTGCGGGGCTCGCCGGTTTCGGCGGCGTGATCGGCGCAGTCGAGCTGTCGATGGTCCCCGGCGAGGACGTGCGCCTGCTGCTCGCGTCGCTCGTGGTGGTGATCGTGGGCGGCATGGGCAGCGTCATCGGTGCGGCGCTCGGCGCCACGATGCTCGGCCTCGCCGAGACCTACGGGCTCGCCTATGCGCCGACCTACAGCGTCGTGTTCACCTTCGTGATCATGGTCCTCGTGCTCGCGTTCCGGCCGCGCGGCATCATGGGACGGCCGGCGTGAGCCACCGAGCAGGGGCCCCACGCCTTCGTGGGGATGCGAGAAAGGCGAAACGCCGGCGTTGCCGACTCGAGAAGACGGCACGCCGCGATCAGGGTTCGGAGGCAACTGGCGTGAGGAGCGATCGGGCATGAGCGCGGTCTGGCGCAAGGCCGTCAACCTCGACGCCGCGAAACAGGCCTGGGCGCGCTCCGCCTGGGGCGAGCGCGGTGCGGCGCGGCCGGGCGTGCGCGACGACCAGTGGGGTGGCGCGACGCCTGCGCGTCTCACGCCCGAAGGCCTCCCCGACTTTTCGGACCAGGAAGCGCCGCGCTGGCTGAAGTGGCTCTGGCAGCGCATCGGGGCCCGGCACGTGTTCGTTCTCGCGTTCGTCCTCGTCTATCCCTGGATCGCGACGCCGTTCTTCGCGTTCCAGATCGGCGCGCAGTCGCTCGCGCTCGGCCTGATCGCCCTCTCCCTCACCTTCCTCGCCGGCTACGGTGGGATGGTGTCGCTCGCGCAGATGACGATCGCGGGGATCGCCGGTTACATGATCGGGATCTTCGGCACGAGCGGCACCGCCGAGATCAGCCTCGGCTGGCCATGGTGGGTCGCCGTCCTGATCGCGCTCGTCGTGGCGGTGGTGTGCTCGATTTTCATCGCCTGGCTCTCGGTGCGCACCGAAGGCATCTACACGATCATGATCACGCTCGCGATCGGCGTGGCGTTCTACTACCTAACCCTGCAGAACTACAGCGTGTTCAACGGTTTCCAGGGGCTGCAGAAGATCTACCCGCCCGAGTTTCTCGGCCTCAACTGGCGCGACCCGATCCCGTACTACTACCTTGCCCTGTTCTGGGCGCTCGCCGGGTACGCCTTCGTCAAGTATCTCGTGCGGGCGCCGTTCGGCGTCGCCCTGCAGGGCATCCGGGACAACCCCCGCCGCATGAACTCGCTCGGCTTCAACGTGATTGCGCACCGCGTCGCCGCGTATGCGGTCGCCGGCGCGCTCGCGGCGATCGGCGGCGTGCTGCTGGTCTGGTACAACGGCCTGATCGGCCCCGGCTCGATCGGCACCAGCTGGTTGATCAACATCCTGATCATCGCGGTGCTCGGCGGGATGCGCCATCCCATCGGCCCGTTCCTCGGGGCGATCGTGTTCGTCCTTTTGCAGACCTTCGCGATCGACGTGTTCGACCGCGAGCGCTTCAATCTCGTGATCGGCGGGGTCTTCCTCGCGATCGTGCTCTTCTCCCCGGACGGCCTGCTCGGGCTGTGGTCGCACCTGCGTGGAAAGCTCGATGCGGTGCGCGCGCGGCCCGGTCTGCCGACGCGGCGACGAGCATGACGGGGGCATTGATGCACGCTTAACGACCGCGGCCGGCAAGCCGCATTTCCACCAAGGAGGAAATCATGAGGCACAGCAAAAGGCAGTTCTCGCGCACGCTGGTCGGCGCGGCGGTGGTCGCCGCGTTCGGGCTCGCCGGGGCCGCATCGGCGCAGGAAGTGATCAAGATCGGCCTGCTCGCCACGCTGGAAGGCCCGTTCGCCGCCGGCGGCCAGGACGGCATGCGCGGCGCCGAGCTCGCCGTGAAGCAGCGCGGCGGCATGGTCGCCGGCAAGAAGATCGAGATCATCAAGGCCTCTTCGGATGCCAAGCCCGATGTCGCGGTCAACGCCACGCGCAAGCTCGTCGAGCAGGACAAGGTCCAGATCATGGTCGGCCCGCTGTCGGGCTCCGAGGGCATCGCGGTCAAGGACTACTCCAAGACGCAGCCGAACATCACCTTCATCAACGGCTCCTCGGGCGCGCAAGCGACGACGCTGGTCAACCCGTCAACGAACTTCTTCCGCTTCAACACCGAGGGCGCGCAGTGGATGGTGGGCCTCGGCAAGGCCGCGCTCGACAAGGGCTACAAGCGCATGATGGTGATCGCCGAGGACTACGCCTTCCCGTATTCGCAGGTGCAGGGCTTCATGACCGAGTATTGCAAGCTCGGCGGCAAGGTGCCGATCAAGGCCTGGGTACCGCTCGGCGGCAAGGACTACGCGTCCGTGATCGCACGCATCCCGAAGGACGTTGACGCGCTGCTGGTGGTGCTCGGGGGCGCCGACGCGGTGAACTTCCTCAACCAGTACGAGCAGGCGGGTGGCGACAAGCCGATCGTCGGCGGCTCGATCACGGTGAGCCAGGACATCCTCAACTACAAGGGCAAGCGCCGAGAATCGCTCGTGGGCACGATGGCCGGGGCGCCGGTCGCGGACGCTTACGACGGCGCCGACTGGAAAGCGTTCGTCGCCGACTACAAGAAGAACTATCCGGATGGCTATCCCAGCCCGTCGCTCTTCGCATACGTTTACTACGTCAACATGAAGGCCGCGCTCGACGGCCTCGCCGCGGTGAACGGCGACCTGTCCGACGGTCAGAAGAAGTATCGCGACGCGCTGTCGAAGCTGGTCCTCAAGACGCCGACCGGCGATGTGCGGCTCGACGCCAACCGCCAGGCGATCGGCTCGACCTTCATCACCGAAGTGGCGAAGGACGCCAAGGGCGGGCTCTACAACAAGGTCCTCCGGAAGGTCGACGGCATCGATCAGATGCTGGGGATGAAGAAGGAGGAGTTCCAGATCGGCTCGCGCGACGTGCCCAACTGTCCGTAGGCATTGCGGAACCGGGGATCGCATGGCTGCTTCGCCTGCCGTCGCGCCGCTCGCTTCGGGTGACGCCCTCACGCTCGAGGGTGTCACCCGGATGTTCGGTGCTCTGCGCGCGATCGAGGACATTTCGTTCTCGGTCGGCGCCGGCGAGCGTCGCGCGATCCTCGGCGCCAACGGCGCCGGCAAGACGACGCTGTTCAACTGCATCACCGGGGACTTCCCGCCCACCGCGGGCACCGTGCGCTTTTTCGGCGAGGACGTAACGCAACTCCCGCCTTACGAGCGCATCCGCCAGGGCATCCGGCGGACCTACCAGTCGTCGCTCCTGTTCCGCGACCTCACCGTGCGGGACAACCTTTTTCTCGCCGTGCGCGGTGTCGCGCGCGGCCGCTTCAGCTTCTTCCGCCCGCGCGCGTCGCACCCTTCGCGCGCGGCGACCCGGGACCTGCTCGAGCGCGTGCGGCTGACCCACATTGCCGACCAGCCGGTGTCCTCGCTCGCGCACGGCCAGCAGCGCCAGCTCGAGATCGGCATGGCGCTCGCTGGCGCGCCGCGGCTGATCCTGTTCGACGAGCCCGCGGCTGGGCTTTCGCCCCCAGAGCGCCGTGAGCTGGTGGCGCTGCTCGGCGCGTTTCCCGAGCACATGGGCTTCGTGCTGATCGAGCACGACCTCGACATCGCGCTGCGCGTAGTCCAGCGCGTGACCGTTATGCACAACGGGCGGGTGCTCAAGCACGGTACGCCCGACGAGATCGAGAACGACGCGGAAGTGCAAGCCATATACATGGGCGAGCACAAGCACCACTAAGATGAAACCGATGCTGGAAGCATCGCTTTGCCCGGCTTCGGGGAGCACGAGGGGGCACCGCGGAGCGGCTTTGCCCCCTCGTATCGTGGCGAACTGACATGGCGATCTTCTCCCGCACTCGCCGGAGCGTCCCGGACGCCCCGATCCTCGCGATCGACGGGCTCGACGTGTACTACGGCCAGGCGCACGCGCTCCAGGACGTGTCGCTCGCGCTCACCCACGGGGTGATCGGCGTGATCGGCCGCAATGGCATGGGCAAGTCGACGCTCTGCAACGCGGTCATGGGGCTGGTGCGCGCCGCGCGCGGAAGCGTGAAGGTCGCGGGCGTCGAGATCCTCGGCCTCGCGCCGAACCGCGTCGTCGAGCACGGCGTGAGTTATGTGCCGCAGGGACGGCGGGTGTGGCCCTCGCTCACCGTCGACGAGCATCTGCGTCTCGCAGCGCGGCGCCCGAGCGCGGACCGCAAGGGCGACCCGTGGACCGTCCAGCGCGTCTATGCGACCTTTCCGCGGCTCGCCGAGCGCCGCGGGAACGGCGGCGCGCAGCTCTCGGGCGGCGAGCAGCAGATGCTCGCAATCGGACGCGCGCTGTTGGCCAACCCGCGGCTCCTTGTGATGGACGAGCCGACCGAGGGCTTGGCGCCGGTGATCGTCGATCAGGTCGTCGCAATGCTGAAGAACCTTGCCGCCGACGGGTCGATCTCGGTGCTGCTGATCGAGCAGAACCTCGGCGTCGCCGCCTCGGTCGCCGACCGGGTGCTGGTCATGGTGAACGGTCGCATCGCGCACGACACGAGCGCGGCGGAGCTCCGTGCCGACCGCGAACTCCAGCAGCGCCTGCTCGGCATCCGCTCGGGCGAGGCCGAGGAGGAGGCCGCGGAAGTCGCCGCGCCGCCGCCGCGCGAGGCGTCCGCGCAGGTCTTCCAGGTGCGGCGCGGGAGCCAGGATGCCGCCGAGAGCGCCCCGCTGGAGAACCTGAGGCCTTATTCGCGCCGTGACGCGCCCAACGCCTGGAGCACCGACACCCCGCCTGCCGCTGCGCCGGCACCGGACGCCGAGTCCGAGGCCGCGCGCGAGGAGGCGTCCGCTCCGGCGACGATACCGGTGTCCGCCATCGTCGGCCGGAACGCCTATGTCGTCGGGACCTTCGACACGAAGGGTCGCGAGCTCGCGTTCATCAAGAGCTGCCTCGAGCGGCTGGGGATCCGGGCAATTACCGTCGACGTTGCGACCACGCAGCGTCCTTCACCGGCCGACATCGGACCTTCCGAGGTGGCGCGACACCATCCGCAGGGCGCGCGCGCCGTGTTCACCGGTGATCGCGGGTCCGCGGTCAGCGCGATGGCCGAAGCCCTGGAGCGCTTCGTGCTCACGCGCCGCGACCTCGCCGGGGTCATCTCCGCCGGCGGCTCGGGCGGCACGTCGCTCGCGACCGCGGCCATGCGCGCGCTCCCGGTGGGCGTGCCGAAGGTCATGGTGTCCAGCGTCGCCTCGGGCGACGTGAAGGGCTACGTCGGCCCCTCCGACATCTGCATGATGTACTCGGTCGTCGACGTGCAGGGCATCAACCGGATCTCCGAGCAGGTGCTCGCGAACGCCGCGCATGCGCTCGCCGGCATGATCGCGCACTCGATCGCGCCGGGTCGGCGCGGCGCTCGGCGCGAGACGCGCGCCGCGGTGGGATTGACGATGTTCGGCGTTACCACGCCCTGCGTGCAGCAGGTCGTGAAGCAGCTCGAGGACCGGTACGACTGCCTCACCTTCCACGCGACCGGCACCGGCGGGCAGTCGATGGAGAAGCTGGTCGACTCTGGGCTCGTAACGGGCGTGATCGACGTGACCACGACCGAGGTGCCGGATCTCCTCGTCGGCGGCGTGTTCCCTTGCACTGAAGACCGCTTCGGCGCGATCGCGCGCACGCGTGTCCCGTACGTGGTGTCGTGCGGCGCGCTCGACATGGTGAACTTCGGCCCGATGGACACCGTGCCCGCCGAGTTCCGGAACCGCAACCTGTACAAGCACAACCCGAACGTGACGCTCATGCGCACCACGCCCGCGGAGAACGCGCGGGTCGGGCGCTGGATCGCCGAGCGCGTCAATCGGTGCGACGGGCCGGTGCGCTTCCTGATCCCGGAGGGCGGCGTCTCGGCGCTTGATGCGCCCGGCCGGCCGTTCCACGACCCGGAGGCCGACGCGGCCCTGTTCCGCGCGATCGCGGAGACATTCCGTCCGGGCCCGAACCGGCAGCTCGTGCGGCTGCCGTACAACATCAACGACCCGCGCTTTTCCGACGCGCTGGTCGCCGCGTTCAATGACGTGTCGCGGGACCGGCTGGCAGCTTGAGGGGCATTTCGATGGCACGCATTCCGAGAAAAAAGATCCTGAAGAAGTTCCGCGACATGATCGACGCGCGGGTTCCGATTGTCGGCGGCGGCGCTGGCACCGGCCTCTCGGCGAAGTGCGAGGAGGCGGGCGGCATCGACCTCATCGTGATCTACAACTCCGGCCGCTACCGCATGGCGGGCCGCGGCTCCCTCGCCGGGATGATGGCCTACGGCAACGCGAACCAGATCGTCGTGGAGATGGCCGCCGAAGTGCTGCCGGTGGTGAAGCGCACCCCCGTGCTCGCCGGCGTCAACGGCACCGACCCGTTCGTGCTGATGGAGCCATTCCTGAAGCAGCTCGGCGAGATGGGCTTCTCGGGCGTGCAGAACTTCCCCACGGTCGGGATCATCGACGGCAGGTTCCGCGCGAACCTCGAGGAGACCGGCATGGGCTACGGCCTCGAGGTCGACATGATCCGCAAGGCGCAGGCGCTCGATCTCCTGACCACGCCCTATGTATTCAATGCCGACGAGGCACGCGACATGGCCCGGGCCGGCGCCGACATCATCGTGTGCCACCTCGGCCTCACCACCGGTGGGGCGATCGGCGCGGAGACCGCGTTCACGCTCGTTGATTGCGTTCCGGTGATCGACGCGTGCGCCGAAGCGGCCCTGAAGGTGAGGAAGGACGTGATCGTGCTCTGCCATGGCGGCCCAATCGCGATGCCCAAGGACGCCGAGTACATCCTCGCGAACTGCGCGACGTGCCACGGCTTCTACGGCGCGAGCAGCATGGAGCGGCTGCCCACGGAGGCGGCGCTGACCGAGCAGACGAGAAAATTCAAGAGCATCAGGAGCGGCGGGGCAAAGCGCATCCGCCGCGTCGCATAAGGAGGAGAGAGCTATGAGCGGTGCCACCATCGGCTGGACGATTCTCGGCGTCATCGTCGCCGCGATCGTCATCGTCGTCGTCTTCTACATCCTGTCGTGGCTGTACCGGCGCTCGACGAAGGAGGTCTCGTTCGTGCGCACCGGGTTCGGCGGGCAGAAGGTCGTGATCAACGGCGGCGCGCTCGTGCTGCCGGTGATCCACGACGTGATTCCGGTGAACATGAACACGCTGCGCTTGGAGGTGCGGCGCGGGCGCGAGTCGGCGCTGATCACCAAGAACCGAATGCGCGTCGACGTGCTCGCCGACTTCTATCTGCGGGTGAAGGCAACGCCCGAAGCGGTGGCAGACGCCGCCCAGACGCTCGGCACGCGGACCATGCAGCCCGATCAGCTCCGCGAGCTGCTCGAGGGCAAGTTTGTCGACGCCCTGCGCGCCGTCGCCGCAGAGATCACGATGGAGCAGATGCACGAGAAGCGCGGCGAGTACATGAAGCGCGTCCGGGCGGCCGTCGCCGACGACCTGCTCAAGAACGGGTTGGAGCTCGAGTCGGTGTCGCTCACCAGCCTCGACCAGACCAGCATGGAGTTCTTCAACCCCTCCAACGCGTTCGACGCCGAGGGCCTCACCCAGCTCACCGACGAGATCGAGCGCCGCAAGAAGATCCGGAACGACATCGAGCAGGACACGATGATCCAGATCCGGAACAAGAACCTCGAGTCCGAGAAGCTCGCGCTCCACATCGATCGCGACAGCGAGTACGCGCGCCTCGCCCAGGAGCGCGAGCTCGAGGTGCGGCGTGCCGAGCAGCGCGCCGAACTCGCTCGCAAGCGCGCCCAGAGCGACCGTGAGTCCGAGCAGGCGCGGATCGAGGCGACGCGCGAGGTGGAGCTCGCAAAGATCAACCAGGAGCGGGCGATCGAGGAGCAGCGGATCGCGCGCGAGCAGCAGATCCAGGGGCTCGAGATCGATCGGCGCAAGACCCTCGAGCTCGCCGAGCAGACCCGCGCGATCGAGGTCGCCGAAAAGTCGCGCGCCCAGTCGGAGGCGCAGGCGGAGGCCGACCTTGCGCGCGCCCAGGCCGTGGCTGCAGAGGAGAAGGTGTTCACCGCGCGCGAGCTGGAGGTCGCACGGCGCAGGAAGGACATCGAGCTGATCGGCGCCGCGCAGGAAGTCGAGAAGGAGACCAATCGCATTCAGCGCATGGCCGAGGCCGAGAAGCAGGCTGCCGGCGACCGAGCCGACGCGCGCCGGCGCGCCGCCGAGGGCGACTCGGAAGCGGAGAAGATCCGCGCGCTGGCCGCGAAGATCCGCTACGAGATCGACGCCGCCGGCACCAAGCAGATGAACGAGGCGCAGAACGTCCTCACGCCGGAGGCGCGCCAGTCGGCGTTCAGGATGCGGCTCGTCGACAAGGTGGACTCGATCATCCGCGAGAGCGTGAAGCCGATGGAGAAGCTGGAGAGCATCCGCATCCTGCAGGTCGACGGCCTCGGCGGCGGCGGCAACGGCGGCGGTAACGGTGGCGGCGGGGACGGGGCGGGGATCGCCGACAATGTCGTCAACAGCGCGCTCCGCTACCGCGCCCAGGCGCCGATCGTCGACGCGCTGCTGAAGGAGATCGGCATCGTCGGCGGCGACATCACGAAAGTCGCGCCACCGCTGGTTCAGCCGCCCGCGGCGAAGGCGGAATGACCGAGCGAAGCTAGATGGTCAAGGTCTACACCTCCAGCGTCATTGACGCCCCGGCGGACAAAGTCTGGGGCCACGTCCGCGACTTCAACGGCCTGCCGCGGTGGGTGCCGGCGGTCGCGGATAGCCGCATCGAGAACGGGCTGCCCGCCGATCGCGTCGGCTGCATCCGCAACTTCAACCTCAAGGACGGCGGCAACATCCGCGAGCAGCTCCTCGCGCTCTCCGACTACGAGTACAGCGTCACCTACTCGATCCTCGCCTCGCCGATGGGTGTGCACAACTACGTCGCGACGCTCAAGCTGACGCCGGTCACCGACGGCGAGCGCACCTTCGCGGAGTGGACCGCCGAGTTCGAGTGCGAGTTCGGCCGCGAGCAGAGCCTCGCCGACCTCGTCGGCCAGAGCGTGTTCCAGGCGGCGTTCGACAACCTCAAGCGCCAGCTGCAGCGCTAGCGGCACATCGCCGTGCCGAAGGTCATCCGCTCCACCATCATCGACGCGCCGATCGAGGCGGTGTGGGGTGTGCTGCGCGACTTCAACGGCCACGACCGCTGGCATCCGATCGTCGCGGAGAGCCACCTTGAGGCCGAGCGCGCGCCGGACGAGATCGGCGCGGTCCGCAATTTCCGGCTCCGCAACGGCGCGCAGCTGCGCGAGCAGCTCCTCGAGCTCGACGACCGTGGGCACTCGTTCACCTACTGCATCCTCGACTCGCCGATTCCGCTGATCGGCTACGTCGCGAAAGTCACGCTCAAGCGCGTCACCGACGGCAACCGCACGTTCTGGGACTGGCGCTCGCAGTTCGCGACGCCGCCCGGCCTCGAGGCCCAGCTCGCGCGCATGGTCGGCGAGGAGGTATACGACGGCGGGATCGCGGCGGTCCGCGCGCTCGTCGAGGGCCGGCGCGGCACTGCGCCGGCCGCCGCCCCGCGGGCCGCCGTGCCGCGGCCCGGCCGCGCGGCGCTAGAAGGACAGGGCATCGTGATCACGCGGCACGGCGGGCCCGAGACCCTTGCGATGGCGCGAATATCGGCCGCCGCGCCCGGACCCGGCGAGGTGCGGCTGCGCCACACCGCCATCGGCGTGAACTACATCGATGTGTACGTACGAACCGGGGCCTATCCGCTGCTGACCCCACCGGGCACGCCCGGCATGGAGGCCGCCGGGCAGGTGATCGACGTCGGCGAGGGCGTCGTCGGTATCCTCTCCGGCGATCGCGTCGCCTACGCGTGCCCGCCGGTCGGCGCCTACGCGCAGGTGCGCACGATGAAGGCCGATCAGCTCGTCGTGCTGCCCCCGCACGTGCGCGACGAGGCGGCGGCAGCGGTGATGCTGAAAGGGATGACGGCCGAGTACCTGCTCCGCCGCACGGTTCGCGTCCGCCGCGGTGACGCGGTCCTCGTGCACTCGGCCGCGGGCGGCGTCGGACTGTTCCTGTGCCAGTGGGCGAAGCACCTCGGCGCCACGGTGATCGGCACCGTGTCGAGCGACGAAAAGGCGCGCATCGCGCGCGCGAACGGCTGCGACTATCCGATCGTCCACACCGCGGACGACTTCGTCGCCCGGGTGAAGGAGATCACCGGCGGCAGGGGCGCACGCGTCGTATATGATGCGGTCGGCAAGGACACCTTTGCGAGGTCGATCGAAGCCCTCGCGCCATGCGGCCATCTCGCGAGCTACGGGCAGGCCTCCGGCGGCATCGATCCGATCGATCCGGACGTGCTCGCCGCGAAGTCGACGACGCTCTCGCGGCCCGTGCTGTTCCACTACACTGCCAACCCCGAGGATCTGCGCGCGATTGCGGGCAGCGTGTTCGACCTGCTCGAACGCGGCGCGCTCAGGGTCG
>Ga0105107_10001988_pt1 | contig 13437 bp, 12 predicted proteins | sample PPLLaktember2015_6_FD_79335 | JGI IMG/M metagenome (GOLD analysis project Ga0105107, IMG submission 79335) | Freshwater sediment microbial communities from Prairie Pothole Lake near Jamestown, North Dakota, USA - PPLs Lake P8 Core (1) Depth... | ecosystem: Environmental > Aquatic > Freshwater >...
AAAATCATAAGATATTGATTATAAACATATTTATGACAAAAACAAGCGGTAGGCCGGATTACGGCTTTCATCGCACCACGGATAACCAACCTGCGCCAGAAAGGCATGAAATTTGGCCTTGTCGGTCGGCGGCACTTCCATGCCCACCAGCACGCGGCCGTAATCCGCACCGTGGTTGCGGTAATGGAACAGGCTGATGTTCCAGCCACGGCTCATGCGGGTCAGAAAACGCATCAGCGCCCCCGGCCGCTCCGGAAACTCAAAACGGTAGAGGATTTCATTTTTTGCGCCGGGGGCGTGGCCGCCGACCATGTGGCGCACATGCAGTTTCGCGAGTTCGTTGTCGCTGAAATCCAAGGTCTGCAGGCCGTGCCGCCGCAGCGTGCGCACCAGCTGCGCCGTTTCCCGACGGTTGCGCACCTGCACACCGACGAACACCCGCGCCTGCTTGGCGTCGTCATAACGATAATTGAACTCCGTCACGTTGCGCGGCCCGAGCAGCGCGCAAAACGCCTTGAAGCTGCCGGGCTGCTCCGGAATCGTCACCGCCAGGATGGCCTCGCGGTTTTCGCCGAGTTCCGCTTCTTCTGCGACAAAGCGCAGCCGGTCAAAGTTCATGTTGGCGCCGCAGGCCACCGCAATGAAGGTTGCGCCGTGCTGCCGTTTGCGCTCGGAATAAACCTTGGCCCCGGCAATCGCCAGCGCACCCGCCGGCTCAAGGATGGCGCGGGTATCCTCGAAGACGTCCTTGATCGCCGCGCACATCGCATCGGTATCGACGCGGATCACCTCGTCGACCAGCGTACGGCACAAGCGGAAGGTTTCCTTGCCGACCTGCTTGACGGCAACACCGTCGGCAAACAGGCCCACCTGCGCCAGCTTGACACGGCGGCCGGCTTTCAGCGACTGGTACATCGCGTCGGAATCGGTGGGCTCGACGCCGATGATCTTGATCTCGGGCCGCAGGCGCTTTACGTAGGCGGCAATCCCGGCGATCAGCCCGCCGCCGCCGATCGCGACGAAAATTGCATCAATCGGCTCCGGATGCTGACGCAGGATTTCCATGGCAATCGTGCCCTGGCCGGCAATCACGTCGGGGTCGTCATACGGATGGACGTAAGTCAGGCGCCCGCGCCGTTCGAGTTTTCGCGCGTGCGCGGCAGCCTCGTCGTAGGAATCGCCGTGCAGCACCACTTTGGCGCCGCGTGCGCGCACCGCGTCAACCTTGATGTCGGGCGTGGTCACCGGCATCACGATGGTCGCCGCGCAGCCCAGGTGCTGGGCCGCCAGCGCGACGCCCTGGGCATGGTTGCCGGCGGAGGCAGCGATCACTCCGCGGCGCAGTGCCTCCGGTCGCAGATGCGCCATCTTGTTGTAGGCACCGCGCAGCTTGAAGGAGAACACCGGCTGCATGTCCTCGCGCTTGAGCAGAATGCGATTACCGAGGCGTCGTGACAGGTTCGGCGCCAGTTCCAGCGGCGTCTCGATCGCGACGTCATAGACTCGGGCATTGAGTATGCGTTCCAGGTAATCCGTTTTTTTCATTGCTGTTTCATCGCTTTTTCCGAGTTCCAAAGGTTATCAGGAATGCGGCCCTGCGGCGACGGATGTTGCTCCCGGTAATTCGTGTATATTGATTTGCAACAGGCATCAGGAGTCGCAGATGAGTCAGGACGCATTGAAACAGGCGGCGGCAAAAGCGGCGGTGGCCCTGGTGCCGGAGGGCAGTGTCGTCGGCGTCGGCACCGGATCCACGGTCAATTTTTTCATCGATGAACTGGCGCGCATCAAGAACCGCATCGAAGCAGCAGTATCGAGTTCCGAAACCAGCGCAGCCCGGCTGAAAGCTGCGGGCATCCGCGTGCTGGATCTGAACAGCGTGCGCGACCTGCCGGTCTACGTCGATGGCGCCGATGAAGTGACGCGTCACCTGACCATGATCAAGGGCGGCGGCGGCGCCCTGACCCGCGAGAAAATCGTCGCCGCGGTGGCACATCAGTTTATCTGTATCGCTGATGCCTCGAAGCTGGTCGACGTGCTGGGCCGGTTCCCGCTGCCGGTGGAAGTCATTCCGATGGCGCGCTCCTACGTCGCCCGTGAAATCGTCAAGCTGGGCGGCCTGCCCGAGTGGCGCGCCAGTTTCGTCACCGATAACGGCAACCTGATCCTGGACGTGCGCAACCTGACCATCCTCGATCCACCGGACCTCGAATCCCGGCTGAACCAGATTACCGGGGTGGTGACCAATGGCCTGTTCGCCCGACGCCCGGCCGATGTACTGCTGTTGGCCGGGGAAAATGGCGTGGCGACGCTGCTACGGCCGGGCGCAGCCACGAAACTGTCATAATCCAGTGCTATAAATTGCGCCTTTCCGCAAGGAAGAACCCATATGCCGGACCATACGCTGAAGAAGTTTGACGCCGAACTCGAGGAAATCCGTGCAAAGGTGCTGCAGATGGGCGGCCTTGTCGAGGAGCAGATCACCCGCGCGCTGGAAGCACTGACCACCGGCAACGTTGCGCTCGCTCATGAAGTCATGAACGACGACTACAAGGTGAATGCGCTTGAAGTTTCGATCGACGAGGAGTGCAGCACCGTCATTGCGCTGCGCCAGCCGACGGCCAAGGATCTGCGCATGGTCATGACGGTAGTCAAAACCATCACCGACCTTGAGCGCATCGGCGACGAAGCGGCGAAAATCGCCCGCATGACCCACGCCATATTCAAGAGCGGCGGCCGGCCGACCGTGCCACGGGTAACCGATATCGAGCATGTCGCGGAAATCGCATTGGGCATGCTGCGCAATGCGCTGGATGCCTTTGCCCGGCTCGATCTTGCGGTCGCCGCCAAGGTGGTCCGTCAGGACGAGCAGGTCGACAAAGCCTTCGTCAGCATCTTTCGCCAGCTGATCACCTTCATGATGGAGGATCCGCGGACGATTTCCCCCGCGATCGACATCCTGTTCATCGCCAAGGCCATCGAACGCATCGGTGACCACGCCAAGAACATGTCCGAGTACGTGGTTTACCTGGTCAAGGGGAAGGACGTTCGCCACACCAGTATCGAGAACCTGGAGCGGGAAGCTCTGGGATAACCCGATCTGCGGCAACCCCGTAGCTGCATGGTACACTCGTTCGCGATCAACGAAGCGGACGGGCAACCATGCAGGCAATGCGCGCAGCGATGAAACCAGGAGCATCATAAGTTGGCCGACCAGTCCACCATCGCGGCTGTCGACCTGGGCTCCAACTCGTTTCACTGCCAGATTGCCCGCATCGCCGGCGATCAGTTTTACCCGCTGGATTCGCTGCGGGAGCCGGTGCGCCTCGGCGCAGGCCTCGGCAAGGACAAGAAACTCGACGAAGAATCGCAGGATCGCGCCCTCGCCTGCCTCGCCCGGTTCGGCGAGCGGCTGCGCGGCCTGCATCACCACGGCGTACGCGCGATCGGCACCAACACACTGCGCGTTGCCAAGAACGCTAAACCCTTCCTGAGGAAAGCGCGCGCGGCGCTGGGTTTCCCGATTGAAGTCGTGGCCGGGCGCGAGGAAGCACGGCTGATTTACCTCGGCGTCTCCCACAGCCTGCCGGCCTCGCGCGAAAAACGACTGGTCGTCGACATCGGCGGCGGCTCTACCGAATGCATCATCGGCACCGGTTACAAGCCGCTGAAGCTCGAGAGCCTGTTCATGGGCTGCGTCTCCTACAGCCTGCGTTACTTTCGCGACGGCCGGATCACCAAGTCGGCATTCAAGGACGCAGAACTTGCGGCAAGGGCCGAGCTGCAACCCATCGTCGGCAGCTATACCCGCGGCAACTGGCAGCACGCGGTAGGCTCGTCGGGCACTATCCGCGCGCTTGCCGAAATCCTGGAATTGAGCGGCTTCACCGACGGTCCGATCACGCTGAGCGGGCTGGACCGGCTGCGCAGCCAGTTGATCAAGGCCGGCGACATCGCACATGTCGAACTTCCAGGGTTGCGTGCCGACCGTCGGCCCGTGCTCGCCGGCGGCATGGCCATCCTCTACGCCGTGCTCGATGAACTGAATATTGCCACGCTGACGCCCGCGACCGGTGCGATGCGCCAGGGCATCCTCTATGACATGCTCGGCCGCTTCCATCATCACGACATGCGTGACGTCACCGTCGCGCAATTCATGCAGCGCTACCACGTCGACACACAACAGGCCCGGCGCGTCGGCACCTTTGCAGCAACGCTTTACGAAAAACTGGCCGGTGCCACCGACGACGAGAATGCACCACAGCTGCTGGCGTGGGCGGCCAAACTGCACGAAATCGGCATCCCGGTAGCCTACAGCGGTTACCACAAGCATTCTGCGTACATCATCAGCAATGCCGACATGCCGGGATTTTCGCGTGATGAACAGGAACGCCTGGCTGCGCTGGTATTAAGTCATCGCCGTTCGCTGAAGAAATCCCGGGAAGGCCTGCCCGAAATCGAAGACCAGGCGGTCGTGCTGGCCCTGCGGCTGGCGGTGGTGCTGTGCCGCGCCCGGCGCGACGCGCGGTTTCCACCGCTGGAAATCAAACTGCAGGGCGGGCGCGTACGGCTGGCTTTCGATCCAGCGTGGCTGGAGGCGAACCCGCTGACGGCGACCGCACTGCGCGAGGAAGTTGCCGAATGGGCGCGCGTTGGCGTGGAACTGAAAATCCCCGGACTCGACGATATCCTGCTTGCGCAGGAACCGGCGCTGGCGGAGTAGCGCAGGGCGCGCCGACCATTTACGGCCGCGGCCGAAATACCAGAAAATACTGCCGCTCCAGAAAATCGTGCGCCGCGTCGAGCACGTAGCCCTGCCGCAGCATGTCGTCCGTCACCCGTTCCGCAGGCACCCGCATTTCCGAGCGGGTACCGCGGTCGGCTTCGACACGGGTGGCGATGATCGCGACCCGGCCGCCGGGTTTCAGGCTTTCTTTCAATCTGGCGAAATAATCGCCGGGGCTGACCATCAATCCCTGGACATTGACCAGTAGCACTACATCCACCCGCTCCGGCAACCCTGGGCCGTCGGAGGTCGCCTGGACAACCTGCACGTTCTCCAGCGCTTCCCGGACGACACGCTCCTTCAGATAAGCCACCATGCCCGGCGCCGTGTCAACCGCATACACCTTGCCGGCTGGAACCGACCTGGCCAGTCGAGTCGTGAAATAGCCGGTGCCCGCGCCGATGTCCGCGACCGTCATCCCCGGCGTCAATCGCAGCGCATGGATCACTTCGTCCGGCTTCTGCCAAGCATCGCGTGCGGCACTGTCAAACGTCGCAGCCCAGCCTGCGGCATCCTCGAAGCGCCGGCCGTCCTGCGCCAGCACGCACTGCGTCAGAACAATCAGACCAAGCGCCAGCAGGCGGCGGCAATCGCGCAACCATCCCTCAGGCCTGGCGCTCCGGGACATCATAGCGCCCCTCTTTTCCATCAAAAATGATCGCGTGCAATTAGGGGGTGGTCGTGTTCCTCATCCGCCCGCTGCGGCAAATTGCACGGCCCCGACCGCCAGCCCCGCCTCTCAGGCTTTCTGCTTTTCGGCCTTGCCGGGCTTGCCGACGCGCTCAAGCGCGCTGTCGAGAGCCTCGGTCAGCGTGCGCAGCACTTTGACCCGGGCGTAGTACCTGTTATCGGCCTCGACGAGCGTCCACGGCGTCAGGGTGGTCGATGTGCGGTCGACCATGTCGCATACCGCCAGTTCGTAGGCGTCCCATTGCTTGCGGTTGCGCCAGTCCTCGGCGGTGATCTTGAAACGTTTGAACGATACCTTCGCCCGCGCCTTGAACCGCAGGTACTGTTCCGCCTTGCTGGTGGCCAGCCAGAACTTCACCACCAGAATGTTGTGCTGCACCAGCTGCTGCTCGAAATCGTTGATCTCCGAATAGGCGCGTATCCAGTCGACCTCCTTGCATCGCCTACAAAATCGCCGGCGTAAGCACCGCCCGTACCTGCACATCACCGTCATCATCGCGCGCGATCCACCAGATGGCGCCTTTCTTGACGCTCCAGGCTTGCGCTTCGCCGGTCAGCGCCAGTGCTGCAACGGCACCCAGCGTCGGCTGATGTCCAACGACGACAACCGTGCCGGTGCCCTCCGGCCAGCCCGCGGCCTTGAGCACGCCCTGCGGCGTCGCGGCGGTCGATACCGCCTTTTCGATAACCGCATGTTCCGTCAGTGCACCAGCCGTCTCCTGCGTACGCGTGGCCGGACTGACCAGCACGCGATAGCCGGCGGGCAGGTGCACAGCGAGCCAGGCCGCCATTTTTTTCGCCTGCTTGCGGCCCTTCGCCGTCAGCCGTCTCGCCTCATCGGGTATTCCGTCCTCGGCATCCGCATGCCGCCATAACACCAGATCCATGTTCACTCCCGCCACGGCCTGCGCGCCGCACGATAATGACGCCACGCCAACTGCAGTTTCCCGCGCTCGGCAACAGCCCGCGCCCGGTGCCACTCAAGCACGTGATCGGCTGCCGCCGCAACCGCCCGGCCCGGCGCGGCGGCAATCGCCGCGTCAAGCAACGACTCCACCACCGTCGCATCATTGATGCGGCCCAGTATATCCTGCAGGCGCGCCAGTCGAGCACGCTGCACGGTCATGTCATTGACCTGGAACAACCCGGCGAAGAATTCAACCGCATAGCGCAATTTTTTTACAGCGATGCGCAATCGGTGCAGGTCTGTCGCCGAACGTTGCGCGAGATGGCGACCGCGCTTCAGCACGCGGGCATGACGCGCAACCAGCACGCGCGATGCGTAGGCACTCGCCGGTTCCCGCCACGGCGCCGATGCGGTGGTCTCCGGCGATCCCAGCCAGCATCCCAGCGCCAGCATGGCTTTGGCATAACCGATTGTTTTTATGGTTTTTTTTGACTTCCGCCGCATGGCCTGTCGACACGCCGCACAGGCGGCGTCGAAAGCCGCTGTGCCAGCCGCCGGCGGCGCTGCCTCACGCATCTGCGGCAGGGTTTCGGTGACCAGTACGTCCCAGTCACGCGCCACGCCCAGCTCGACCGCAATCGTGCGCAGCGCGGCGGCATGCGGCACGACGGCATCGCCGAGCAGATCGCGGAACAGGCCCAATGCTGAACGCAGACGGCGCAGGCCCACGCGCATCTGATGCAGGTACTCGGGGTCCGCGGAGCTGATCACACCGTGTTCATTGGCGTGGACCTGCGCCAGCGCCGCTGCAGCGATGGCGCGAAATGCGGCTCCGGCGTCCATGTCCCGCGTCACGAACACGGGTTCAGCCTTGACCGGAGCCGCCACGCCCGCGCTGAACAGCGCGTAACCGCGTGCCGCCTTGGAACGATGTTCGAGCGCCACTGGTATTTCTGCCGCCAGGCGTTGCGCGAGGTCGAACAACGCGGTGACCGGCCCCTGCTTGAGCTCCAGTTCCAGTTCACAGACCGGATCACGGTGCCGCCCGCTGCGGATGACGCCGCGGTCGATCGCGACTTCGATCAGCACGCCCGGGGCGGGCTCGAGCAGTCGTACGGACCGGGTGATCTCGGTGGACAGCACCGGGATCAGCGTGCCGGCAATCTTCCGTGAGCGCAGTATTTTCGTCGCAGGATCGCGCGGCAATACAGCGATATCCGGCCGCGCTCCCGCAATCACCGTTTCCGTCTCCTGCCGCATATGCACGCCGGACGCCGCGGACCCGCCTGCCTTCACGGCCTGCACCCAGCGCCGGCCCTCCCGCCTTACCCGCAGCGCGACGCGGTTGCGCCACAGGTCCAGCGCCGGCGTATCGAAGTAGGTGGCGGAGAGTTTCTGTGTGCGCGCGCCACGCGCCGCGACGAGCAGCGGCGAGGCGAGCGCCTGTCGCAGGGAGGCCCGCGGCAGGCGCAGCTTGAGTTCGATTTCGGCAGCCGCCGCGGTGGTGCCGGCATGGTGCCGGTCGCGGCCCCTGCGGGTCATGCGCCCGGCTTGTGCGCCAGCAGTTCCAGCAAATGCTCCTGGGCACTGAACGGCTTGGCGCGACCAGCAACACGGCAGGCGTACCGGCCATCTTCGCCCATTATCCATGCTTGCGTGTTGTCTTCGAGATATGGCCGCAAGCCCTCGTCAATCACGCGCTGTTTGAGTTCGGCATCGAGGATCGGAAAACAGGTTTCCACGCGGCCGAAAAAATTGCGGCCCATCCAGTCAGCACTGGACAGATATACGATCTCCGCACCATCGTTGTAAAAATAAAACACCCGGGTGTGCTCGAGAAAGCGTCCGATAACTGAACACACCCGGATGTTTTCCGACATGCCGGGAACGCCGGGACGCAGTGCGCACACGCCGCGCACAATCAAGTCGATCTGTACGCCCGCCTGCGAGGCCTGGTAGAGCGCAGCGAGGACTTCGGGCTCAAGCAGGGCGTTCATCTTGGCGATGATCTGGCCCCGGCGCCCGGCGCGGGCATTTGCGGTTTCCTGCTCGATCGCCCGCAGCATTTCACGGTGCAGCGTGAACGGCGACTGGAACAGGTGCCGCAGCCGCGTCGCACGGCCAAGCCCGGTCAGCTGCATGAACATGTCGGCCACGTCGTTGCCGAACTCCTCGTTGCAGGTGAACAGGCCCAAATCCGTATACAGCCGCGCCGTCCGCGGATGGTAATTGCCGGTAGACAAGTGCACATAACGGCGCAGTCCTTCGCCCTCGCGGCGCACCACCATCAGCATTTTGGCGTGGGTCTTGTGACCGACGACGCCATAGACGACATGGGCACCGACATCCTCCAGGCGCTGCGCCCAGTTGATGTTCGCCTCTTCATCAAAGCGCGCCATCAGTTCGAGCACCACCGTCACTTCCTTGCCGCTGCGCGCGGCACTGATCAGGACTTCCATCAGTTCCGACTCGGCACCGGTTCGGTACACCGTCATCTTGATCGCCGCCACCGCCGGATCACGCGCCGCCTGCTGCAGGAACGAGATCACCGGCTGAAACGACTGGTAAGGATGATGCAGCAGCACGTCGCCGGCGCGGATCGCGCCGAACATGTCGTCGAGCTGATCAAGGCGTCGCGGCAGGCCCGGACGAAACTGCGGAAACTTCAGATCCGGCCGATCCACCCAGTCCGGCACGCTGATGACACGCGCCAGATTCACCGGCCCGTCGACACGATAGAGATCCGCTTCTTCGAGCTTGAACTGCATCAGCAGAAAATTCGAAATATGCAGGGAACAGCTGTCCGCGACTTCCAGCCGCACCTCGTCGCCAAAATGGCGATGCGGCAGTTCGCCGCGCAGCGCGGCGCGCAGATCCTTGACTTCCTCCTCGTCTACAAACAGGTCGCTGTTGCGCGTCAGTCGAAACTGATAACAGCCGAGCACCTTCATGCCGGTGAACAGTTCACCGACGTGTTCATGCAGGATCGAGGACAGAAACACGAAATCGTATTCCGCGCCGGCGACATTCTGCGGCAACCGGATGACCCGCGGCAGCACGCGTGGTGCCTGCACGATGGCAATGCCTGAATTGCGGCCGAAGGCATCCTTGCCTTCGAGTTCGACCGCAAAATTGAGGCTCTTGTTGAGCACGCGTGGAAACGGGTGTGCGGGGTCAAGGCCGATCGGCGTCAGCACCGGCATCACTTCGCGCATGAAATAGTTCTTGATCCATTCGGACTGCTGCGACGTAAACTGGCTGCGCCGCAGAAAGCGCACGCCCTGCTGCTCAAGACCGGGAAGTATCTCCTCGTTCAGCAACTGGTATTGCCGGGCGACGAGTTCGTTCGCTTCCCTGGCGACCTGCCTGTAAACCAGGTCCGCGCGCAGTTGGTCCGGGTTGACCGGCGCGGAGCCGGCTTCGATTTCGGCATGCAGGCCGGCAACGCGGATTTCGAAAAATTCGTCGAGGTTGCTGCTGACGATGCACAGGAAACGCAGCCGCTCGAGCAGCGGGTATGCGCGATTTTCGGCCTGCGCCAGCACGCGTCGATTGAACGACAGCAGCCCCAGTTCGCGGTTAAGGTAGAACTCGGGCGCAAAACGCGCCTTGCTGGAGGCGCGCCGGGGCCGGCGCGCGGCGGCGTTCACGACAATCGGTCTCCGCAGAGACGACGGGTGTTACGGGCGCGGCGGCACATAGCCGGCGGCTGTTTCCGCGCCGTCACCAAAAAAATGCCGCTCCATTTGCTGTGCAAGGTAATCACGCGCCTTCTTGTCGGCAAGATTCAGCCGGTTCTCGTTGACCAGCATTTTCTGCTGCTCCAGCCACTGTTTCCAGGCTTCCTTCGACACGTTATCGAATATGCGCTTGCCGAGTGGTCCGGGATACGGCGGGAAATCAAGGCCTTCGGCTTCGCGCTTGAGCTTTACGCATTGGACTTGGCGCGCCATGTGGTTTCTCCAGAATAAGACTTTAATGTTAACGAATTGTTACGGCCGCCTGCCCGCGGCCGCAGTTTCAGAGTTTCTTGGTCAGCACCACCGAGCGGCGGTGGAAGTTGTACAGTTCCTTCTTTTTCTGCGGCAGTGCGCCAACATCGGTCTCGGTGAAGCCGCGCTCGACAAACCAGTGCTCGGCGCGCGTGGTCAGCACGAACAACTGTTTCAGGCGGAGGCCGCGCGCCCGTTTCTCGATCGCCGCCAGCAGGCGCTCACCGGCACCCCTGCCGCGGAATTCCGGATGGACGGCCAAGCCCGCCAGTTCTCCGGAGCGTTCGTCGGAGAACGGGTAGAGCGCCGCACAGCCGATAATTATCCGGTCATGTTCCAACACCCAGAAGCGGTCGATTTCCATCTCCAGCAGGTCGCGGTTACGTTTGACCAGTATCCCCGCGGCCTCCAGCGGTTCAATCAGCCGCAGTATCCCCCCGATATCGTCGATTTTGGCGTGCCGCAGCGTTTCCAGCGGGTCGGGTGTCACCAGTGTTCCGACACCCTTGTGCGTGAACAGCTCCAACAGCAGGCTGTCGTCGAGATGGCCGGAAATCAGGTGTGCACGCCCCACTCCCTCCTCACAGGCGCGTACCGCCGCCGGCAGGTAAGCCAGCATTTCCTCCGAATCGACCCGCCCCCGCGTCATCAGGCTGCGCGCCTCGCGTACCGTCAGTTCGCGCAGCAGTTCACCGCGGCGCCCGGTCACCCCGGCCGATTCCATCAGGAATATCAGCTTGTCCGCTTTCAGCGCAACCGCGGTCGCCGCCGCCACGTCGCCCAGCGCGAGATTGAACACCTCGCCGGTCGGCGAGTAACCCAAGGGCGAAATCACCACCAGCTCGTCATCCTTCAGCCGCCGCTCGATCGCCGGCGCGTCAATTTTGCGTACCTCGCCGGTATGCATCAGGTCGACACCGTCGACGACGCCGATCGGTCGTGCCGTAACGAAATTGCCGCTGGCCACGCGGATATGCGCACCCGCCATCGGCGAATTGGGCAGCCCCATCGACAGCAGTGCCTCGATCTGTACGCGCAGCGTTCCGGCCACCTCCATCGCTGCCGCCAGCGCGGCGTCATCCGTGATGCGCAGTTTCTCGGCAAAACGGCTGCGGATTTTCTGCGCCTTCAGTTTGGTTTCGATCTGGCGCCGTGAGCCGTGCACCAGCACCAGCTTGACACCCAGCGCGGCAAGCAGGTTCAGGTCATGAGTCAAATGAAAAAAACGGCCATCGCCAACCACTTCACCGCCGAAGGCGATGACAAAAACCTTGCCGCGAAATGCGTGGATATATGGTGCAACCGACTGGAACCAGTCGATGAAGCGGTCCTGTGCCGACAGGCGCGGCCGCGCGCCGCCCCGCACTTTCTGCGTGTCCGGCAGATCCTGCGCGGTGGTCATTTTGTCATTTTCCGTGGAAATGGCGATGTCCCTTTTGCGGCGTAATGAAATCGATGGTATGCGAGAACCCTGGGCAGGGAAAGCTGCGTCGTCAGAAATCACCCCACAGCGTCTGCATTGCGGCCAGCAATGCCACTGCCGCGGTTTCGGTGCGTAACACCCGCGGCCCCAGCCGCAGCGGCAGAAATCCCGCGCGGGCGGCATCCGCGGCCTCCGCCCCGGTCAATCCGCCTTCGGGTCCGGCCAGCACCGTCACGCTGCCGGCAGGACGTTCGAGTTGGCGCAGACCGGTGGCAGCCCCCGGTGCGAGCAGGATGCGCAGGCCGCCCGCTGCGGCCGGCTGCTGCAGCCAGTCCGTTAGCGGGAGCAGGGAATGTACTGCAGGTACCTGGTTGCGACCACATTGCTCACAGGCCGCCGCAACCACAGCTTGCCAGTGCGCCACGCGCTTTGCGGCGCGCTCCCCGGCTAACCGCACGACGCAGCGCTCGGACAGCAGAGGCTGCACCACCATCACACCCAGTTCCACCGCTTTCTGTATCGTGTAATCCATGCGCTCGCCGCTGGACACGGCCTGCGCAAGAATGACCTGCAGCGGTGATTCGCGATCCTCGCGGCGACCGGCGCCCACCCGCACGCGCACCGCACCGCGCGCGCAATGAATGACCTGTGCGTCGTACACGGTACCGCGCCCATCAAAGAGCACCACGGGGTCACCCGGCGCGAGGCGCAGCACATGCGCCACATGATGCGCCTTGGCGGTCGGCAGGTCGCAGACGCCATGATCCGGGATCGCGTCCGGAAAATATATTCTAGTCAATGGGTTAGACCGGATTTTTGATCAGCGAATTATGCCATACCGCGGTCCGCTGGGCCGTCGTAGCACCGGGTAAGGAGCACGCTTTGCAGTGCAGCATGGGTATACAATTGCATCTTTTCCAGAGCGCCGTCCGGCGTTTTGGCAGGGAGATTACGCTTGCGTATCGTCATCCTCGGCGCCGGCCAGGTCGGCAGTTCAGTGGCCGAGAACCTGGTTTCCGAAGCCAACGACATTACTGTCGTCGATACGGACGCCGACCGTCTGCGCAAACTGCAGGATCGCCTCGACCTGCGTACCGTAGTCGGCAATGCCGGCCATCCGGAGATCCTGGAGCGTGCCGGTGCCCGTGACGCGGACCTGATCCTTGCGGTCACCCAGAGCGACGAAACCAATCTGGTCGCCTGCAAGCTCGCTGCGACCATGTTCAACATTCCGACCAAGATCGCACGGATCCGCGCCGCCGATTACCTGTCCCATCCGGAAATGTTTTCGCCGGAGAACTTTGCGGTCGACACCGTAATCTGCCCCGAGCAGGTGTTGACGGACTACATCGCCAAACTGATCGAGTTTCCGGAATCGCTGCAGGTGCTGGAATTCGCCGAAGGCCGTGTCAGCCTGGTGGCCGTGCGCGCCTTCCACGGCGGGCCGCTGGTGGGCAAGGAATTGCAGACCATACGCCAACACCTGCCCGATCTCGACACGCGCGTAGCAGCCATTTTCCGCCAGGACAGCCCGATCATCCCGGATGCCACGACGGTAATCGAGGCGGGCGACGAGGTGTTCTTCATCGCTGCCACCGAGCACATCCGCGGCATCATGCGCGAGCTGCGCCGCATGGAT
>Ga0105107_10001989_pt1 | contig 13436 bp, 6 predicted proteins | sample PPLLaktember2015_6_FD_79335 | JGI IMG/M metagenome (GOLD analysis project Ga0105107, IMG submission 79335) | Freshwater sediment microbial communities from Prairie Pothole Lake near Jamestown, North Dakota, USA - PPLs Lake P8 Core (1) Depth... | ecosystem: Environmental > Aquatic > Freshwater >...
CGAGCGTATCGGCCGCGTCTCGATTGTCGTCCACCACCAGCACACGCTGGTTCTTCGAAATGTCGGGGGCTGCCATGCCCGGGTTCCCCGCGTCGCCATGCTCGACCCGGATCGGCAAACGCACGACGAACGATGCGCCCTTTCCTATTCCCTCGCTGGCGGCTTCCACCGCTCCGCCATGCAGCTCGCTGATGCCTTTGACCAACGCCAAGCCGAGGCCCAGCCCCCCCTCGGTGCGCGCCAGCGATCGCGTTCCCTGGATGAACGGCTCAAAGAGCACCGGCAAGAGCTCGCGCGAAATGCCGGCGCCCGAATCCGTGACCTCAATCTGCGCGAAATCACCCACGACGCGCAGCGCGAGCGTCGCTCGCCCCCCGGCCGGGGTGTAGTTGGCGGCGTTCTGCAGCAGGTTGCCGATCAGCTGCGCGATGCGCGTCCGGTCGGCGCTCATCCAGACGGGATCCGGGGGCACTTCGATGCGGAAGTCGATCCCGAACTCTCGGAACGTCGGGACATGGTCCTCGCCGGTGCGCCTCACGGCTTCGGCGAGATTCACCCGCTCGCGCCGCAGCTCGACCTTGCCGCGAGCGACCCGGGTCACGTCGAGGAGATCGTCGACCAGCCGGGTGACATAATCGGTCTGGCGCTCGATGATCTCGCGCGCCTGCTGCGCTTGCGGGCTCGCAGGATCCGCGTGCTTGAGCAGGTAGATCGAGTTTCGGATCGGGGCGAGCGGGTTGCGCAACTCGTGCGACAGAATCGCCAGGAACTCGTCCTTTCGCCGATCCATTGCCCGCAATGCCATCGTGCGGTCGGCCACCCGATTTTCCAGCTCCTCGTTCGATTTCTGCAGCGCCTTTTGCGTTGCGAGGAGATTCTGGTTCACGGACTCGACATGCGTGCGCGCGTTGACGAGATCGTCGATCATCGCGAGATTCTCGAATCTCAATCGCAGCGACTCCTCGATCGTCGCGTGGATCTGCCGCCCAATGGTCAGGATGGCAACCGTGAAGATGGCGCACATGCCGCCCATGACGTAATGCACGTAATCGCCTGCCGCCAGATAGCGGATGGCGAGCGGCACGATTGCGCTCACCGCGAACACCGCAAAGACGCCGAAAACGGGCGTCAGCACCGAGACCGAACCCGCCACCATGCCGCCCAGCACGAAAGCCAGAAAGACCTGATGCACCTCCGAGTCCGGCGAGTAGAGGAACCACGCTGAGGAGCCCCAGACGATTCCCGACACGGCCGCGCCGGCGAAAAATATATTGCGCCAGCGCACGATGTGGTCAGCCGCGGAAGCGTCACGAGCGAACGCGAATGCGAGAAACATCCGCGCGAGCGTGACGACGACGAGAATGACGAGCCAAGACAGGATCCGGGCCCAGTCCATGACGTAGGACTGCACGAACGTCAGCAGACTGGCATTCAATACCGCCGCAACCTGCGAGGTGGGAAGATGCGCATAAAGCAACTTCACCTGCTCCCCCAGGACGCCCTCGGCAGCACCGGAACGGCCCCGCCCCGCCCCGGCCTGCGCCATCGCAGCGTCATCTCGCGTAACCATCAGGCGCGCCGCCCCCGAAAACGAACCGAGGGGCAGTGTGCGCGCGTCCGGCGCCGAAAACAATGCACGATTCCCGGAAATAGACCCCTCCTCGTCCCGGATCGGCACTTTCGCCGACGCCGGTCCGAGGCGTGCTCGAATCATGGCCTTGATGCCGGGCGCGCTCCAAGGCGACGCCGCTGCCCGGAAGACCGCCTCAGTTGACGTCGCGCGGCATCCCCGCGTCGATCGCCACCTTCCTCCACTTGGCGATCTCTGCCGGAATGATCTTGCTCAGCTCCTCCGGGCCCTTGATGTCGACCTCCCCGCCCATCGTCGTGAAGGTTTTCACGGTCGCGGGCGCACGCATGTATCCCGCGATCTCGTTGTAGAGCTTCGTTATCACGCTCTTCGGCGTGCCGGGCGCGGTTGCGATCGTGTACCAATTCGATGCGTCGTAGCCGCTCACGCCGAGCTCATCGAGCGTCGGCAGATCGGGAAACATGACGCTGCGCTTCAGCGTACCCATCGCGAGCGGCTTCATCTTGCCCGAGCGGAAATGCGGCAACGAGGGAACGACGGGTGCGATGCTGGCGTGTGTCTGCCCGCTGATGACATCGATGAGCGCCGGCGCCGTGCCCTTGTAGAGCACGATGTTGAAATCCTGACCCGACAAGGTGCGCAGAAGCGCCGTGGCGAAATACTGAAACCCGCCCGATGTGCCGAAGATGATCTCGCCCGGTTTGCTCTTCGTGACGCCGAACAATTCCTTCACCGAGCGCACGGGCAGCGAAGGCCCCACGCTCAGCACCGTCGGGCCGGCACCCATCTTGACGATGAAGTCGACGGCATTGCGTGGATCGTACGGAAGCTTTCGCACCGCCGGGTTCATCGCGTAGGCCGCGGAGAGCACGATCAGGGTGTACCCGTCCGGATTGGATTTCGTGACGATCTCGGTGGCGATGACACCGTCCGCCCCCGGTCGATTGTCGACGATCATCGGCTTGCCCAGCCGCTCGGTGAGGTGGTTGGCGATCATTCGCGCCAGAATGTCGTTGGTGCCTCCGGGCGAGAACGGAACGATCAGGCGAACCGGCTTGGTTGGGTAATCGCCGTCGCCGGCGGCGGATGCCCCGTGCGAGCCCCCCGCTGCAAGCATTGCGATGAACACGACTGCGATCCGAACGGCATTTCGGTATCCCATCTAGTCCTCCTTCGATGTGTGTATGGTGCAACGCTGTAGCGCAGGATCCACCTGCCGCCGTGGCGCAGGCTACACCCGCGGCGCGCGGGACACAATTGCGGGTGCGCACAACACGCCCGCGCGCAGCCGCGCTGACAAGTCATCCCACGCCCGCGGATCGACCGGGGGAGAATACTTACGTCATCCATCCGATGGCTCGATGGGCGAGGGGGCGCGCTCGCCGTCCGACGCCGGGCTCAGATCGGCTGCACGCTCACGGCAACCAAAAGTTCCTGCCGGGCGGCACCCAACACCACGCCGCGCAGCGGCGTCACGTCGGAGAAGTCCCGACCCCAGCCGAGGGTGACGAACTCGATTTCGGCGAGCTTGGCGTTGGTCGGATCGAAAGCGATCCAGCCGTGGCCGGGACAAAAAGCGGCGACCCAGGCATGGGACGCGTCGGCGCCGGCGAGCCGGCGCCTGCCCGGGGGAACGCGATTGAGCACGTAGCCGCTCACGTAGCGCGCAGGCAGTCCGAGCGACCGCAGGCAGCTCAACATGAGGTGGGCAAAATCCTGGCACACGCCACGACGCTGCTCGAACACCTGAGCGACGCCCGTCGTAACGGTGGTCGAGGTCGCGTCGTAGGTGAAGTCCTCGTGGATCCGCTGCGTCAGATCCATCATCGCGCGCAGCCAATTGCGCCGCGGGGCAAAGCTCGCTCGCGCATAGTCGGCCGCCACGTCCAGCACGGGTGCCATGCCGGAAGCGACGCGATACTGCTCGACATCGATGTCGATCGGCTTTCCTATGGCGTCCGGGGAGGCGAGCGCCGCCTCCCAGGGTGGCAGAGCGCGGGCAAGGGGCCCCAGACTGTCTCGCACCGTCACCACGGACTCCGCCCGCACGAGCAGCTCGTCGTGCGGCTCGGTCACCGTGAAGCGCAGTACCGCGTTGCCGAAGTAGTCTTCTCCGGCGGAGCGCTCGACCGGCTCGGGCAGAATATCGATGCGATGCGAGTGCACCTCCTGCCACGCGGTGGCGCGCGGCTCGAGATGCGCAAGCTGGCGGGCGCCGGTCACGGTGCTCGAATAGCGGTAGCGCGTCTCGTGCACGACTCGGTAGCGGATGCCGTCGGACATGGCGGCTCAGAGGCCCAGCAGGGTCGAGGTGGGCGCGTGCACGTGGTTGAAGAATCGTTGCGTGAGCCGATCGCTGAGTCGGAACGCGGCCGTGCGCAGCTCGTCGATTGCCGTGCGCATCGCCTCGTTCTGCGGATCGAACCCGTCGGGCGCCAGGCCCTGCAGGGCGCGAAGCTTCGGCTCGAGCTCGTCGCTTCCGCACGATCCGTACACGGGTTCGAGCTTGAGCAGATAGCCGTATATGCCATCGGCCTGGAACATCACCGACCGAGGGTTGGCGGCGTCCATCACCAGCAGGTCCAGAACCGGCAGCCATTCGGGGCGCGCAAGGTAACGCGAGCGATACGTGATCGTGGAGTCCGCAAGCTCGAGCAGCCACCCGAGCCCGGAGGACAGCCCCTCGCGGAACGCAACCCGCAGCGCGAGGCACTGGAACGCGAGGCGTTCGAGCCGCCGTCCGATCGAGAGCAGGCGCCAGCCGTCGTCGCGAGTCATCCCATCGAGCGCGAAGCCCGAGAGCGTCATCAGGCTGGTGACGGTGCGCTCCAGCCACGCCAGCGCTTCCGCCAGCGAAGCGGGACGACCGAAGGCCGGATCCTTGACCAGGCTGTTGATGGTGCGCCAGTTGTCGAGCGACATCCGGTCACGGAGGTTGAACGCCACGGCTTCGAGCGCACGCAAGTTGGCGGGCAACCCAAACGGATACGACTCCTCGGTGGCGGCCGCGAGCAGCGCACGCTCCTCGTCGGGCGCGCTCTTCTCCAGGATCTGGAGAGCGCGGGCCAGGGCAAGCACGGGCACCCGCGCGTTGTCGTCCCCATCGCCTTCCTGGAAAGACAGATTCAACGCGACGCGAAGCAGCCGCGCGCTGTCGTCGCAGCGCTCCGCGTAGCGTCCGAACCAGAAAAGATTCTCTGCAAGCCGCGATGGTATGCCCGCGCGCATCCTGAGCACGTCGTTCGGGCTGACCGTGCTGCGCAGCAGGGTAAAAGACGTGTCGACCGGTGCCGAGGACAGTACCCACGTGTCCTTCGCCTGGCCCCCGCGCTGCATCGATACCACGCGCTGATTCTCGGTCCCCGTCACTCGCGTGAGCCCGCCAGGCATGACGACATAGCCGCTGGGGGTCCCGACCGCGAACACGCGTACCCCGACCCCACGGGCCGCGATTCGCTGATGGTCCGCGCGTCCCAGCACGGGTGCTCGCGAAACACGCACCAGCTCCTGCGCCACGAAGCGCTCGGGATGCGCCGAGAGCCGGCTGCGCAGATCCCGGAGGCCGTCCGCGTCGAGATCGGCACCGAAGATCGGCTCGAAGCCATGCGCCCGATCCGCCGGCTTGAAGACCAGCTGCTCGACCTGCGCGAGCGCGTCGACGAGCGCGGCGCGCTCGCCGCACCACCACGTGGCGATCGAGGGCATGCGCAGCGGCTCGCCGGTAAGACGCTCGGCCAGGCGCGGCAGGAATCCGAGCAATGCACCCGACTCGATCACGCCCGAGCCTAGCGCGTTGGCGACCAGCACCGTGCCGCGGCACGCGCATTCGACGAGTCCTGCAATCCCGAGGGCCGAGTCGCTGCGCAATTCGAGCGGATCGCAATAGGCGTCGTCCTGGCGCCGGAGAATCGCATGGACCCGCTTGAGACCTCCGATCGTCTTCAACCAGACGCGACCGTCGCGCGCGGTCAGGTCAGCGCCCTCGACCAAGGGAAAGCCGAGGTAACGCGCGAGCAGCGCGTGTTCGAAATACGTTTCGTTGTACGGCCCCGGCGTCAGCAGCACGGTGAGCGTCTGTCCGTCACCCTTCGGCGCGAAGTGCATGAGCGAATCGCGCAGGGTGGCGAAGAAGCGCGCCAAGTGCTCGACCCGCAGCTCCCGGTACAGCGCCGGAAAAGCGCGCGAAACGACCAGCCGATTCGCCAGTGCATAGCCCGCCCCCGAGGGCGCCTGCGTGCGGTCCGCCATCACCCACCACTGACCGTCGGGCGAGCGCGCGAGGTCGGCGGCATACACGTGCAAATGGATGCCGCCGGACGGCCTCACCCCATGCACGGGGCGCAGGAACCCGCTTTGCCCGAAGATGAGCGACGCCGGAATCGCGCCGCTCTTCAGCAGCGACTGACCGCCGTAGAGGTCCGCGAGAATGGCGTTGAATGCCGTTGCCCGCTGCACGATTCCGGCCTCGATTTCGCGCCACTCGTCCGGCGCGATGACGAAGGGCAGCACGTCGAGATCCCACGGTCGATCGTGGCCCTTGGGATCGGCGTAGACGTTGTAAGTGATACCACTTTCGCGAATCTGTCGCTCGGCAGACGCCAGCCGCTCGCGGATTTCGTCAGCGGATCTTTGCGTGATCTCGGCATAAAGCCGTGCCCAGTGCGGCCGCGGCTCGTAGGGCCGCTCGAACAATTCGTCGAAGCGCCCGCATTCGAACGGATAGGCTGCAAGCTTCGTATCTAGCATGGGCGCAGGCGATGGAACAGCCGGTTCATGCCGGCCGCGATGATCGGGACTTCCCTATTATGCCCAACGGCTCGCGGCCGGGCCCGTTCCACGCAACGACCGGCTGCGTCGTCCCTCCTAGCCCTGCGCGCAAATCGCCGCCGTCGCACACGTGAAATCAAGTCCGACAGGCTCCTAGGACCGGCGCAGGTCCAGCGTGAACGGAAAATCCGGATCCCGCACCCGTACGCTCGGCCGCACGACGCCAGGCGTATGGCCGATCCGGAAAAAGCGGGCGAGCCTGCGCGCTTCCGCCTCGTAGGCGTTCACTGGAAAGCTCGAATAATTCCGGCCGCCCGGATGCGATACGTGATACTGGCAGCCTCCGAGCGATCGCTGCATCCAAGTGTCGACCAGATCGAAGCTGAGCGGCGTGTGGGGAGCGATCGTGGGATGCAGGCTCGAGGCCGGCCACCACGCCTTGTAGCGCACCCCGGCCACGTACTCACCGACGTTGCCGGTCGGATGCAGCGGCAGCGCATGGCCGTTGCAGGTGAGAACGTGGCGATCGTCGATCAAGCCCATGACCTTTACCTGCATGCGCTCGAGCGACGAGTCGACGTAGCGGACCGCGCCTGCGAGCGCGTCCTCCTCGCCCAGCACGTGCCACGGCTCGAGCGCGAGCCTCAGCTCGACGTCGACGTTGCGGGCGGCGAAATCGCCCAGCCGCGGGAAGCGGAACTCGAAGTGCGGCGCAAACCAGTCGGCAGGCATCGGGTAGCCGAAGTCGGTCATCTCCTCCAGCACGTCGCAAAAGTCGTCCCAGACGAAATGCGGCAGCATGAAGCGGTCGTGCAGCTCGGTGCCCCAGCGCTTCAGTCGCGCCGGACGATAGGGATGCTGCCAGAACCGCGACACCAGAGCGCGCAGCAGCAGCTGCTGCGCCAGGCTCATCCTTGCATGCGGGGGCATCTCGAACGCCCGCAACTCGAGAAGCCCCAGGCAGCCCGTCGCTCCCTCTGGCGAATACAGCTTGTCGATGCAGAACTCGGCGCGACGGGTGTTGCCGGTGACGTCGATCAGCAGATTCCTCAATACACGGCCGGCCTGCCAGGGCTCGGTCGCCGTGCGCCCCGCCTCGGCCAGGCGTTCCAACTCGCCGAACGCGAGCTCGATCTCGTAGACCGAGACGTTGCGGGCCTCGTCGATGCGCGGCGCCGGGCTGGTCGGACCGACGAACAGACCCGAGAACAGAAACGACAGCGACGGGTGGTTGTGCCAGTATCCGATCAGGCTCTTCAGCAGATCTGGCCGGCGCAGGAAGGGCGAGTCGTTCGGTGTCGCCCCGCCCAGCGCGACGTGGTTGCCGCCGCCGGTGCCGGTGTGGCGCCCATCGAGCATGAACTTCTCCGCCGACAGACGGCTCTCGTGCGCGGCCTCGTAGAGGAAGCTCGTCTGCTCGACCAGCTCGTTCCAATCCCCGGCCGGCTGGATGTTGACTTCGATGACGCCCGGATCGGGCGTGACGCGCAGGTGTATCAAGCGCGGATCCCGCGGCGGCTCATAGCCCTCGAGCGCCACCGGGATCGCGAGCGCGCGCGCGGCGGCCTCCACGGCCGCCACGATTTCGAGATAGTCCTCGATCGTGGCGGTCGGCGGCATGAATATGCACATGCGCCCGTCGCGCGGTTCGGCGCACATTGCCGTGCGCGTGATCCAGGCGGCGGATTCGTAACTTCCCGGTTGCTTGCTCGTCGGCACGGGCCCGTCTCTCGCGGGGCCTCCGTCCGGCTCACGTCGGCTCGCACGCACCCCGTCGCTATCTGCTGCGCGTGCGGACGGATCGTGCTCCTGCGTCATCCATTGCGCGCCCTCGTCGGCCGCCCCAACGCGCCGGCGGATCTGCCCGTAGCCCGGCAGCGGCCCGAACGCGGCGCCCTGACCGGGTGCATAGATCCACGGGTAGTCGGCCTGCGACACCCACGGCAGCGAATCGAGCGGCAGCCGGTAACCGATCGGCGAGTCGCCGGGGATCAGGTAGCAGCGCTCGTCGCGCAGAAACCACGGCCCGCTGCGCCAGCGCGCGGCGGCCGGGTCGCGGCCGAGCGGCAGGACATGCCCGACGGTCTTGTCGAGCCCCTGAGCGAAAACCTTTCGCAGCCGCTCGCGCTCGAGGGGATCGGACAGTTTCGAGTCGAAGGGATCGACATTGGACGGCAGGCGCCGCTCGCGCCAGAGGTAGTAGAACGCATCCTCGAATGCAGGAAAGATGTGGCGTGAATCGACCCCCAGCCGATCGGCGACGTCCTGCAGAAACGTGCGGGCTTGCCCCTCGGTTGCACCGTAGCTCTTCTGTTCATCCGCGAACAGCGCAGTATCGGTCCATATCGGCTCGCCGTCGCGGCGCCAGAACGCGTTGAGCGACCAGCGAGGCAGCTGCTCCCCCGGATGCCACTTGCCCTGCCCGTAGTGCAGCAACCCACGAGGAGCGTAGTGGGCCTTAAGACGAAGCAGCAGATCGGCTGCCAACCGGCGCTTGTCGGACCCCATTGCTTCGGTGTTCCACTCGGCACCGTCGCGATCGCCGACGGCGACGAAGGTCGGCTCGCCGCCCTGGGTGAGACGCACGTCATGGTCGCGCAAGTCCTGATCGATGCGCTTGCCGAGGGCGTCGATCGCAATCCACTGCGCTTCGGTGTAGGGCTTGGTCACCCTCGGCGCTTCCCAGATTCGCTCGACCTTCATCGAGTGCTCGAAAGTCACTTCGCACTTCTCGTGCGCACCGGTGACCGGCGCCGCCGCGGACGGCTCGGGCGAGCACGCGAGCGGAATGTGCCCTTCCCCCGCCAGCAGTCCCGAGGTCGGATCCAGCCCGATCCAGCCCGCGCCCGGCAGATAGACCTCGCACCACGCGTGCAGATCGGTGAAGTCGGACGTCGGCCCCGATGGGCCGTCGAGCGCCTTCACATCGGGCGTGAGCTGGACCAGGTATCCGGACACGAAGCGGGCGGCGAGACCGAGGTGGCGCAGGAGCTGCACGAGCAGCCAGCCCGAATCGCGGCACGAGCCCGCGGCGCTCGCCAGCGTCTCTTCGGGCGTCTGCACCCCGGGTTCGAGCCGGACGAGGTAGGCGATGTCCCGTTGCAGCCGCCGGTTGAGCTCGACGAGAAAGCCGAGGGTCGGGGTCTCCTCGCACCTGATGCCGGCGAGATAGTCGGCAAAGCGGCGGGTCGCAGGCAAGCGGGTCAGATGAGGCGCCAGCTCGCGCTGCTGTTCGGGGGTGTACTCGAACGGGACCGTCTCGGCATGCGGCTCGAGGAAGAAGTCGAACGGATTCAGTACCGCCATTTCGGCAACGAGATCGACCTCGATGCGCAGCTCCGCGGTCTTCTCCGGGAACACCAGACGGGCGAGGTAATTCGATTGCGGGTCCTGTTGCCAGTTGACGAAGTGCTGGCTCGGCGCCACCCGCATCGAGTAGGACAGGATACGGGTGCGGCAGTGCGGCGCGGGCCGCAGGCGAACGACGTGAGGACCGAGAAGCACGCTCCGGTCATAGCGGTAGTGCGTGACGTGGTTGAGCGCTACGTGGATCGACATGAGGGCGGGTCCTGGCAGCGTTGGGAAGCGAGCCCGCGCGTGACGCCCCCAAGGCACTTTATGCTCGATTGACTCGGGGCGCCAAAGCGCGACATGTTTCTGCCAGGCGAAGTCAGGGGCGGCCGCTAGCTCGCCAGCTGTTCCTGGCGCAGCGCGGGCGGCTGCTGATACAGGCAGAAGTACTCGGTGGAGATCTCGTTGTGGATGCGCGCCAGGTCGGACTGGATCGCATCGAGATACTCGTGGCGCACGGCCGACGAGACGCCCTCGAGGTGCATGCCCTCGAGCCGGCGCTGGGCAACGCGCACCGCCTTGAGCGGATTGGCATGCCGCGGCAGCTGGGACAATGCGCCCTCGACCTGGTCGAGGCCGTAGCGGACCGTGCGCGGGAAATGCGGGTCCTTCAGCAGGTAATCGACGACGCCGGCGCCGCGGATCTGCACCGACACATGGCGCCGGTACATCTGGTAGGCGTTGAGCGCCTTCAGCACGCCGATCCACAGCAGCGCGATGGCGGGATCCTCGGGCACCTGCTGGCGCGGCACCAGCACCGCTGCGTTGATGTCGACGATTCGGGTCGTCATGTCGGCGCGCTCGATGTGCCGCCCGAGATCCATGAAGTGGTATGCGACGTCGTGGCTCATGCAATCGGAGAGAAGCCCGGCGACGGACTGGCGGCGTTCGATCACCTCGTCGAGCATGCTGATTCGCTGCGAGCGGCCGCCGAAATTCGCCGAGCTGCGGTTGACGAACAGATAGAGCGCGTTGATGCGTTCCCAGGCAAGCCGCGGCAGCACTTCACGCAACGTCCGGCAATTCTCGCGGGCGCAGCGAACCGAGGAAACGATCGAGCCGGGGTTCTTTTCGTCCGCAATGAGGAAGCGCATGATGCTCGCCTCGTCGGCACGGGCGACCGACTGCCGGAACAATTGATCGAGCCCGGCAACGCTGATCAGAACGTCCCAGCCGAACGAGGCGTTGCGCGGCATATCGAGGAGCGCCTGCGTGGTCGCGTTGATCAGCCGCGCCGTGTTCTCCGCCCGCTCGAGATAGCGCGCAAGCCAATAGATATTTTCAGCCGCTCGCGAAAGCATCAGGTCCTCACGTCCACGATCCAGGTGTCCTTGCTGCCGCCGCCTTGGGAGGAGTTCACGACGAGCGAGTTCTCGCGCATCGCGACCCGCGTCAGGCCGCCGGTGGTGACGTACAGCTCCTGCGACTGCAGCACGAAGGGACGCAGATCGAGGTGGCGCGGCACGAGGCCGTCGCCGATCAGGGTGGGCGCGGTCGAGAGCAACAGCGTCGGCTGCGCCATGTAGTTCCGCGGATCGGCCTGGATTCGCAGCGCGCACTGCTCCCGCTCCGCGGCGCTCGCTCGCGGCCCGATCATCATCCCGTAGCCGCCCGATTCGTTCGCAGGCTTGACCACCAGCTTGTCGAGGTTCGCCAATACGTACCCGCGCTCGTCATCGTTCATGCACAAGTAGCTCGGCACGTTCGGCAGGATGGGATCCTCGCCGAGATAGTAACGGATGATCTTCGGCACGAAGGCGTACACGACCTTGTCGTCGGCCACCCCCGCCCCGGGCGCGTTCGCGATCCCGACGCTGCCGCGCCGCCAGGCGCGCATGAGCCCCGGCACGCCCAGTACCGAGTCGGGGCGAAAAGCCTCGGGGTCGAGGAAGTCGTCGTCGATGCGCCGGTAGATGACGTCGACGCGGCGCAGCCCGTCGATCGTCTTCATGTACACGCAGTCGTTGTCTCCCACCACGAGGTCGCTGCCTTCGACCAGAATCGCGCCCATCTGCTGCGCGAGGTAGCTGTGCTCGAAATACGCCGAGTTGTATATGCCGGGGGTGAGCACCGCGATGACAGGACGCTCGCAACGGCGCGGCGACAGCGCGGCCAGCGCCTCGTGCAAGCGGGTCGTGTAGTCGTCCACCGGCAGGATGTCGCACGCCTCGAACATCTCCGGAAACAGGCGCTTCATCAATGCCCGGTTTTCGAGCATGTACGACACGCCCGAGGGCACGCGCAGGTTGTCCTCGAGCACATAGACGGTGCCGTCGCGATCGCGCACCAAATCGGTGCCGCAGACGTGCGCCCAGACCCCAAACTGGGGCGCCTGCCCCACGCACTGCGGCCGGAAGTTGCGTGCGCCCGCGAGCACCTCGCGCGGAAATACGCCGTCGCGCACGATGCGCTGGTCGTTATAGAGATCGTTGATGAACAGATTGAGCGCGATGAGCCGCTGCTTGAGGCCGGATTCGATGCGCCGCCACTCGTTGCGCGCGAGCACCCGAGGGACGATGTCGAACGGCCAGGCGCGATCGATGTTCTCGCCTTCGCTGTATATCGTGAAGGTGATGCCCATGGTCATGATCGCGGCGTCGACCGAGGCCCGGCGCTCGCGCAAGGCGGCCGCGTCGAGCTTCGACAGGTAGGCGAAGAGCTCGCGTGCTGCGGGTCGCGGCACGCCGGTCTCGTCGATCAGCTCGTCAAACGCGGGGCCGAGCGGATAGTCGTTTGTATCTAGAGTCATGATCGTACGGGTTTTCCCTTGTCGAGCAAGAACCGTGCGCACCCACGCAAAGCTGCAGGCCGGGCGGACACCGAAACGCTGCGCGGGCCGCCCGATGGCGGAGGTTGTTCAATCAGGGCATGCCTATTGCGCGCCCGCCGACCGGCGCCACTGCGTGCGATAGGCCTTGCATGTTTCCGCAACCCCTCGGAGGCTTGGCCCGACGATACACGGTCTGCGTGGAAAGCGCTCTACCGAGGCGGCCGAAATCGCCGCATCCCCGGGATGCACCCAATGTCGGCACGCGGGCGATGGCGGTATATTCATCCTCACCTCTCTGAGAATGGTCGGACGCGATGACAATCTCACCTCTGGCGGGTAAACCCGCGCCCAAGGACATCCTGATCGATTTGGCGCGGCTCGAGCGGGCGTACTACGATCGCCGCCCGGATCATGCCGACGCCGCGCAGCAGGTGAGCTTCGGCACCAGCGGGCATCGCGGCTCACCGCTGAACGCCTCCTTCACCGAGGCGCACATTCTGGCGATCACGCAGGCGATCTGCGATTACCGCCGCAGCCGCGGGATCGACGGCCCGCTTTACATGGGCAAGGACACGCACGCGCTGTCCGGCCCCGCGCAGCGCACGGCGCTCGAGGTCCTGGCTGCTAACGGGGTCGACGTGGTGATCCAGCGCGACGACGGCTACACGCCCACGCCGGTCGTTTCGCGGGCGATCCTGGTCCACAACCGCGCACGCGATACGCGCGTCGCGGACGGCATCGTCGTGACACCGTCGCACAATCCGCCCGAGGACGGCGGCTTCAAGTACAACCCGCCCAATGGCGGGCCCGCCGACACCGACGTCACGCGAACGATACAGGAGCGCGCGAACGAGTTGCTGGGTGCGGGCAATGCCGCGGTAAAACGCGTGCCGCTTGTCACGGCCATGCAAGCTTCGACCACGCACGAGGACGATCTGATCCAGCCCTATGTGGACG
>Ga0105107_10001991_pt1 | contig 13430 bp, 8 predicted proteins | sample PPLLaktember2015_6_FD_79335 | JGI IMG/M metagenome (GOLD analysis project Ga0105107, IMG submission 79335) | Freshwater sediment microbial communities from Prairie Pothole Lake near Jamestown, North Dakota, USA - PPLs Lake P8 Core (1) Depth... | ecosystem: Environmental > Aquatic > Freshwater >...
AGAAGGCACCTCGGACCGTGCGCAGCTCGGCGGCGGTGAGCCTGCCGAGCAGGGCGAGAAAGTGCTCCCGGCTCCGTCCCTCGAGCTGCTCGAGCGCCGCTTGGCCTCCGGGCGCGATGCTCACGCTCACCACGCGACGGTCGTCGGCCCCCCGGCTCCGCGCCACCAGACCGCGCTGCTCCATGCGCGAGATGATCCCCGTGGCGCTGGCCACCGATACGTCGAGCGCCTTGGCCAGCTCGCCCACCGGCATCGACCCCGCCGTGCGGAGCACCGTGAGGACGTGCACGTGCGTGAGGCTGATCGATTGGCGCAGCAACCGCCGGAGCCGGCCGCGCTCCGCGGAGGCCCGCAACACGGCCATGTCCGCGCGAATCTCTTCGGTGAGCGCGGCTCGTTCGGCATCGGGGCCGGGAGCCTTCGCGCCGGATGTAGCCCGGGAGGTCCTGACGTTTAGCATGACACTAAATATAAGGATGGGGCCGGAACGGCCATGCAGCCTTCCGGCATCGCCGCCGTGCCCTCGATCCGATAGCTTCCGCGGTCCGCAGCCCTCTCCTTCCGTCCTCGCACGCCTCGCAGACCGTCGTCGCATCATGAGGTACTCCAGGTCGGAAGCGAGCGCCGCGCTCAAGGACGCGGCCGTCTCCACGCCCGAGCGCGAGGTCCGCATTCTGCGCGTGGTCGTCCTCCTCGGCTTCGGCACGTTCGCCGCGGTGATGCTCGGCCTCATGTTGTGGCCGTTCCTTCCGGCGCTCGTGACCAGCGTCGTCCTCGTGGTCCTCGCCCTTCCGGGCCATCGCAAGATTCGTAGCGTCATTCCGAACGACCGCGTCGCGGCATTTCTCAGCACGCTCGCGGTCGTGGTCGTGATCCTGGTTCCGATCTTCGGGGTCTCGATCATCGCGCTGCAGGATCTCGGGACCGGCATCCAGTGGCTCGAGACCCAGCTGCGTTCCGGCTTTCCCGCCTTCGGGCGCGCGGTGGCATGGCTGGAGGGCGTGCTCGTGACGGTCGGGCTCAGCGATCTCAACGTGCAGGCGCGGCTCGGCGAGCGGCTGGCGGACATCCCCGGCCTGGTCCTCGGCCGAACCTTCCGCGTGGTGTCCGGCGTCGGCGGCATCGCGCTGCAGGTGGGCGTGGGATTGTTCACGCTCTACTATCTGTTCCGCGACGGACATCGCATGCTCGAGGCGGCCAAGGGGCTCGTGCCTCTACCGTCGGGTCCGACCGAGCTGCTCGTGCGCCGCACCCACGAGGTCATCTTCGCCGCGGTCTACGGCCACGTCTTCGTGGCGATGGTGCAGGGCCTGCTCGGCGGCCTGGCGTTCTGGGTTCTCGGCGTTCCGACACCGGCCGTGTGGGGCGTCCTGATGGGCGGCCTTTCCCTGATCCCGATGATCGGGCCGGCGTTCGTCTGGATTCCGGCGGGTGCCGTCCTGATCGCCACGGGCGCGACACTTCGTGGTGTGCTGCTCCTGTTGTTCGGAGCGCTCGTCATCTCCACGATCGACAACGTCATTCGCGCCGTGCTGGTGAGCGGCCGCGCGCGCGTGCACCCGCTCGTGGTCTTCTTCGGTGTGCTCGGCGGTGTGCTCATGTTCGGCGCCGTGGGGATCCTCGTGGGGCCGGTGCTGATCGTTGCGGCCGCCGCTCTCATGGAGATGGCGCGGCTGTCGCTCTTTCCGGAAGAGAAGGCGCCGTCCATTCCCGCCGTCTCCGAGAAGGTCCCGGCACCGGCGCCGCCCCCGCAGGCCTCCGCGTCTTAGTCGCGGGAAGGGACGAGCGCCGCCGACGGAGTCGGCGGCGCCGTCACGATCCCGGGTCGCTCAACGGATGTAAGCGCTACCGCCGGCCGCGATGAACAGGTCGGCGACCACGTCCGCCCTCACGGACGTCGAGCCGGCCGCCGAGATCATGGAGTCCACGGCGGCGCGCACGGCGGCGCGATATCCCGCCACGGCGCTGGCCGCGGCCTGGGCCGTCGACGCGCTCTGGAGGCGCGCCTCCAAGCGCGCCGCTGCGACGGCCGCTTCGGCTCGCGCGCGCACCTCCGACTCGACGGCGGCGGACGCTCCGGACGCCACCATCGCCACGGCTGCCTCCACGGCCGCCTCAGCGGCGGCGTCCGCCGTCGCTTCCACGAGCGCGCGCAGATCGAGCAGGCCGTTCAGGGCCAGGGACAGACGCGCCTGCGCGAGGACGGCTCGAATCGCGTTTCCGAGCGACGCCTCCGCAGAGGTCGTCAGCTCGGTCGCCAGCCGCTCACGGGCCTCGAGGTTCAGGCGTACGGCCTGCGCGACGAGGTCGGTCCTCGCCGAGGTCTGCCCGAACAGCGCGGCGTCGAACGTGCTGGCAGCCGCGGCCGACGCGATCACCGTCTGCTCCAGCCTCGCACCCGCGGACGTGTAAGCCGCGAGCGCGGCTTCCGTGAACGCGGCGTGCGCCGCGCTCGCCGACGCGCCGGCGTGTCGATCCGCCGCGAACTGGATCGCCGCCTGCGCGAGCACGTCTGCGCGAGTGGCAGCGCTCAGGCTCGCGCCGACGGTCGAATACGCGCTCGTCATCGCGCTGCTCGCCGCCACGTAGCCCGCGGCGACCGCGTCGATCTCCGCTTCCGACGCCGCAACGGCCGCGGCGCTCGTTCCGCGCAATTGGACGAGCAGGGCGAGCTCCGACGAGCTACCCGCCTCGCCGCTAGCCTTCACCTGCGCGTAAGCTCCCGCCTCCACGCTGGTCTCGTAGTCGATGGGTGCGACGACGATCACCCCGCCTGCTCTGCTCGTCTCGTGGATCAGCGCGCTCCCGACGGCCTGACCGTCCGCGTACGCCACCACCGCCAGGTCCGAACGGCCCGCCGGGATCCCGCTGACCTGGAACGAGCCGTCGGCTTCGACGGATGCAGTGGCGAGCTCGGCGAGCCTTCCGCTCGCAGTCACCTGAACGACCGAGACGGTCTGCGGTTCGGGCCCAGGCGCCGGACTCGGTGAGCGGGCCACCGTCCCTTCACTGGCGGGCGCGGGCTGGCTCGTCGTCTCCACGCTGCCTCGGACGGTGGCCGTCCCGTTCGTCAGGCCGACACCGTCGTCACACGCTGCCACCGCCGCCGCGACGACGAGGCCGAGAATCTTCTTTCTACGGTCGAACACAGTCTCATCCTCCCGACCGGCCGGCCTCCCGCCGGAATCACTTGTGGAACATTGCTGGGGGGGCGTCTGCGAGGCCGGCGGCGGAAGGGGCAGGCTCCGTGCCGATTCCTTCAAATCTTTGCACCGCAAGCATTTATGCGAGTTGGTGGCAGATTGATGTCCACACGATTGCACCATTATGAGGCATTAAGATGCTGTGCTTCCTCATTTCGATGCTGACATTGAGCAACGTGGGCGCTGGAGGAGTGGCCTGGCCCGGTGCATCATCGACATCCTGTCAGCAAAACCGGACGGCGCTTAGTCTTACAAGGAGCGGACTCCGCGCGGCCCCCCCGCCCGTTCAGGAGGTCCTTTGCGCTCGCTCGGGAGACAGCTCCCCCTCGCGGCGTTCGTCTTACTCACCGTCGTGGGTATTTCCGTCACGCTCGCCGCCTATCGGGAGGGGCGTGCGACGGCGCGAGCGCTGTACGAGGAGCGGCTCGCGCGCCTGGCCGACCAGCTCGCGACGCAGATCGGGACGGGCGTGGAGAACGTGCGGGGTCTGCTGATCGAGACCGCTCGTCAGGAAGCCGTCGTCGGCATTCTGGCCCGTGGGGCCGGCCGGGACTCCGCCCAGGCGGTTCTGAGCCGCCTCGCTCCCGGCGCGCAAGGCAATCTGGCGGCGGGCGTCTGGGACCTCTCCGGTGACCTGGTCGTCGCCGCCGTCCCGGAGGACACCGCGGGTTGGATGCTGCCGCCTCCGCTGGTCGAGCTACCCACGGTTACGCCTGCCGTGGCCACCCAAGACGGGTTGGTCCACTATGGCATCGTGGTGCCGGTCAGAGATGGACGCCGTCTCATCGGCTTTCTCCAGATCCGCCAGCGACTGCGCGGCGGCAGCACCGTACAGGACCAGGTCCGGGCGGTCCTGGGAGAGTCGGGGCGACTGCTGCTGGGTACCGCGAACAGTGCATGGACCGACCTCGTGAGCCGTGTGGAGCCTCCTCCTGCGGGGCTCCTGGAGTCGGCCAGCGCGCTCACTTACGATCGTGCTGGCGAACGTCGTCTCGGGTTCTCGCGTCCCCTGGATGGAACCAGCCTGGCGATCGTCTCCGAGGTCGCAGAGAGCGAGGTGATGGCCGGCACGTTGGCGTTCGTCCGTCGGGTCGGTATCGTGGCCGCCCTGCTCGTCGCGCTGACGACCGCTGCGGCTTGGCTGCTCGCCCGGCGGATCTCCGGTCCGCTCGGTCAGCTACGCGCGGCCGCCGAAGCGCTCGGCTCCGGCGAGTATGCGGTTCGGGCTCCCGAGACGGGACACACGGAGATCGTCGACGTCGCCCGCACCTTCAACAAGATGGCGTCGGACACCGAAGGCCACATGCTCGCCCTCAAGGAGAGCGAGCAGCGGTTCCGCTCCTTGATCACGGCGACGGCGCAGATCGTCTGGTGGACGGGTCCGGAGGGGAACGTTCACCAGCCGATTCCTTCTTGGCAGGCATACACGGGCCGCACGTTCGAGGAGACGAGGGGCGCGGGATGGATTGGCTCCATCCACTCTGACGACGCCGCCAACGCAGTTCGCGTGTGGACGGAGGCGCTGAAGGAGCGGAGCCTCTACGAGACCGAGTATCGCATCCGTCGCTACGACGGCGAGTATCGTTGGTTCACCGTTCGGGCGGTGCCGATCCTCGAGCAGGACGGGCGCGTGCGCGAATGGGTCGGAACGTGCACCGATCTCACGAAGCGGCGTGACGCGGAGGAGAAGCTCAAGCACAAGGAGCTCGAGCTGCAGCGCTCGCAGCGGCTCGACGCCGTCGGCAGGCTCGCCGGCGGGATCGCGCACGACTTCAACAACATGCTCGCGGCGATCCTCGGCCCCGCGGAGCTGGCCACGGGGCAGCTCGAGCCGGGGCATCCGGTCCTGGACGACCTGCGCGACATCCGCAACGCCGCCTTACGCGCGAGCGCGCTCACACGGAAGCTGCTCGCGTTCGGCCGGCAGCAGGTGATGACACCGGTCGTGCTCGACGTGAACGAGGCGGTCGAGACGGCCGCTCGCCTGCTCGAGCGCGTGATCGGCGAATCGGTCAAGCTGGAGCTGGCCCCTCACGCCAAACACTCCACCGTCAGGATCGACCGGACGCAGTTCGAGCAGATCATCGTGAACCTCGCCGTGAACGCGCGCGACGCGATGCCGGAGGGCGGCCGACTGACGATCGAGACGGAGACGATCGAGGTCGATGCCACCATGTCGGAGGAGCACGGCGGCATCGAGCCGGGCCGCTACGTGCTGCTCGCCGTGTCGGACACCGGCAGCGGCATGGACCCGGAGACGCAGAAGCAGGTCTTCGAGCCGTTCTTCACCACCAAAGGTCACGACAAGGGAACGGGCCTAGGCCTCTCCACCGTCTACGGGATCGTGCGCCAGTCCGGCGGTCACGTCTGGGTCTACAGCGAGCCGGGACAGGGGGCGGTGTTCAAGATCGTGCTGCCCTACGTCGCAGAAGAAGCCACCGACATCGGTCCGGCCCAGCCCGAGCGGGCGACACCGCGCGGGACCGAGACCGTTCTCTTCGCTGAAGACGAGGAAGGCCTCCGGCGGGTCGGCGTACGCATCCTCACCGAGCTCGGTTACACGGTGATCCCCGCGCGGGACGGGGCGGACGCTCTCCAGCAGGCGGCGATCCACGACGGCGCGATCGACATTCTGCTCAGCGACGTCGTCATGCCCGAGATGAATGGCCTCGAGCTCTGGGATCGTCTACGCATGGATCGTCCGGCCCTTCCCGCGCTCTTCCTCTCGGGCTGGGCCAGCGACGCCGTGGTCCGTCACGGCATCCTCGATGGCAAGGTTCCGTTCCTGCAGAAGCCGTTCTCCTCACAGCAACTCGGACTCAAGCTCCGCGAGATCCTCGATGCCTCGAGCAACAGTTGAGACGCGCCGCGTTCTCGTCGTCGACGACGACCCGAGCGTACGCTCGGTGCATGGCCGCTACGTGAAGCAGCTGGGTTACGAGGCGGAGGAGGCCGCGGATGGATTCGAGGCACTCACCAAGCTTGCGCTCGACATCGACCTCGTGCTCCTCGACATCCACATGCCCAACATGGACGGCTTCGAGGTCGCCGCGCGTATTCGCGCGCACCCCGACCATGCATTGGTCCCGATCATCATGGTGACGGGGATGGACCGAGAGTCGTGGTATCCGCGGGCGCTCGAGATCGGAGCGAACGACGTCATCTCGAAGCCCATCAATGCCGACGAGCTGCGGCTTCGCACCCGCTGGCTGATGGAGCTCAAGAGTGCCCACGACCGGTTGCGGCACAAGACGGTGCGCCTGGAAGGCTCGGTGGATCGGGCCGTCGTCGAGTTGCGCGCCGCGCTCGAGGGTATGAGCGAAGCGAAGCGACGACTGTACGACGCGCACATCGACACGATTCGTCGCCTGACCCTCGCCGCCGAGTACAAGGACGAGCTCACGGCGGATCACATCGTGCGGGTGGGCGAAACGGCGGCGGTGCTCGCGCGTGCCGCGGGACACGCGCCCGGCTGGGTGGAGATGATCCGTCACGCGGCGCCGATGCACGACGTCGGAAAGCTCGGGATTCCCGACGAGGTCTTGCTCAAGCGCGGCGAGTTCACGGATGCCGAGCGGACGATCATGCGATCGCACACCAGGATCGGCGCCGACATTCTCGCCGGCTCGGATTCCGAGGTCATCCAGATGGGCGCGACCATCGCGCTGCTGCACCACGAGCGCTGGGACGGCCGAGGTTATCCGCAGGGCATCGCGGGGGACGCGATTGCGGAGGAAGCCCGGATCTGCGCGATCGTGGACTACTTCGATGCCTCCATGATGGATCGACCCTACCGGCCGGCCCGATCCCGCGACGAGGTGCTCGACGAGATGAAGCGCTCGTCCGGCACGGTCTTCGATCCGAGGCTGCTCGACGCGTTCTTCCGCTGTCTGTCCGAGATCGAGCGGGTGCGCGCCCTGGACTGACGCGCGGCGGATTCGATCTCGAATCCGAAGGGCTCCATCCACAGTGGCGCTCACGCAGCTCGTACGCTGCGTGATGTCGTGGCTACGCCATCGACTACGTACCGCGACGTATAGGCCGATCGGCAGGCTGCGGGCATCGTGAGTGCGATACGCTCCTCGAGACAAGGAGGCCACTCATGTCATGCAACGACACCCGGGCCGTCGTCGTCGCGCTCGCCGTTCTCTTCGCGGCGTGCAACGACGAAGCCCTCGCGCCCTCGGCTGTGCCCACCTTCGGCCTCATCGGAGAAGAGCCGGGTCAGGTATTCGTGGTCACGAGCACCATGGACGCTGGTACCGGTTCACTGCGCCAGGCGATCCTCGATGCCAACGCTCACGCAGGCCTGGACGGCATTTCCTTCGAGATCCCCGCCGCGGGACCGCACGTGATTCGACCGTCATCGCAGCTGCCCCCCATCACGGATCCGGTGATCCTCGATGGCTACACACAGGCGGGGGCCAGTCCCAACACCCGCTCCACCGCACTCGGGTCGAACGCCGTACTGACGGTGCAGCTGGACGGCGCCGCGACCGGACCGGGCACGCCGGGTCTACTCATCCTCGGTCCTGGAAGCACGGTGCGCGGTCTGGCGATCATCCGCTTCCAGGAGGGCATCGTGATCGTCGCGAGCGGAAACCGCGTTCAGGGCAACTTCATCGGCACCGACCTCACGGGAACGGCCCCCGGGCCGAACCTCGGCACCGGCGTGCTCGTGCTGGAGGCGGATAACCTGATCGGAGGGAGCGAGCCGGAGGACCGCAACGTGATCTCCGGCAATCTGGGCGACGGCGTCCGGATCGCCGGACCTCCAGCCATGCGTAACGTCGTGGCCGGCAACTTCATCGGGCTGGACGCCTCGGGCACCGCTCCGCTGCCGAACGGCGTTCCCGAGCCGGCGCCCGCGAACTCGGCCGGCGTCCACATCACCGAAAACGCGTCGCTGAATCTCGTCGGTGGGACCGAGACCATGCCCGCGTCTTGTGAAGGGCCATGCAACGTCATCGCCGGAAATCACCGCTCGGGTGTGTGGATCGAGAATTTCGCAAACCAGAACATCGTCGATGGCAACCTGATCGGTGCCGCCGCCAACGGCGATCCGATGGGCAACGTTCGTTGGGGCGTCTTCTTGGGCTCGGGCCAGACAGGGCCACCGGCGAACGACAACGTCGTGGTGGGTAATCGCATCGAGTACAGCGGTCGCGACGGGATCGGTTTGATCGGCGGATCGTCCGGCAACCGGATCGGTGGGAGCGGTGTGACACCAGGCATGTGCGACGGTCCCTGCAACCGGATCGCCTTCAATGGCCAAAGCCCGACCATCGGTGGCGACGGTATCCGCATCTACGGCAACCCCCCGTTGGTCGGCTCCCGGAACTCCTTCCTAGGCAACAGCATCTCCGAAAACCCGCGCGGCCTCGCCATCGACATCGTCCCGGACGGTCCCACGCCGAACGACCCCGGCGACCTGGACGGGGGCGAGAATGGTCGGCAGAACTTCCCGGAGCTCACGTCCGCGACCGTCACGCCCGGTCGACTGTTCGTGCGCGGCATCATCGACACTCCGAATCCGCAGCGGGTGCTCGTCGAGATCTACGGAAACGCCGTTCCGATTCCCGGCGGGGACGAGTCGGGATTCGGTGAGGGCGCGGTCTTCCTCGGCCGAGCCGCACCGGCGAGTGACGGAAGCTTCGCGGCCGGTCTCCTTTCGGTACCACCAGGAACGCTCATCTCGGCCACCGCGACCGACGAGGCAGGAAACACGTCCGAGCTCGCGCGCAACATCGAGGCGGTTCCGCACAGGGGGCCGGATGGAGACGACCACCCGCGCTTCCTTCCTTTCTCCTTCACGATCGGCGGATGCGGCGAGCCGGTCCTGGTCACCGGCTCATTCCACGAGCACTTCCAGTTCCGTGCAGACCCCGCGGGAGGCACGCACTTCGTCGGTCACATAAACGCCGTGGGCGTGGGCGTCGGGCAGATCACCGGCGCGATCTACAACTGGAATGATCTGATCCGTCAGCAGGGCACTTTCCGGGGACTCGAGCAGACCTTCACGTCGATCCAGAATACGCGCATGATCGGCCTCGGCAGCGCCTCGGACATGCGAGTCCAGGCTCGCTTCCACGTCACCGTCACGCCGAGCGGTGTGGTGAGCGTCATCCTCGACGACGTCTCGGCGATCTGCACGTGAAGTAGTCGAGCGGCGCTCGACGGGGGGAGAGGGGTAGCCATCCTCGCTACTCCTCTCCCACCTGTCGTACTCGCAGTCGTCAGGCGCGCAGGCCCTACAGCCCGAACACGTTCGTGTGGAACTTCGTGAGCCCCTGCTCGCTCGCCCATAGATCGAGCTCCAGCGTCGCCAGCTCCTCCACGAGCGGCACCGCATCGCCGCGGCGGCGCAGATCCACGCACTTGAGGTAGCGGCGGCAGCTTCGGCACTCGTCCACTCGTACGTGAGGCACGGACTCCGCCGTGTGCGCTCTCAGGCGCTCGGAGTCGGTTTCGCCGCAGTGCGCGCAGGTGAGCCTCGGGATGCGCTGCTCGCTGCCGCAGAGCCCACACATGAGCGCCCGGGCCCCGAGCGCGCCGGCGTGGTCGCGGAGCGTGGCGACGATGGGCGGGCCGCCGCATCCGCGACAACGGGGAGCCGCCGCAGGGCTCGGCTCCACGTCAGGGCGCAGATCCGCCGCCAGCGTGGCGGCGAGCGTCGTCGCGATCGCCTCGACGAAGGCGCGAGCGTGAAACGCTGCGACCTCGGTCGTCGACACCGCGTCGGCGAGCAGCGTGCGCCGCTCGTCGGAGGTGGCGGCTGACAGCCGCTTCACCTGCTCCTTCATCACGTCGGTGCCGACGTCTTTCATCCGCTCGAGGTAGCGCGTGAAGAGCGGGAGCAGCTCCTCGAGCGGCAGGCGATCGAGCCGGAGCAGCGGACCTGCGGTGCCGCGCGCAACCCCGAGCCACCGCTCGACCGGCAACTCGGCCGCGAGGCGCTCCTGCACCTCCGTGAGCGTCGCGTAGGTCGTCAGGACCTCCGCGGCGTGCGGGATCTCCGCCGCGAGACGAAGCGCCCGCGCCCGCCGCGCTGCCCACACGGCGGAGGAGCGCGAGGTGGTAATCACGCCGACCGGAGTGACGCTACCGAGATCACGCCGACGGTCCCGACTGCTCCTCGTGCCAGCGCGGGTGGTGGTGCTTCGCCCACGCCGGCGTGACGGATCCGTGCAGCATGGCGCCGATCGTACCCGGGTAGGCGACGGTGCCGAGGTAGACGTGCACGACGAGGAAGAGCGCGCCGCCCACGGTCGCGAGGTAATGCAGCAGCCGCGACACGTTCACGATCTCGCCGTAGAAAGGTCCGAGCCCGAAGACCCCGCCCGGGAACCACATGGGGATGCCGGTCGCGACGTACACGACGCCCAGCACCGTCATGGTCCAGAAGAACATCTTCTGACCGGCGTTGTACTTGCCGGCCGGCGGAACCTTGGCCTTGTCGTGCACGGCGTAGTGACGGATGGCCCGTAGCCACTCGCGGTCCTGCGCGTCGATGCGCATGTCGCGGAGCCAGAGGAAGAACATCGCCACGAAGGAGAGAGCGAAGAGAACGCCGATCCATGGGTGTAGGATACGCGCTATCGGCCCACCACCCAACACGGTGGTCAGCCAGTAGAGACGGGGATGCGAGAACGCGAGGCCCGTGAGTAGCAGGAAGAGGAATGAGAGGCCCACCACCCAGTGCACCACGCGCTCCAGGTAGGTGAAGCGTTTGATATCGCCGCGCCTCACGACTCGTCCTCCTCGGCCGACTGAGGCCCGAAGCCGAGGTAGTGCAGCCCCGCCGCGAGCAGCCCGAGCCCGAGCGCCGCGGCACCGCCCTTCCGGAGCGTGCCGAGCAACGCGAGTGCGCCCGCGCCCGCGGTGGGGTCGGCCGGAAGGTCGTACTGCTCCAGCTGATCGCCGTGCGGCACCACGTACATCATGTGCGTGCCGCCCACCCCAGGCGGGTCGTAGAGCACCGCGTTGGCGAAACCGCGCGCGCGCAGGCCTTCGACCTTTCGCTCGGCGAGCGCAACCATGTCCTGCTTCGTTCCCCAGGAGATCGCGTTCGTCGGGCACGTCTTGGCGCACGCCGGCTCGAGACCCGCCTCGACCCGGTCGATGCACATGTTGCACTTGTAGACCTTACGGGTCTCGGCGCTGAAGCGCGGGATGTCGAACGGGCAGCCCGACACGCACAGCTGGCAGCCGATGCAGTTCGCCTGGTTGAAGTCCACGATGCCGTTCTCGTACTGCACGATCGCCCCCGGTGCGGGGCACGCGAGCAGGCATCCGGGCTCCTCGCAGTGCAGGCATGCGTCCTTCTTGATGAGCCAGTGGAGATCCCCACCCACCTCGAGCTCGGTGAAGCGCATGAGGAGCCAGGTATCCGGCGTCAGGTCGCGGTGGCTCTGGTAGGAGCCGAAGTTCTCGGTCGGCTCGATGCCGAGCTCGTTCCACTCCTTGCATGCCACCTCGCATCCCTTGCAGCCGATGCAGCGCGAGATGTCCACGAGCTTCGCGTACTCGGGACCCTGGCGAATTCCCGGTGCCGGGTCCGGCGAAGCCGAAGCGCGCCGGATGCGCAGGCCGTTTGCCGGGAGTTGGGCTGTCACGTCGCACGCTCCATGTTCACGAGGAACGCCTTGAACTCCGGGCAGCGCGTGTTGGCATCGCCCACGAACGGTGTGAGCGAGTTGGCCATAGCCCCGGTGGTGATGCCCTTGAAGCCCCAGTGCACGGGAATGCCGATGGTCCAGAGCGTGCGCCCGTTCACCGTGAGCGGCTTGATGCGCTTGGTCACGATAGCGACGCCTTCCACCTCGCCGCGCGCCGACCACACGCGCACGCGCTCGCCGTTCGCCACGCCCTTCTCGGCGGCGAGGCCCTCGGGGACCTCGACGAAGAAATCGGGCATCGCTTCCACGAGCAGCGGTACGTGCGACGTGACGAAATGCTCACGCTCCACGACCCGGTACACCGTGGCCGCGTAGGGGAAATCGTCCGTGCTCCGCGCGAGCGACTCGCGCACGCCGTCGTACCAGCGCACGGTCGGGTTCACGGACACGCGCTCGTGCAGGATGTTCGCGGTCGGGCTCTCCGCCGGCTCGTAGTGCTCCGCGAACGGACCGTCGACCAAGCTCGTGCTGAACAGTCGCGCGACGCCCTCCTCGGTCATGATGAACGCGCCGGCTCCGCCGGGCGGCGTGGTGGGCCCGTAGTCGGGCACGTCGCCGCTCCAGCGAACACCGGTCCAGCGGATCCCGGCGCGCGCGGCGTCCCACGGCTCTCCGTTCGCGTCGGCGGACGCGCGGTTGTAGAGCACGCGGCGGTTGAGCGGCCAGGCGAAGCCCCACCCGTGGTGGAAGCCGAGGCCCGTGGGGTCCTCGGTGCCGCGCCGCGCCATCATGTTTCCCTGCTCGGTCCAGCTCCCCGTGTAGATCCAGTTGCCCGACGCCGTGGTCCCATCGTCGCGCAGCTCGGCGAACGAGCTCAGCAGGCGCCCGGTGGTCAGATCGTACCCGTTGATCTCGCGGGACAGCTCCTCGAGAGCCGGTTCGCGGGGGTTGGCATAGTCCCACCGCAGGTTCCGGATCGGCTCGTGCCACGCGCCGCCTTCGTCCTCGTAGAGCTCCTTCACGCGCCAGAACAGCTCCGAGAGGATCCACGTATCCGAGCGCACGCCGGGCGGGATGTCGACCGCGGCCTCCTTCCACTGCGCCCACCGGCCCGAGTTCGTGAACGAGCCGCCGCGCTCGATCCAGTGGGCCGCGGGCAGGTAGAGCACCTCCGTGTCGACCTGGCTCGGGTCCACGCCCGGCGCCCTCCAGAACTCCGCCGAGTCGAGCAGGAAGGGGTCGATGACGACCTTCCACTCGAGGTTCGCCATCGCGGTGAGGAGGCGCGGGATGTCAGGGCCGGCGAGCAGCGGGTTGAAGCCCAGCGTGATCAGGCCGCGCAGCCGCCCCTGGTAGGCCTGGTCCCACATCGACAGCCACGTCGCGTCGTCCGCCGGCTTGCCCAGATAGTGATAGCCGAACTGGTTCGCCGCGGTCGCCGACGGTCCGAACCACGCCTTCAGGAGCGAGACCATGAACCGCGGGTAATTCGCCATGTAATTCACGGCGTTCGGCGCGAGCGGTCTCGGCGTGTGGTCGCGCAGGTGCGCATCGAGCGGCGCCTGCGGCGGACGTGGGACGCGCAGGTAGCCGGGCAGGATCTCGGCCA
>Ga0105107_10001993_pt1 | contig 13427 bp, 9 predicted proteins | sample PPLLaktember2015_6_FD_79335 | JGI IMG/M metagenome (GOLD analysis project Ga0105107, IMG submission 79335) | Freshwater sediment microbial communities from Prairie Pothole Lake near Jamestown, North Dakota, USA - PPLs Lake P8 Core (1) Depth... | ecosystem: Environmental > Aquatic > Freshwater >...
ACCTTCGCCGTGCAGGAACTCGCGAATCGTGTCGACGATGAACGGCCGCTCGCTCACGCTCGCGCGCACGACGGTCACGGGGGCGGACCATCCCTCGTGCGCGCCGTCGGGGTTCGCGACCGAGACCGTCACCCGGTCCGGGCTCGCGCTCTCCAAGAAGCGAAAGACCCCGTGCGTCAGCGCCGCGAGATCGCCGGTGCTGCGGCCGCGGAACAACGAGTCGGGCGCGCGCGCGAGGAAGATCGACGCGAACTCGAGGAGCGGTGTCGGGTCGCGGTCGTCCGCGCGCTCGCGGAGGGTGCCTCGCACCGCTTCGATCTGCGGGGCGTGGTCCCGTACGCGGCGGCTGGCGGTCCCCTGACCTTCGCTCGAGGCCGCCCTCGGGTCACGGCCTATGTCTGGGCCGATTTTCGGGCTCATTCGCACGAGCTGAGGAGGAAGGTCGTCCCACGACCGCGTGGGCCGGCACTGCCTGACAACTCTATGCGAGGAGATCATGGCGCGGAACCTTCCTCACGTCTTCCTCACGACGCACGCGCGAATTCCCCGGTTCCAGGCTTTCATCTACTTTGCCGCATGCGATTCGTGCATGTCGCCGACGTACACCTCGATACGTCGTTCGCGGGGCGCTCGGAGGCCGCGCGGCAGCGTCTGCGCGACGCGTCCCGCGAGGCCTTCGCGCAGGCGGTCGAGCTGGCCATTCGGGAGGAAGCGCACGCCTTCCTCGTGGCCGGCGACCTCTTCGACTCCGATCGTCTCTCGCTGCGCACCGAGCGCTTCATGCTCGAGCAGCTCGGCCGGCTCGGGGATCACCGCATCACGGTCGTGTACGCGACCGGCAATCACGATCCGGGGTCCGCGCCCAACGGACCGCGCCGCCTTCCCTGGCCCTCGCACGTCCACGTGGTGTCGGATGCCACCCCGCGCCGCGTTCTCGTGAGCGACCCGTCCGGTGAGCCGGTCGGGTACGTGACGGCGGTTGGGCACGCCACGGCCGAGGAGCGCGGCGATTTGTCCCGCGGCTTCCCTCGCCCTTCGACCGAGCTCCCGCAGGTGGCGTTGCTGCACACGCAGGTGCACCACTCGTTCGGGGCACATCATCACCACGCGTATGCGCCGTCGGACCTCAGCTACCTGCTCCGCGCGGGCTACGACTACTGGGCGATCGGACACGTGCACGAGCGCCAGGCGCTCGCGGACGACCCGCCGATCTGGTATGCGGGTAGCCTGCAGGGTCGCACCCACGCGGAGAGAGGCGACCGCGGCGCGCTGCTGGTGGACCTGAGCGACCGGGACGCGCCCGCGGTCGCCTTCCATGCGCTCGCGCCCGTGCGCTGGGAGACGCTCGTGACCGACCGCCTGGAAAACGTCCGCTCACTCGACGAGCTGCTCAGACACGTGCAGCTCGCGTGGGACAGCGAGCGGCGGGTCGATCCGGGCGCGAGCGGCACGGCGTGGATGGTGCGCGTCGTGCTCTCGGGTCCGTGCGCGCTCTGGTCGGAGCTGCGCTCCGAGGAGGACCGCGACCACGTGGCGGCCGAGCTCGCCGAGCTGCTCGGGGCGCTCGAGGTCACGGTGACCGCCGAGGGCATGCACCCGGTCGTGTCGCTCCGCGAGCACGCCGCGCGCGTCGACGTGCTGGGCGAGGCGCTCAGGCTGTGCGCGGCCGTGCGGCGTGGGGACGTAAGCCTCGGGATCGGCGCGGCCGATCTGGCTGGCGTTCCCGGCGACGATCCGGCCACGGTGGATCGCTACGTGCGGGAGCTGCTGGAGCGGGCGGACGGCGAGCTCGCGGCGCGCATGTTGGAGACGACCGGCGCGTGAGGATCGACCGGATTCGAGTCGATGGCTTCGGCAGGCTGGCCGGCCTCGACACCGGGCCCGAGCCGCTCCCCGGCTTGGTGGTCGTGCTCGGCCCCAACGAAGCGGGCAAGTCCACGCTCTTCGCCTTCCTCACTACCATCTTCTACGGATTCCAACCGGCCGCGCGCGAGAGCAACCCGCACACGCCCTGGGGATCGTCCGAGGCCGCGGGTCGCGTGCGCATCCGGCTCGGCGACGGACTGCCGGCCGAAATTGAGCGTAAGCTGCGCTCCCAGCCGTCGGCACGGCTCTCGCTGGGAGGAACCGCGCGAGAGCTCCGCAACCAGGCGCTCCCGTGGGTGGAGCACGTCCCCCGGGCGGTCTTCCGGCAGGTCTTCGCGATCACGCTGCGGGAGCTCGCCGGGCTCGACTCGGAGACCTGGGCCCGTATCCAGGACAAGGTCGTCGGCTCGATGGGCGCCGCGGACCTGCGCTCGCCGCGCGCGGTGGCGGACGCGCTCGAAATCGAGGCCGGCGAGATCTGGCGACCGAACCGGCGGGGCAACCAGCAGCTGCGCGACATCCAGGCCGAGCTTCGGGCACTGAGGCTCCGCAGAACGGCCGCGCACGACAGGGACTCGAAGCTCCGGTCGCTCTCCAAGGAGCGGGAGGACCTCGAGGGGCGCCTCGGGGTCGTGCGCGCCGAGCGACACGAGGTGCGGGCGACGCTCGATCGCGTGCAGACCTCGATCCCGCTCGAGCGGCAGCTCGGCCGCGTCGCCTCGCTGCGCGCCGAGGGCGGTGAGCGGCGTTTGCTCGAAGGTCTTCCCGAAGAACCGCTCGAGCGCCTCGATGCCCTGGAGTCCGAGCGCGCGACGGCATGCGCTCGGCTCGGGTCGCTCGACGCGGAGCTGGCCGAGCTGCAGACGATCGTGAGCGCGTACGACGGCACCGCGCGTATGCTCCTCGAGCGTCGGACCGACATCGTCCAGTGGGTGGGCCGATCGGCCGCGTGCGACGCGGACCGCGTCCAGGCGCGGGAGGGCGCGGCGCAGCTCGCGTCCGTGGAAGCACGACTGGATGCCGCCTGCGAGAGCCTGCTCGCCAGCCCATGGCGCGATCAGCAGGATGAGATCCCCCGCGTTCCCGTCGCGGTGCTCCAGGACCGTTTCACGAGCCTCGAGCGCCGGCCCACCGAGGGCGTCGACGCGCGCGTGGTCGTCGCCGTCCTCGTGATCGTGGGTCTCGCGGCCGTGGCGATCCTGGCGTGGGGCCTGGCTGGCGGCCGGCCCCTGACGAGCGCACTCGGGGCGGCGGTTGCGGCGGTGACGGTGGCGATGGGCTTCGCGCAGGGGCGGAGGGCTCACCCCCGTACGTCGTCACCTCCGGCCGAGCATGACCCTCTCCTCCGTGGCGTCCGGCTGCATCCCACCCGCCGCGGCGATCTCACCGCGGCGCTGCTCACGGACCTCGCCCGCGTTCAGGGCCTGCTGGCGGAGCGCGCCGGCCTCGCGCGGAGCGCCGCGGCGGCGCGGGCGCGTCACGAGGAGGTGGACGCGGCGGTGGCCGCTCTCGCGCGGGAGCTCGGCATCGAGAACCACGCGGACAGCGCGGCCGTGTGCGCCGCCCTCGACGCCGAGCTCCGCGGTGCGGAGCGACGCCGGGAGGCGGCGGCCAGCGCGGAGCGCGAGTCCCGCAGGCTGCTCCGCGAACGCGAGGACGTGAGCGCTCGTCTCGCGCGGCTCGCCGGCGCCATCACCGCCCTGGAGGCGGCCGCCGCGCGCCTCGTGCCCGGCGACGTCCGTCACGGCCTCGACATCGCGCGCATGCGGATCGCGGCTCACCTGCGGGCCGACCGCCTGGAGGAGGAGATCGAGCGCGCCCACCCGGATCGCGCGGAGCTCGAGGCCCGGCTGCGAGCCGGCCCCTCGCGCGGCTCGGGCGCGCTGGGCGAAGCGGAGCTGCCGAGATGGAAGGCGCGCCTCGAGGCGCTCGAGCAGGAGATGGAGCGCTTGCTCCGGAGGAGCGAAGCGATCGACCTCGAGTCGCGCCACCTGCGCGACGCCGAGACGGTGGACGCCGTGGACGGCGAGGTCGCGACGCTGAAGGAACGGGAAGAACGGCTCGGCCGCGAGCGCGACCGCAAGCTCGTGCTGGCCCATATACTGCGCGAAGCCGACCGGCGATTCAGGGAGGAGCACCAACCGGACCTGCTCAGGCGCGCGGGCTCGTATCTGGCCCGCCTCACGGGGGGCCGTTACGACCGGTTGGTCGTGGACGAGGCCGATGGCTCACACCCGTTTCGGCTCGTGGGGCCGGGGCTCCCGGCGCCCGTGCCGCTCGCGGCACCCGTCTCCACCGGCACGCTCGAGCAGGCGTACCTGGCGCTTCGCCTGGCGATCGTGGACCACCTCGATCAGGGAGGAGAGCGTCTGCCCCTGTTCGTGGACGAGGTGTTCGTGAACTGGGACGCCGAGCGGCGCGCCCGCGGCATCGAGGTGCTCGCCGACCTTTCGCCGACCCGCCAGATCTTCGTCTTCACCTGCCATCCCGACGTCGCGGGAGAGCTCGTCGGGCGCGGCGGTCGGCTGGTCAGGCTGGACCGGGACGATTGAGCGGCACGGCGCTTCCTCTGCACGTCGAAGCGTCGGGTCTGGAGCCGGCCCCGACCGTCGACACATTCGTGCTCATCCACGGCTACGGCGCGTGCACACATTCGTGGCGGCATTGGGCTCCACGGCTCGCGGAGCGCGGCCACGTGCTCACCCTCGACCTCAAGGGGTCGGGCCGCGCGCCCAAGCCCGACGACGGGCGATACGGGCCCGAGCACCAGGCCGAGCTGGTCCTTCGGCTCATCGAGACGAGGGACCTCCACCGCGTCACGCTCGTGGGCCACTCGCTCGGGGGCGGCGTGACGCTCCTCACGGCGCTGGAGCTCGCGAACCGGAGTCCTCGTCGTCTCGAGCGCATGGTGATCGTCTCGGGAGCTGCGTACGACCAGCGCATGCCCCCGTTCGTGAAGCTCGCGGACTATCCGCAGATCTCCGCGCTCGCGTTTCGCGCGGTCGGTGCGCGGCGAGTCATCCGGGCGGTGCTAGGGCAGATCGTTCACGACCCGAGTCGCATCGACGAGGATCAAGTCAGCGGATATGCCACGCCCCTGGCCACCAGGGACGCGGTGCGCTGCCTGATCGCGACCGCGCGTCAGATCCGACCTGTCACCCTGGACGCGATCATCGCCCGGTATCCGACGCTCGACGTTCCCGCGCTGCTCCTCTGGGGTCGCGGGGACGCGGTCGTGCCGCTCTCCGTGGGCGAGCGCCTCGCGAGGGAGCTCCCGCGCGCGCGACTCGTCGTGCTCGAGCGCTGCGGTCACCTCCCGGCGGAGGAGCTGCCCGAGGAGTCCTGGGCGGCGCTCGAGAGATTCTTGGACGACGAGTGACGGCTGCTCACACCGTCGTCGATGCGACCGGCTCGTACCCACGACAGCGAACGACCGGCAGCGGCGGATAACGGGGGAAGCTCGGATCGGTGCGCGAGCGCTCGCAGAGCACGAAGCGAGAGCCGGCCCGACTCTCGATCACGCGGTGGTGGGAGCACGACGCGCAGAGCCCCCAACGCGGCGCGTCCGCGCCGGTTTCTCCCGGTGACGGGTCCCGTGACGTCAGACTCGAATCCCCAGGTAACCCACCTGGCGGCCGCGGTCCCCGCCGCGATGCGAGAAGAGGCCGCTCGAGGTGCACAGGGTGCAGTGCTCGGAGATCGTCACGTGCTCCCGACCCACGCCGTGCTCGATCGCGCGCCGGGCGAGCACGCCCCTCAGGTCGATCGGGGCCGGCCGCTCGGGCGGCGCGAGCCCGACCGCCTCGAACACCTCGGGCCCCACCTCGTAGCACGACCCGCAGATCGCCGGCCCGAGGTGCACGCGGACGGCGGTCCGGGCAGCCTGAGTGGCGAGGGCCGCGAGGCCGCGCTCGAGCACGCCGGCCGCCACACCCCGCCACCCCGCGTGCAGAGCCCCGACCGTCCGCGCCGCGGGATCGACGATGAAGATCGGCACGCAGTCCGCGGCGCTCACCGCGAGCAGGACACCCGGCTCCGAGGTCACGTGCCCGTCGCACTCGGGCGCGAGCGTGAGGCCGGTCGCGCGCCGCTGGTCACGAAGCTCATGCTTCCGCACCTCGGCTCCGTGGACCTGGCGCGCATGCACGGCGGCACGCATGCCGGTCGCGTCGATCAGTCGGTCCCAGCTCGCCCGCACCGCGTCGGCCGGTGACCCGTCGCTGAAGAGCCCGAGATCGAACCAGGTCGGTCCCACCCCCCGCGTCGTCGTCCCCTGCACGACCCACGGCAGCTCGGCCGCCCACTCGGGGTGCACGAGCGACGGGACGCCAGGGTCGAGCGCTTCGCGCACGCGGCGCACTTCCGCGGGTGCGAGGTGGGCGTCGGTGGCCGACTGCGTACCGGAACGTTTCACGCCGGCTGCTACCCTCGGGACCGCGAATCGCACCCGCTACGCCATGTCCGATCTCCTACCGCCTGCCCGAATGCCGTAGGTTAGTGCCCTTCGAGCCGGAGCCGATCGGCGCTACGCGGAACTACGCGGAACTACGCGGAACGAAATGAGGAACGACACGCTCTTCGACAGCCAGAACGCGGCCTACGCACAGGCGATGTTCGAGGAGTACGCGCGGAACCCGGACGCCGTACCGCCCGAGTGGCGACAGCTGTTCGGAGACGGGGGATCGAGGGCGCTGGCCGAAGGGTTGATCGCGCCGGAGCAGCTCGACGGCTTCAGGGCACGGGCCGCGACCATGCCGCGAGTCACGGTGGCACCCCCGCCCCCCGCTCCCGCGGCTCCAACTCCCGCGGCTCCCGCGCCCACTGCGCCGCCTCCGCCGCCGGCCGTCACGACCTCATCGCCCCGCGAGCCCGAGACGGCGGACGCCTCGGCCGGCGGCGGACACGAGCACCTGCGCCGCATCCTCCCGGTCGTGTCCAGGGCCGCCGCGCTCGTGCAGGCCTTCCGGGAGCACGGCCACCAGCTCGCGCGCCTGGATCCCCTCGGCGGCGATCCTCCGGGTCATCCCCAGCTCAACCCGGCGTTCTTCGGCACCTCGATGGAGGAGCTAACGGGCCTACCCGCCTCGTTGGTCGTGGAGGATGCCCGCGAAGGCGTCTCGGTCGCGGACGCGCTCGAGGAGCTGAAGCGCGTCTACGCGGGCTCACTCGGCTACGAGTTCGAGCACCTCGACGACCACGTGAAGGTCGACTGGCTCTGGGATCAGGTGGAGGAGGGCACGCATCTCCCGGAGCTCACGCCCGATGAGCGGAAGGCCCTGCTCAACAGGCTTCTCCACGTCGAAGGCCTCGAGCAGTTCCTCCACCGCGCGTATCTGGGCCAGAAGCGGTTCTCGATCGAGGGGACCGACACGCTCGTGCCCATGCTCGACCTGATCATCGAGCAGGTCGGCCGAGACGGCGGACGCGAGGTCGTCCTGGGGATGGCCCACCGCGGCCGCCTGAACGTGCTCACGCACATCGTGGGCGTCTCCTACCGCGAGCTGCTCGCCGAGTTCGAAGGCCCGTCGCTGAAAGGCGGCCAGCTCCACGTCGCCGGCACGGGGGACGTGAAGTATCACCACGGCGCGCGCGGCACGCGGGAGATCCCTGGAGCGGGTAAGATGCGCATCACCCTCGCGCCCAACCCCAGCCATCTGGAGTTCGTCAATCCGGTCGTCGTGGGGTGGGCGCGCTCGAGACAGTTCGACAGCGTCGCCAGCGGATCCGAGCCCGACTGCGACGCCGTGGTGCCGGTGCTCATCCACGGCGACGCGGCGTTCGCGGCCGAAGGCGTCGTGGCCGAGACGCTCAACATGGCTCGTCTGCCGGGCTACCACGTGGGCGGAACGCTCCACGTGATCGTGAACAACCAAGTCGGCTTCACAACCGACCCGCGCGACGCGCGCTCCACGTACTACGCGAGCGACCTCGCCAAGGGCTACGCGGTGCCGATCGTCCATGTGAACGCCGACGATCCGGAGGCCTGCCTCGCCGCCACGCGGCTGGCGACGGCCTACCGGGCGCGCTTCCGCGACGAGTTCGTGATCGACCTGGTCGGCTACCGCCGCCACGGCCACAACGAGGGCGACGAGCCGGCTTATACGCAGCCGGTCATGTACTCGAAGATCGCCGGCCATCCGACCGCCGCCGATCGGTACGCCGAGCGGCTCATCGAAGCCGGTGTCGTCACGGCCGAGGACGTGCAGGCGATGAAGGACGCCATCGCCAAGACGCTCCACGACGTGCAGGACGAGGTCCGCGGGGTCGCCGACGCGGAGTCCGGACGCGCAGCCGCCCCGGACGACGAGCGGGAGGCGCCCGTAATCCCGGACACGACCGGCGTCCCGTTCGACGTGCTCTCGAGAATCAACGACGCGACGGTCGCCATCCCGCAGGGCTTCACGCCGCATTCCAAGCTGTGGCGACAGATGACCCGGCGCGCGAGCGGATTCTCGCCGGACCGCGGGCTCGACTGGGGCCACGCCGAAACGCTCGCGATCGGAAGCCTGCTCGCGGAGGGGATACCGGTCCGCATCAGCGGGCAGGACAGTCAGCGGGGAACGTTCAGTCACCGTCATCTGGTCCTGCACGACTCCGAGACCGGCAAGCAGTTCATCCCGCTCAGCCGCATCGCGGAGGCGCGGCTGGAGGTCTACAACTCGCCGCTCACGGAGATGGCCGTCGTGGGCTTCGAGTACGGCTACTCGGTGGGAGCCGACACCGACGTCGTCGTCTGGGAGGCGCAGTTCGGAGACTTCGCCAACGTGGCCCAGGTCATCATCGACCAGTTCATGTCCTCCGGCCGCATGAAGTGGGCGCAGTACTCGCGGCTGATCTTCCTGCTCCCGCACGGTTACGAGGGACAGGGTCCCGAGCACTCGAGCGCGCGGCTCGAGCGCTTCCTCCAGCTCTGCGCGGAGGACAACATGCGGGTCGCCTACCCGACGACGCCGGGGCAGTACTTCCACCTGCTCCGCGAGCAGGCGCTGCGACGACCCGAGCGACCGCTCATCGTCATGACGCCGAAGAGCCTGCTCCGTCATCCGCTCGCGTCCACGCCGGTCTCGGAGCTCACGGAAGGGCGTTACCGGCCGGTGCTGCCCGATCCCACGCCCGGTGACCCGGCCCGCATCACCCGGCTCGTGCTCTGCTCCGGCAAGATCTACTACGACATCGAGGCGCATGGCCGGCGGCCCGAGGCCGACACCACGGCGATCGCGCGCGTGGAGATGCTCTATCCGTTCCCGGGCGAAGAGCTCGTACAGGTGGTCTCCGGCTACCCGAACCTGCGTGAGGTGATCTGGGCGCAGGAGGAGCCCCGCAACATGGGCGCGCTCACGTACATCGGGCCGCGTCTACGCTCCGTGGTGCCGCGCCGCATTCCGCTCTCCTACGTGGCGCGCCCCGAGCGGGCGAGCCCCGCCGAGGGCAAGGCGAAGGACCACGTGAAGCAGCAGGAGGAGCTCGTGCTGCGCAGCCTCGGCTTCGCGGAAGAGCCGAAGGAAGGGTCGAAGGAGTCGACGAAGGGGCCCAACGGCCCGCCCGGGGAAGGCGGCGACTAGCCTTGCACTAACTGCGTGGCTCACCACTCGAGCAGGATCTTCCCGAAGCTCTCGTTGGATTCCATGCGCCGGTGCGCCTCGGCGACCTCGTGCGCGGGATATACGCGGTCGATCACCGGCTTCAGATCGCCGCTCGCGAACGCGGGCAGCACGTCGCGCTCGAACGCCTCCGCGAGCGCGCGCTTCTCGGCCAGAGGCCTGGCCCTCAGGACCGTCCCGCGGATCGACGCCCGCCGCCCCATGAGCGCGCGCAGGCTGAGCTGGGCCTCGCTGCCGGCGGGGACCCCCACGACGACATGACGGCCGCGCTCGGCGATCACCCGTTGGTTGCCCGCGAGATACGCGCCACCCACGAGGTCGAGGATCACGTCCACGCCGCGTCCCGAGGTGAGCTCGAGCACGCGCTCCGGCCACCGCTCGTCCGCCAGCACGCCGTGCGTGAGGCCGAGCGCGCCTGCCCGCTCGAGCTTGTCCGGCGTGCGTGAGGTCCCGATGACGGTCGCGCCCGCTCGCACCGCGAGCTGGACGGCCGCCGTCCCCACGCCGCTTCCGACGGCGTGCACGAGCAGCGTTTCGCCCGCCGTCAGCCGCTCCTGGAGGAACGCCGCGTCGAAGGCGGTCATGAACACCTCCGGGATGGCGCCGGCCGTGACGGGCGACATTCCCGACGGGATGGGCACGAGCGTCTCCTCGGGAGAGATCGCGTATTCGGCGTAGCCGCCTCCTCCCAAAATCCCCATGACCTGGTCCCCGACCGCGACGCGCCGCACGCCCGCCCCCACCGCGTCGACCGTGCCGGACATCTCCAGACCGAGGATGTCGGCCGGAGATCCGGGAGGCGCCGGGTACCTGCCGAGGCGCTGAGAGAGATCCGCCCGGTTGAGCCCCGACGACGCGACTCTCACCCGCACCTCGCCCGGGCCGGGCTCCGGCCTCGGGATCTCGCGCAGCTCGAGCACCTCCGGGCCGCCGGGCCCGCGCATCACGATCGCCTTCATGCTGTCGCTCATTCCATAGCTTCTAAGTAGCTTGGCGCCGCCATGCAACTCCCCTTCGCGCTGGAGCGCCCGCTCGTCTTCTTCGACATCGAGACGACGGGGCTCGACATGCGGAACGACCGGATCATCGAGCTGGCGTTCATCAAGATCACGCCGCAGGGCGACGTGCTGGAGCGCGTGCGCCGCTTCAATCCGGGCATGCCGATTCCGCCCGAGGCGACCGCCGTGCATGGGATCACCGACGCGGACGTCGCCGGCGAAGTTACGTTCTGCCGCACCGCGAAGAGCCTCGTCGAGATGTTCGAGGGATGCGATCTGGGCGGCTTCAACATCCGCCGCTTCGATCTCCACATGCTGATCCACGAGTTCCGGCGGTGCGACGTCGAGTTCACGTTGGAAGGCCGATGCGTCCTCGACGTGCAGTCGATCTTCCACCGAGAGGAGCGGCGGGATCTCTCGGCCGCGGCGCAGTTCTACCTGGGCCGCGCGCACGAGGAGGCCCACACCGCGCTCGGCGACATCCGCACGGCGGCCGCCGTGCTGTCGGCCCAGCTCGCGCGCTATCCGCAGGTCCCCCGCGACCTGCGGGGCCTGCACGAGTACTGCGACGAGTTCGCGCCCTTCCGCACCGAGGTGGATCGCTGGTTCAAAGGACCGCCCGACGCGCGCGTGTTCAGGCGGGGACGCCACCGCGGCGAGTCGCTGGTCGAGGTGGCGCGTGAGGCGCCCGACTACCTGAGGTGGATGCTCGGCGCCGAGGACATGGACGAGGACGTGCTGCGCGTCGTCCGCGAGGCCCTCGGTGAGCCCGACCCCGCCGTGGGGCCGAGGCCCGACGACGCGTGAGGCCGACGCACGGGCGGACCCCGGCCGAGTCCGGGGCGTATACGGTGGCCGCGAGACACCTCTAGCAGGTCGCTGAAGAATGGGAGCGCCCCGCGTTGCGCGTGCCACGGCCCCAGATCCTAGGAGGAGCGACGAAGGCATAGCCATAGCTACGTCGAGGAGCTCCGACGACGGAGATGGGGCCGTGCCACCGCAACCCACGAACATGTCGCAGATCGTCAGCTTGGTCGGGGCGCAGGGGGGTCGCGGCCCATGAGGTCGTCGCTCCTCCTCGGCGTACGGACCAGTACGACTCGTCGTCGCTCCTACTCCTGGTCTCGCGAACCCCCTGCGCGCGGGGCACTCCCATTCTTCAGCGACCTGCAGGGCGACCGGACCCATCACCGAGGTGCCGTGACATGCTCCTGAGCGCCCACTCCGGATTACGCTACCTGGTCCTGCTCCTCGGCGTCGCGGTCGTGGCGTACGGCGCCTACGGGATGATCGCGAAGCGCCCCTACGACCAGCGCATGCGCGTCCTCTCGCTCCTGTTCAGCGCGACCCTCGATCTCCAGGTCGTGATCGGTCTGGCCTATCTCTTCACGAGCACGTTCTACCCGCAGCTCGCGGGCCATCTCACGATGATGGTGCTCGCGGTGGTCATCACGCACATCGTGTCCGCCGTGCAGCGTAGGCGCGCTCCTGAGCAGCGCACCTACGAACCTCACGTCGTCGGCACGCTCGTGGTGCTCGCGATCATCTCCTTCGGGATCCTCGCGATCAACAGACCGATCCTGGGCTGAGCAGACGATCGTGAGGTCCCTCGAGCCCCTCGCCATCAACCCCGGCGCGAACCGGACGTCGGGCCCCAGCGACTTGGGGATCGTGATGAGCGGCGGCGGGGCGCGCGCCGCGTACCAGGTCGGCTTCCTGCGGTGCGTGGCGCGCCGCTTCCCCGATCTGCGCTTCCCCTACGTCACGGGCGTGTCCGCGGGCGCGATCAACGCCGCGCTGCTCGCGTCGCACCACGGCTCGTTCTTCCAGGCGGTCCAAGAGCTGAGCGAGCTGTGGGGCAACCTGAGCGTGCAGGACGTCTACCGGACGGACACGCGCTCGCTCGTGATGAACGCGGTGAAATGGCTCCGGCAGCTCGGCTCCGGCGGTATCGGGTCCGCCAAGCTGGTGCGCGGTCTCGTGGATACGGAGCCGCTCCGCCAATACCTGTCCGAGGTGCTGCACTGCGTGGACGGTGAGCTGACCGGCGTCCGGTACAACCTCGACTGCGGACGCCTCAAGGCGCTCGCGATCAGCACGACGAGCTACTCGACCGGTAGGTCGGTGACGTTCATCCAGGGTCGCGACGTGCAGCTCTGGGAGCGTCCCGGTCGCCGCCCGCGCCTGGCCACGATCAGCGTCGAGCACATCATGGCGTCGGCGGCGCTGCCGTTGTTCTTCCCGGCTGTCGAGGTCGAGAAAGCCTGGTACGGGGACGGGGGCATCCGGCTCATCGCGCCCCTGTCGCCGGCCGTGCACCTCGGGGCCCGGCGCATCATCGCCATCTCGACACGCTACCAGCCCACTCGCGCCGAGGAGGACGAGCAGGCCGTGTACGGCTATCCGCCGCCAGTGCAGGTCATGGGCGTGCTGCTCAACTCGATCTTCCTGGATCTGCTCGATCACGACGCGATGCGGCTCGAGCGGCTCAACCGCCTCATCGACGGCGTGCCGCCCGAGCAGCGCGGCGATCTCAGCGAAGTGCGCCTTCTGACGCTCCGCCCCTCGGCGGACCTGGGGAAATTGGCCGGGACCTTCGAGGCCGATCTGCCGCGCGCGTTCCGCTTCCTGACGCGCGGCCTCGGCACCCAGGAGACCCGGACTCCCGACTTCCTGAGCCTGATCCTCTTCGATCGGGACTATCTGAAGGCGTTGATCGAGATGGGCGAGCGGGACGCGGAGGCGCGCGCGGACGAGATCGAGGCGTTCCTCCTCGTCGACGACTGAGCCCCGGCACGCCCCGAAACGAACCGCTCCCCTGCGGGTGTTAGTTTGGATTCACGGGAGGTGGCCATGAGCGAGAAGACGCTCGCTACCGAGCACGAGGCGAGGGAAGTCGCCGAGCACGCGCGTGAGCAGGACTGGGAGCGCCGGAGCTTCGCGCGCTCGATCTTCGAGGGGA
>Ga0105107_10001995_pt1 | contig 13422 bp, 12 predicted proteins | sample PPLLaktember2015_6_FD_79335 | JGI IMG/M metagenome (GOLD analysis project Ga0105107, IMG submission 79335) | Freshwater sediment microbial communities from Prairie Pothole Lake near Jamestown, North Dakota, USA - PPLs Lake P8 Core (1) Depth... | ecosystem: Environmental > Aquatic > Freshwater >...
CGCCGCGGCTGAACGTGCGCTGTCACAGGCTCGTGAGGCCGGCCGCAATACCGTCGTGCTGGATACATCCGGATCTCCCCTGCGGTCCTGAGCGCGTTACTTTTCCGGCGTCGCGCGATCGACGCGCCTCGCGAGCTGCAGCATCCGGGCGCTGATGCGGATGCCGCGCTGCTCGACCGGCCTGAGGTTCACGGTGAACCCCACGCGCCCGCCGTCGATGACGAGCGTCACCGCGCCTCCCATGTCTTCGAAGCGGCGGGACTCGCCGATGGTCACCGTGTGCGTTGCCGCCTGCTGCAGCACCCCGCGAGCGCGCGATTCCGTCCCGGCGGGTACGAACAGCAAATGGCACCCGGCGCTGTCGGCCTGCCCGCTCACGAGGCGCGTGGCAATCGGACGATTGTCGATGGTCTCTCCCTGCGTGGCTCGCTCGAGCGCGTCCCCGAACGGATTTGCGGCGAGCACGCACACGTCGATCGGCGCGCTCGCGTCGCGAAACGCGCCGGCGGGCCACTCGATGAACCGCGCGAAGTTGAGAAGCAGCGCGGCTTTCACGTTGTACTCGAGCGTGGGCTGCGCGCCGAGCGACGCCGCAGCGGCGACGGCCGCAACCACGCAAAGCACGATGCCTCGAGTCACGGAAGGTCTCATCATCTCGACTGCCACGTCACTCTGAACACGACCTCGCGCTGAAAGTACCGCCGCTCCACGGCGCCGCCGGCGAACTCCGCGTGCCGGCTGTGCAGCAGGTCGCGCCCGACGATCGCCAGTTCGAGGCGGTCGCTGGCGTGCCAGGCGAACCGCGCATCAAGCTCTTCGTACCCCGGCAGCTTCGACGCGCGCAGCTTCCCGACGGCACGAAAGAACCCGTCCAGCTCGAAATCACCGGGAAGGTTCACATACGAGCGCACCGAGAACATGTGTGCGGGATCGTCGGCCTCCAGCAACGCGTTCGTCGTATCCCGGCTGCCGGGCAGGGGCGCGAGCGCCACGCGCTGCCCGGTATAACTCGCGTGAACGAGCCATCGCTCGAGCAGTTGCACGTCGCCGGCAAGCTCCACGCCCGTCGTGTGCCCGTCGTACAGGTTCGCCAGCGTGATGAGCGGGGTCGCCTCCTGACTACGCAGGTCGTCATAATCGTTGTAGAAGAACGACGCCTCGATCGATGCGTTGCCGCGCGTCGTGAATCGCGCGCCGGTTTCGTACGCGGTCAGGTGCTCGGGCCTGAAATCGCGATCGCCCCGGATGACGGCCACGTTGCCAACCAGCACGCGAAGGTCCTGATCGAACCGCGTCGGGGTACGGACGGCGCGGGAGATCGCGCCCCAGATCATGCTGTCGGCTTGCGGCGTGAATTTCAGACGGACGGCGGGCTGCAGCTCGAATCCGCTGAACGTGGTCCGCTCGCCGCGGGAACCCAGCGTGACGGAGAAATCCGGCCGCACGGCGATCTCGGCCTGCGCAAAGCCATGCACCTGGTGGATCGTGCGATTGGCGGGTTCGAAGAGGATGAGCTCGGTCGGCTTCGTTCGGCTCGAAGTCGAGCGTGCCCCGCCGCCCCAGATCACCTGATAGCGCGGCGCGAGTCGAATGGTATGCTGTCCGTCGAAGTTGTAGGTGGTGCGCGACTGCCAGCTCTGGCGCGGCACATCGCGGTGCTCGCGATCGACATAGCCCAGGATCTCGAACGATGCGTCGGCCCCCCGCTGCCTCGAGTAATTGACGGTGATGTTGCCGCCGTCCATCTTGATGTCCGGTCGATCGGGCAACCCCATCCGACCGGAGTTCGCGTCTCCCTGGACCGTGAGACGGGCCTCGTCGTCGAGCTCGATGTCGATGCGCCCGCCGGCCTGACGCAGACGGCGATCTTCCCGCGCGCTCGTCCCGTCCTGCAGTTGAGGCGAGGCGAACTCGCTTCCCACGCCGTAGAGGCGATAGGCCGCCTGTGCGCCAGACCGGCCGCCGTAGCGCGCCTCAACGTGGCCCCGCTCGCGCGAGCCGGCGACGCCCCGCACCAACGCGCCCTGAGTGTCGGACGCCGGCTTCGTGATGATGTTAATCACGCCGTTCACCGCGTTCGGCCCCCAGAGTGTGCCCGCCGGTCCCCTGATGATCTCGATACGGTCGAGATCGGGGAGCACGACATGCTGCGCTTCCCAGAACACGCCGCCGAACAACTGCGTGTAGATGCTCCGCCCGTCGATCATCACGAGCATCTTGTTGTTCGTGATGGCCGCAAATCCGCGCGTGTTGACAGCCCAGCTTCCACCGTTGAAACGCGCCACGCTGACGCTGTCGGCGAGCCGGAGCGCATCGGCCAGCGTGTCGACGCCGTAACGCCTGATGTCCTCGCCCGTAATGACCGAGACGGCCGCCGGCGCGTCGATGCGCCGCTCGCTCGATCGCGACACGGTCGTGACGTCAATCTGCATCAGCTCTTCGAGCGACAGCGTCTTCAGGTCCCGGATCTGGGCGTTCGGCTGGGAGGGCGGTCCGGCTGAAAGCCCCACCGGCAAAGTGACCAAAAGGCAAACACTCACAAAAGCGCGCATGATTTATGCAACTCTCCTGTCGTATGGAACATATCACCTTCGATTTTCTGCTCGGTTTCATGATCGCGGTCGCGCTGATGGTCGCATTGTGGGTGCCACTGTTCTTTTTTGACTACAAAGCCGAAAAGAAGCGTGGCGCGATGCCGATAGGTTCGGGCGAGAATCCTCCAACACCGCCCCTCGACAAGGTGCACCTCAACTGAGGGCCTGTCGCAGCCGAGCCCAGCGCAAACACTGGTACAATCGCCGTCAGGTAGCTGACACTGTGTTTATACGCAAACTCCTGTGCATCTCGCTCCTGACCGCGATTCCAGCCGTGGTATCACCCGCGGCTCAGGACTCCGGGGTCATTGTGTTCAAAAGCAGCGTCGAGCAGGTCGCCGTGGCCGCCACGGTCCGCGACTCCCGCGGACGCCTGGTGACGAATCTGAAGGCCAGCGACTTCGAGCTGATCGACCAGGGCCAGAAGCGGGCGCTCACTAATGTATGGTCGGAACCGAGCGCTGCCAGCGTGGCCATCCTCATGGACGCCAGCGGCAGCATGGCGACGAAGATGGCGCGCGCGCGCGAAACGGCGGACACGTTCGTCGCGGGTCTCAAGCCGGGGGCCGACGAAGTTGCGCTCTACGCGTTCGACACCTCCCTGGCCGAGGTGAGGCCGTTCTCCACCCGGTTCAACCCTCGCGATAGTGCGTGGACCGGAACGAAAGCGTTCGGCGCAACGTCGTTGTGGGATGCGATTGCCGAGACCGCGCAGAAGATCTCCCACCGCCAGCGCAGGCGGGCGCTCGTGGTGATTACCGACGGCGTCGATTCCGCGAGCAGGATGAACCCCGCCGAGGTGTCGGCGATTGCCAGTTCGCTCGACGTGCCTGTCTACGTGCTCGTAATCACCCACTTCTCCGACGAGGGCAATGACGAACCGCAGCCTATTCGGGGGCCGTTGGCCGATCTTGCGGCGTGGACCGGCGGTGATTCGCTGCCAGTAAAGGACGCCCCCACGGTCCTGACGGCGACGCGCCAGGTTCTGAGCGAGCTGCATCATCAGTATATCGTCGCGTTCGAGCCCGGCACGGAGCCCGGCTGGCATGCGCTCATCCTGAGGGCGCGCAAGCCCGGCCTGTTCGTACGCGCCCGCAGTGGCTATATGGTCAAGTAATCCTCGCAATCGCAGAGCGGCAGATTCGTCGATTCGAAGAGTAGAACGCCCCCCCAGAGTCTCGGAGGTCCGAGTTGCGAATGACAAAATTGGTCTTGGCGGCGATAGCTCTGCTTTTCGTCCTCGAGAGCTCAGCGGCCGCGCAGGCCATGTTCACGGCATCGGTCGGCAACGTGTTCGGCGGCGATGCACCATCGAAAAAGAACGTCTGGGCGGTCGCTATCGGCGGCGGCGGCGCGCACGGCATCGGTTCCGAGCTGGAATTCTCGGAGACAAGAAACTTCTTCGAAACCCCGAACGGCGTCGCGCACGGGAAGATCATCACGCTGATGCCGAGCATCTTCGTCGCCGTGCCGGTTGGCCCCGTCCGTCCCTATGGCATCTTCGGCTTCGGGTTCATCCGCGTCCGGACACAGTCTACCCAGGGCGGTGTTCTCTCCAACTTGTCCGATGATGACGTCGGGTACAGCGTCGGCGGCGGTGTGACGTTTCAATTCGCCCGGAAGGCCGGCGTGCGTGCAGACCTCCGGCACTTCCAGGTGCGCACGTCAGACGGAATCAGCTTTCAAAGATTTATGGTGGGGCTCGTGCTGGGCGGCTGAGTGGCGATCATGTAGTTCATCTGATCCCACTGCAACGGAGGCACACGGCGGCGGTCGCTGCGACGCCGCTCGCTGCCGCCAACGCGATCGCCCGACTGCCGGCGCTCGCCCGTGCGGCGGTCCCAGATAATCTGCACACTGGGATCGCCGGCGAACGTGCGCGTCAGCAGCTCGAACGTGGCGAAGTGGCCACGCCGCACGATGACGAGCCTCGAGTCGCCCACAGTTGCGCTAGTTGACCTTCACACCCCACACGGCTTTGGCTCGATACCAGTCCTCGTCCACAATCGCCCACAACACCCGATTGAACAGCTTCCCGTCTCGAAGAAACGACTCTCTCAAGATGCCCTCCTGCACCGCTCCGATCTTCCGCAGTGCGCCATTACCACGCCCGTTCTGGACGGCCGGACGAGCCAGACGCGGCTGTCTGCAGCGTCGGCGAGGTCGCGGCCACTACCGCGTTCCTTTCAACGCCAGACCACGGTTTTTTGCCGGCGTCACGATCGAGCCGAGAAGCGCGTTGTTGCCCCACACGATGTTGTCGTCGTCCAGGCCGTTCCCCCAGACGATGTTGTCGTCGTCGAGGTTCCCCCAGACGATGTTGTCGTCGTCCAGATTGCCCCAGACGATGTTGTCATCGTCGAGGTTGCCCCACACGATGTTGTCATCGTCGAGGCTCATGCCGACGAGCGCATTGCCCCACACGATATTGTTGCCCCAGACGATGTTGTCGTCGTCCAGGTTGCCCCACACGATGTTGTCGTCATCGTCCTGACTGTTACCCCAGACGATGTTGTTGCCCCACACGATGTTGTCATCGTCGTCGAACAGGTTCCCCCAGACGATGTTGTCGTCGTCTTCCAGGCCCTCGCCCCAGACGATGTCGAGCGCCCACGACGGCCGCTGCTCGTCGATGATGCCCGTGCCACGCGCAATGTGGTTGCCCCAGATCATCCGCTGCGCCCAGACGTACGGCTGCCCGCCGATGGTCGTGCTCGGCGTGACGTGCGACGTCAGCCACTTCACTCCGAGTGCCAGCAACGGGTCGATGGCACGTGCGAGCGTCACCGCGCCGCCGCCGTTGGCCGCGCCCGCGCCCTGCGTCAGCGCATCGGCGTAGCCGCCGTCGTCTGTCTGTACCGGAATCGACGAATACTGCAGCACCATCTTCAGCGCGTTCGGCGTCAGGTTCTGGTTGTTCTGGAGCACGACAGCCACGAGACCGCTCACCACACCGGCCGCCATGCTCGTGCCGGAAAGGCGCATGTAGTTGCCGACGTTGCCGCGCTTCTCCTGCACGGCGCGCAGCGTGCTGCCCACTGCGGCAACCGACAGCAGGTTGTCGCCGGGCGCGGAGATGTCGGGCTTCGCAAATCCGTCGTACCAAGATGGCCCGCGCGAGCTGTAGGAGGCGATGCGATCGTCCTGGCGTGTCACTGTGTCGAACGTGCGCACCGAACCGACCGAGATGCCCGACGGCGCGTTGCCAGGCGACGCGATGCCGGCGTAGCCAATCTCGCCGGTCTTCTTGTTGGTGCCGAAGTTGCCCGCCGACACGACAACCGTGAGGCCGGCGCTCGACGCGTGCTCCACCGCCTGCACGAGCGGATCGGTTGCGGCCGATTCAAAAATCGGATGCCCCAGCGACAGGTTGAGCACATGAATCCCGAGGGCGTCCTTGTTGACGATCGCAAACTCGATGGCACGGATGACGTTGTCGGTCGTGCCGCGCCCCTCCGCGTCGAGCACCTTGAGGCCGACGAGACGCGCGGCCGGCGCAACGCCGACGTAGGTGCCCGCGGCCAGTCCGGCGACATGCGTGCCGTGGCCGTATTCATCGGACGGTGCCGCTGCTCGAATGTCGCCGTGCGTGAAGTCATAGAAAGTCGTAATGCGACCGCCGAAGTCGATGCCGGGAGCGATGCCCGAATCGATGACCGCCACGCCCACCTGCGGCATGAGATAGCCGGCCAACGTGCCGACGAGAGACTGCCTCACGGCCAGGGTCGCGAAGAGGTTGGCCTGCATCTGCTGGGCGGCCAGTGCCTCGTTGAAGCGGGCGAAGAGCGAAGGGCTCGCGCCGGAGACCGTCAAATCGGTCGTGGCCACGCTGGTGACAGCGGCGTTCTGATCGAGCTGATGCGCGAAGATGACCGCGTTGTCGGAGATGGACGACAACGCCGTGAATCCGGCGAGCGTGTCGAGATCGTCGCAGTGCACATCCGCCGCGAGGGCATCGAGCGCCGGGAACTCGCCTTTGACGACGTCGCCGTGCGACGAGAGCGACTGGCGCAGGCCTTCGCGAAAGCCGGGCCTCGTCCGGATGATCACCGACCTGGTGCCGACGCACCCGCGCTCGACGGTTTCTCGAAGCGCTCGATCGAGCTTGGCCTGCCGCGGTTCGGCAGACGCAGGTAGACTCGACGCCGCCACGAACGCGGCAACGGTGAGCAGTCGTGCCAGGGTCATGTGCCGCCGGTGGAGCAAGTTTGCCTCCAGCGAAGCGGCCGAAAAACCCGCAACCCTAAGTGGTTGATTTGTAAGGATTTGGGCGCGCCAGCGACGAGCGGTCGCGTTCAACTTTGTGCCGTTTTGTAGCACATGGGCCGATTCTTGGGGCTACTCTTCGAGTCAAACTGTTGAAAATATTGGTGATAATAGAGTTTGTCCCACATCGGCACACGCGTCACCACACTCTGGCCCATTCCTGCACACGAAGTTACAGATTGGTCATTCGGTTCAGGGTCGAGGCGCCGATCGCGGCACGGCGGCGGCAGAGCGGCGGTGGGATTGCAGCCCGCGCACCTCGCAAGTAGAATCAGGGCCGTCGCAGCGGTTCCCGCCGGCGGACACTTTGGAGGAACACGATGCCTTTCGTGATTACGGATCCTTGTATTGAAACAAAAGACACGGCATGCGTGGACGTTTGTCCCGTCGATTGCATTCATCCACGCAAGGACGAGCCCGAATTCGCAGAGATGCACATGCTCTACATCCACCCGGAAGAGTGCATCGATTGCGGCGCGTGCGTGCCGGCCTGCCCGGTCGCCGCGATTTACGACAGTCACGACTCGACGCCAGCAAGCCAGAAGGACCTCATCGAGGCCAACACCGTGTATCGCAATGGCGATGCCGATGCGATGGCGCAAGCCGAAGCGATCGTGCAGGCGCATGTCGCGTCGCATCCCGAGCTGATGGCCATTCCCGGCAAAGAGCGCGCGGCCGCGCACTCGTAGAGTCAGGGGATCTGAAATCTGAATCTGAAATCTCTAATCTAGAATCTGGAATCGAAAAATCTGGCGACCCAGATTCTCGTTTCTGGATTCTAGATTTTAGTTTCGAGATTACAGTTTCCCGTTCCGTCCCCCCGTCTCCGTCTTCTTCTGTTGTAAAATCAGCGATTGTCGCCTTTGTGGTGAGTGTAGCTCAGTGGTAGAGCACCGGACTGTGGCTCCGGACGTCGCGGGTTCAATCCCCGTCACTCACCCCAGCCTCCGCTCTTGCTCGAGTTCAGTGTCGAGCGGGTCTCTCTAGATGTTGAGCGTGGCCCCTTCTTTCTTGGCCACGTACACGGTCGCCGTCAGATCGCCCACCACGTTCACCACGGTGCGGCTCATGTCCAGCAGTCGATCGACGCCGATGATGATCGCGATGAGCTGCGTGGGGATGCCGACCATGGCGAGCACCGCGACGACAAAGGGCAGCGAGCCCGCGGGAACGCCGGCCGTGCCGATGCTGCCGAGCACGGCGAGATAGACGATCGTCAACTGTTGCGCCAGCGTGAGGTCCACGCCCGCCAGCTGCGCGAGAAACAGCACCGTCACCCCTTCGTACAGCGCGGTCCCGTTCTGGTTGGCCGTCGCGCCGACCGTCAGCACGAATGCGCCAATCTCGCGTGGCACCCCCAGGTTCGTTTCGGACACGCGCAAGGCCGTCGGCAGGGTGGCATTCGACGAGCTCGTCGAAAACGCCGTGAGCATGACGGTACGCACTCGTCTGAAGAAATTCACCGGTGAGACACGCGCCCAGAACTTGAGCGCAATCGCATAGACCACGAACGTGTGAATCGCCAGCCCGCCGAGCACCGTCACCACGTACCAACCAAGGCTCGCGAGAAACCCGAAGCCGAACCGCGCGGTCATGGCGAACAGAAGGCAGGCGACGCCGATGGGGGCGACTTTCATGACCATGTCGATGATCTTGGCCACCACCTTGAACACGCCGTCGAGCAGCGTGATGACGGGCGCGGCGCTCTCCGGCGATATCAGCGTCAGCGCCGCTCCGAACACGATCGAAAAGAACATGATGCCGATCATGTCCGGCGTCGAGCGGGCCATCGACTCGAGAGGGTTTGCCGGCACGAGTGTGCGGACAAACGACATCACCGGCGACTCGTTGGAAGCCGCCGGCGGACCGACCTGCTTCGACTGGTCGGCGTACTCCGCCATCAGGAGGTCGCGGGTGGCCGGATCGAGCCGCAGGCCGGGGCGCACTGTATTGGCCAGAACGATGCCCAGCGCTACCGAAACCAGGGAAATCACCAGGCAGAATCCGACCGTGCGCAGCCCGAGCCGCCCGAGACGCCGAACGTCGCCGATGCCCGCGACGCCAACGATGAGGGAGGACGCAACGAGAGGAACGACCGTCATCAGCAGAGAGCGCAGAAACAACTGGCCCACAGGCTCGGCCACATTCGCGATGATCCACGAGAGCAGGGGCGAATCGGGCCCGAGCACGGCTCGCCCCGTGCTGCCAAGCACTGCGCCGATCACCAATCCCAGAAGGATGCGGACGTGCAGAGGGACGCGGCGGCTCGCTTCCGCGCGATCGTCGGTCTGCTCGTCGAGATCCGAGACGACTTCCTGCTCAAAAGGCTGCATCGTTTTCCTGCGACTGTTTCATTTCCACTCGCCGGCGGAATAATATGTCACCGGCGTATGGACCAGGCATTGAAAGATCGGCGCAGCCCGACTCAGCTGGATCGCCGGGCCATTCCGCGAGGCGGGCGGCGCGTCAGCGACCTGCCGCATCCGATCGCGTGTCCGAGCTGCGGAGCGATTCAGGACGTCCAGGGTCTGCCCAACAGCCGCGTCGTGCGCTGGTGCCATTGCCGCGCCTGCGGCGAAGTATGGCCCTGGTCTGTGGACCTGTAGTGCGTAGTTGGTGGTAGGTAGTTGGTAGTGGTAGTTCGTGGTTGGAAGTGGTGGTTAGGGTGGGTGGTTAGGATGGTGGTTGGCGCTACTGGGAGACTACGACTGCTAACTACCACTACCAACTACCCACTACCAACTACCCACTACCAACTACCCATTACCAACTACCCACTACCCACTACCAACTACCAACTACCAACTTTCAAAGGAGCATATGAGCACAACGCGTATTGGCTGGATTGGCACGGGAGTGATGGGTTTGTCGATGTGCGGCCACCTGATGGCCAAGGGCTACCCCGCCACGATTTACAGCCGCACGAAATCGAAGGCGCAGAGCCTGCTCGACAAGGGCGCCACCTGGGCCGACACGCCTGGCGCAGTCGCCGAACGCTCCGACATCATCTTCACCATCGTCGGACTGCCCAACGATGTCCGGGAGGTGTACCAGCAGAAAGGCGGCATTCTCGACGCGCTGAAGCCCGGCAGCATCACCGTCGACATGACGACGACCGAGCCGAGTCTCGCGCGGGAGATTTACGAGATCGCGAAAACCAAAGGCGCATCTGCCGTTGACGCGCCGGTATCGGGCGGAGACGTGGGCGCGAGAAACGCGACGCTTTCCATCATGGTTGGCGGTGACAAGGACGCCGTCGATCGCGTCATGCCGCTCTTCGAGGCGATGGGCAAGAACATCGTCCATCAGGGTGCCGCCGGCAACGGCCAGCACACCAAGATGTGCAACCAGATCGTGCTCGCGGGCACGATCATCGGTGTGTGCGAAAGCCTGTTGTACGCGTACAAAGCAGGGCTCGATCTCGACACGATGCTCAGCTCGATTGCCAAGGGCGCCGCGCAGTGCTGGATTCTCGACAATCTGGCGCCGAAGATGGCGAAGAGGAATTTCGACCCGGGCTTTTTCGTCGAGCACTTCGAAAAGGATCTGGCAATCGCGCTCGACGAGTGCAGCCGGATGACCATTGCCATGCCGGGGCTCGCGCTCGTCCGCCAGTTCTACGTGGCGCTCAAGGCACAGGGCCACGGCAGGCTGGGCTACCACTCGCTGCTCCTGGTGCTGGAGCAGTTATCCGCCGTGAAACAGTAGGAAGCGCGCGCGAATCAGGATCGGCGATCGCCGGCTCGCCGATCGCGACCAGTACGGCGATCGGGCCCGTTGAACGGAAGCTGCTGCCTGCGCCGGTCGTTCATGGCTCGTCGATCGCGCCCCGTGCGCCGCTCGCGTCCGGCCTGCGCGCTGGCCGCTGCCGAGAGCGCCGCCTCGCGCTGCAGGCGAATCGTGCGCCGGCTCGGCTCGAGCACCTCCAGCAGTCCCTGGGCGAGCAGGACCGCCTGGGGACTCTCGCCGATCCGGCCAATGTCCTTCAGATAACTCAACGCTGCCAGAATATTCGACCGCTGCCAGGCCGTCAGGTTCATACCTTATTTATATCGGCCGTTTTGCGATAGGCTTGAAACTCGAGGCGCAAACGCGTGGCAGACCACGGAAAACCCGATATTGTCGAGAGGCGGCAGCGATACATCGACCGCCAGCGGCAGATGCACCCTGACACCGTAAACGTCCGGTTTCAGGATGCCCGACCAGAAGGCACCGGTCCCCTCAACCATCATGGCATGCCCGGCACCCCCGTGGGACAGCACCTCGTGAAAAACTGGCCGGTGCTCGACCTGGGCGAGCAGCCCGATATCGCGCGCGAACGGTGGCGGCTCGAACTCGGCGGCCTGGTCGACAATCCCATGACCCTGAACTGGGAACAGTTCATGGCCCTGCCGCAGGTCGAAGACGTCAGCGACTTTCACTGCGTAACGACCTGGAGCCGCCTCGACAACCGCTGGAAAGGCGTGCGGTTCCGCACGCTGGCCGAGCTTGCCGTGCCGCAGGCCGCCGCGAAGTTCGTGCTGTGCACCGGGTACGACTTCCTCCCCGGCAGCTTCATTCCGTACACCGTGAACGTGCCGCTCGCGCGCGCGGTCGACGATGATGTGCTGCTCGTTCACACATGGGAGGGAAAGCCGTTACCGCGGGAGCACGGCGGCCCTGTCAGGATGATCACGCCGAAGCTGTATGCGTGGAAGGGCGCGAAGTGGATCAGGAAGATCGAGTTTCTCGCCGAGGACAGGAAGGGATTCTGGGAAGAGCGCGGCTACTCCAACAGTGCTGAGCCATGGTTCAACGATCGCTATAGCTACTGACGCATGGCCACGGTGCAGTGGCGGGGCGACATGCGGACGGTGCGTCCGATGCTCGCCACGCTCGAGGACGCTCCACTCGAATGCAAGGGGTTCGTCTACGAGCCCAAATACGACGGCATCCGCGCGCTCGTCGAAATCACGCCCACCCAGCGCGCGCCCGTTCGTCTCTGGTCTCGCCTCGGCAACGACAAGACTGCGCAATTTCCCGATCTCGTCGCCGCACTCACCCGCTACGCGCGAAAGCTGAAAGGGCCTGTCGTCCTCGACGGCGAGATTGTGGCCCTCGACGAGAACGGCGAGCCTGCCGGTTTTCAGCGGTTGCAGAACCGCATTCACCTGACGGCACCGGACAGCCGATCGGCTGCGGGACGCGTCGCGTTCATCGCATTCGACATCCTGCGCGACGGCGACGAGGATCTGCGGCCGTTGCCGTTCACAACGCGCCGGGCGCGCCTCGATCGCGTGTTCCGGAACCCAGGCTCGCCGATCCTGCGGCGAAGCGAGGCCGTCGCCGACGACGGTCGCGATTTGCATCGGCAGGCGCTCGAACGGGGCTGGGAAGGGCTGATCGTGAAAGACGCGGCGTCGGTGTACCACTCAGGGAAACGGACGCGAGACTGGCGGAAGCTGAAGATCGTCCACGAACAGGAGTTCGTCGTCGGCGGCTGGACAGAAGCGCGGACCACCGGCCGCCCGTTCGGTGCGTTGCTCGTGGGCTACTTCGAAAACGGCGGGCTCAAGTACGCGGGGCATAGCGGCGGCGGATTCGATCAGCGCGAGCTCGACCGCGTGATACGGCTGTTGAAGCCGCTGGAGATCTCCACGCCGCCCTTCACAACGCGGCCGCGCACGAACCAGCGGCCGCACTGGACGAAGCCGTCGCTCGTCGCGCAGCTGAAGTTCACGGAGTGGACCGATGACGGCATGCTCCGCCACCCGATCTATCTGGGAATGAGGGACGATGTGAAGCCGGAGACGGTGAAGCGGGAGAAGAAGAGTCCGGGGAGCCGGAAGAGTCTGGGGAGTCGGAAGAGTCCGGAGAGTCGGAAGAGTCCCGAGAGTCGGAAGAGTCCCGAGAGTCGGAAGAGTCCCGAGAGTCGTGCGGTCCGGCAGATCGTCGATGAGCTCGACGCGATTGAAAAGGGACCGGATTCGGGGACGCTGCACTTGCCGGGCGGCTACACGCTGGGCGTCAGCAATCTGCGCAAGGTGTTCTGGCCGAAGTCGAAGCTGACCAAGGGCGACCTGATGCGCTATTACGCGCGCGTGTCGCCGTTCATCCTGCCGGTTGTGGCCGACCGGCCGCTCATCATGAAGCGGTTTCCCAACGGCGTCGAGGCGCAGCCGTTTTATCAGCACAACCTGCCCAACAAGGTTCCGCCTGGCGTGCGCGTCGCGAAGGTCTCCGGCGACAGCGTTGTCGGCCGCCCGATCGGCGGCAATCTGATGACGCTGCTCTACATGTGCCAGCTCGCGGCGATTTCGCAGGACCCCTGGTTCTCGCGCATCCAATCGCCGCACGCGGCGGATCAGTGCGCCATCGATCTCGACCCCATGCCGGGGGTGGCGTTCGAAGCGGTGCTCGACGTGGCGCGCTGGGTCCGCGACGAGCTGGCAGCGCTCAAGGTCCTGGGCTTTCCAAAGACGTCGGGCTCGCGCGGCATCCACATCTTCATTCCGCTCCAGAAGGGCACGCCGTACGAGTCTGGCCAGATCTTCTGCGAGATCGTCGCGACCATGGTGGCCGA
>Ga0105107_10001996_pt1 | contig 13422 bp, 13 predicted proteins | sample PPLLaktember2015_6_FD_79335 | JGI IMG/M metagenome (GOLD analysis project Ga0105107, IMG submission 79335) | Freshwater sediment microbial communities from Prairie Pothole Lake near Jamestown, North Dakota, USA - PPLs Lake P8 Core (1) Depth... | ecosystem: Environmental > Aquatic > Freshwater >...
GCATCGGCGATGTACGGCAGCAAATCCTCCGGGGTCGCCCCCGACACCGACGAGATATGGTTGCCGCCGGTATAGCGGCCGATTGCCAGCGCGTTGGTGCCCGCGGCAAAACCGAAATCCGCGCAATGCGGCGTCCAGCCGATTTTCGCGACCACGTCGTCGTTCTCCGCGACCACCACGCGCCAAGTGTTGCCGAAGGTGGCTTTGTCGTTCTTGTGCGGCAGGAAACCGGCGACGTTGCGCAGATACAGCCGCCAGAACCGGCCGACCGTGGTATTGGCCTGGAAGCCGTCGCGCATCACGCCCTGGGTGTAATTGAAGCCGAGCGTCTTGATGACCGGACCGTTGAGCACGATCAGGTTGTCGCCGCCCGGCGTGTTGCCGCTGTGTTCGACGCCGTAGTCGTGGTCGGCCATCGCCTCCACCGCCGCCACCAGCACCGGCATGTATTCGGGCCGGCAGCCCGCCATCACGCCGTTGACCGCGACGCTCCACACCGTCGCCGCGCGGTTGTCGGGCAGCAGCACGCCCAGCACCTCGTCGGGCTGGCGGTCGGTGTAGCGCAGGAAGGCTTCGACCTTCGCCACCGTCGGCGGCACGACGGGCAGGCCATCGGACAGTTCATGCGCGAGGAAATATTCATTCACTTCCTCAAAGCTGCCGCGGCAGACGATGTCGCGCGCGCCGGGCTCACCGCCGACCGTCGCCTGCGCCGGCGGCTGCAGCAGGTTGTCGATCACGCCGGCCAGCGTCAGCTCGCGCACGTTCTGCTGCAGGACTTCCTTGCTCTGCAGGCCGGGATGGCCGCGCACCGGCGCCACCGGCGTGTTCGGATAACCCAGCCCCTGCGACGCCGCTTTGGCCAGCGTCATGAAACTCTCGCAGACCAGCGTCGAGGACGGGATGCCCGCGCCCTCCGCCGCCACACTGGCCCGCAACACGGCGGGCGTGCAGCTGCCTCAACAACCCATGCCGGAGACGACGGCGTCGGCCCCGAGTTCGCGCAGTTTCTGCGGCAGGTTCGCGACCACGTTGCGCTCGTCGCTGCCGTGGGTATTGCCGAACAGATCCCAGTGCAGGAATTTCACGCCCGGGTAACGCGCACGCAGGCTTGCCTCCAGTTGCTCGAATACCTCGTTGCCGCGGAACACATAGTCCCAGATCCACGCAATCGTCTTGCCGTCGAGCGTATCGAGCCGTTTCGCCAGCGGTTTCACTTTCGCCTGGCGCGGACCGCGCGGCCACAGCGCGGCGTATGACGCGTTGTTGTCTGTCATGTGAACTTCCTCATCGCATCGGTCAAAAATGCAGAATAGCCCATCGTCGCAGCAGCGCCTAGCCGCGGCATGACGTGCTAGCCTTGAATCACGGCAACGCCGGCAGCGGCATGCGCCGCGATGCGGACATCACGACTCTGGAAGGGAGCACGCCATGGCAGCAGACTTTTCCGGCAAAACCGCCATCGTCACCGGCAGCGGCACGGGCATCGGCGCCGCGATCGCCCGCCGCCTCGCTGCGGCCGGCGCCAACGTCACGCTCGCCGACAAGGACGAACCCTCCGCACAGGCCGTGTGCGCGGAAATCATCGCTGCCGGCGGCAGGGCCGCCGCCTGCAAAGTGGACATCTGCGTGCCCGCTCAGGTGCAGGCGATGATCGGGTTCGCACGCGGCCGCTTCGGCCCGGCGCAGATCATGATCAACAACGCCGGGCTCGGCTCGCAGCAACGTTTTCTGGAGACGACACTGGAAACGCTGCGCACCATGCTCGAAGTGAACGTGATCGGCACCTTTCTCTGCGCGCAGGCCGCCGCCCGCGACATGATCGAGCTGGGCGGCGGGCGCATCGTCAATTTCTCATCGCACTCCGGCCTCCTCGGCAGCAGCGGCCGCACCGCCTATGCCGCATCGAAGGGCGGCGTCATCGCGATGACGCGCGTCATGGCCGTCGAGCTCGCGCCGCACGGCATCACCGTCAATGCGGTGGCGCCGGGGCCGATCGACGTGCCGCGCAGCCGCGCACAGCACAACGCGGAGCGCTGCGACGCCTGGCACCGCGCGGTGCCGCTGGGACGCTACGGCGAACCGGAAGAAGTGGCCGCCGCAGCGCTATTCCTAGCCTCGGATGATGCGAGCTACATCAACGGCCAGAAGATTTCAGTCGACGGCGGTTTCACCGCTGCGGGACTGCGGGTGAAAAACATCTGACCGTCGCCATCATCACCGCCGTACTGTCCGTTCGCGCGCGTCGGTCACGCCGGCGTGCACCGGCAGACGGCAGCGGGGACTGTGTGTCTAGTTGCTCGCCGTCATCCCCGCGGCCTTGACGATCGTTGCGGCTTTCTCCATCTCGACCTTCAGGAACGCCGCAAACTGGTCCGGCGTGCTGGCGACGACGGTCGCGCCTTCCCTGGTCAGCCGGTCCTTGAGTTCGGGCAGATTCAGAATGCGCGCGATCTCGCCCTGCAGCCTGGCGATCGACGCCTGCGGCGTGCCGCCCGGCACCAGCAGCCCGTACCAGTTGCTCATCGCGTAACCCGGCACACCCGCCTCGGCGATCGTCGGCAGTTCGGGCAGCGCCGCAAAGCGGGTATCGGTGGTGACGCCCAAGCCGCGCAGCCGCCCCGCCTTGATGTGCGGCACGGCTGACAGCGCGTTCATGAAATAGACCGGGATCTGCCCCGCGATCAGATCGACCGCGGCCGGACCGGCGCCCTTGTACGGAATATGCGTCATCCGGGTCCGGGTCATGTATTTGAACAGCTCCGTGGCGATATGCGGGGGCGAGCCGTTGCCCGAGCTGCCGTAGTTGACATCGTTCGGCCGCGCCTGCAGGAAGGCGATCAGGCTCCTGACGTCCTGCGGCGGAAACGACGGATGCACCGCCAGGATCAGCGGGCTCGCGGCGAGCTGGCTCACCGGCGCCAGATCCCGGGTGCTGTCGTACGGCAGGTTCCTGTAGATGCTCGGATTCACCCCGAAACCGCTGGGCACGATCAGCAGCGTCTGCCCGTCGGGCGGCGCCTTCGCCGCCAGCGCCGTGCCGATGGTGCCATTGGCGCCGCCGCGATTGTCGACCACCACCGGCACGCCCCAGGCTTCGTGGAGCTTCTGGGCGAGCGTGCGCGCGAGGATGTCGGTGCCGCCGCCGGGCGGAAACGGCACGATCCAGCGGATCGGGCCCGACGGATAGTTCTGCGCGGTGGCGGCACCACTGAACATCCCGGGCACCAGCACGCACCAGCAAAGCAACGCTTTGAACCTCGGCATGGCACACCTCCTCGAGCAATGACGCTTTATCGTTGACACCCGCAGCAGCTCACGCGATCCGCCAGTCGAGAATAGCAGAAGGCCCCGGCGCGAGCAGGCCGCGGCCCGGCCGTGACCGGAACATCCCGCATGTTGCACGGCCCGCCCCGGGAGGCGTAATCTTTTTCCGCCTGCGTGGGCGCGCCTGGTCACCCTGGGGAGGAAGGAACATGAGCGGAGCTGTCGCACGTAATCTGCAACCGGTCGATGCACTGGAAATCAGCGTACTCGTGGACAACGTGGTCGACCCGCTGTCCACGGTACCCGAAGGGGTGACCAGCGAGGCCGCGGTACTGCGCGAAAAGGGCATGATGGTCTCCTCCGGGCATGCCCGCTGCTGCGCAAACCATGGCCTGTCGCTGGTCATCACCGCCCGCATCGGCAGCGACATCCGGATCCTGCTGTTCGATGCCGGGCCGGAGGCCTACACGATCGCCCGCAACGGCGACCGCCTGAAGACACCGTTCAGCGAAGTCGGCGCCATCGTGCTCTCGCACGGACACTGGGACCACGGCGGCGGCCTGCCCGAGGCGCTACGCCTGGTCACCGCGGCAAACGGCGGCAAGCCGGTGCCCTGCCATGTCAACGACGGCATGTTCGTCACCCGCGCGATGCGCCTGCCCAGCGGCAAGTTCCAGCCCTTCGAAGACGTGTCGAAGCCGGTGCAGCTCGCAAGGCTGGGCGCAACGGTCATCAGTTCATTCGACGCACGCCTGATCATGGAAGACATGTTCTATCTCAGCGGCGAGATCCCGCGGGTCACGCCCTACGAGCGCGGGCTCCCGGCACAGGTCAAGGTCGCGCCGGACGGCAAGTCCTGGGAACCCGATCCGTTGCTGCTCGACGAGCGCTATGTCGCCGTGCACGTGAAAGGCAAGGGCGCAGTGGTGTTCACGGCCTGCTCGCACGCCGGCGTGATCAACGTGCTCACCGACGCGCGCCATGTCTTCGGCGACGTGCCGCTCCATGCGGTCATGGGCGGCTTTCATCTGGCGGGCGCCGACGTGGAACCGATCATCCCCGACACCATCCGCGATCTCGGGACATTCGGATTGCAGCGCATCATCCCCTGTCACTGCACCGGCTGGCGTGCGCTGCACGCGCTGGCCACGATCTACAAGGAAGATGTGCTGATGCCGGCAGCGGTGGGCCGGGTGTTTACGTTCTAGCACATTGGCGGTGCGCGAACCCGCCGCCTTCACGCAATAAATTACAATAAAAACAACAAGCTATGTAATTCCATCGGCGCAGCGTTGGTGCACGCCAGCGCCGGGTGCGGCACGCTGCCGCGCGGCGGTGGCATCGCCAGCACCCTGGCGGGCATCGTAAACTCGGGTGACATGACAATTCGTGCTCACGCACCGGCGCCGTGGACGCACCGCGGTCATCACCGGAATTCACGACCCTGGGTCAGCACCGCACGCGCGAAGCGGCGCAAAGCGGTCAAGGCCGCCACCATCCGCATCGACGGCGGGCGGCGGCAATTCTGCCCAGAATGACGTAGAGGCTCGCACTTGAAACCGATCAAGTCCTATCGCAACCCGGCGTTCATGAACAGCAAGGAGGCGCGCGCGCTGCGCATCCTGGCGGAATATCTCGAACCGAAGAGCCGCCTCGAGGCCGAAGGCGTCGAGGACACCATTGCGTTTTTCGGCTCGGCGCGATTCCCGCCGGGCTCGCCGTGGTACGAGGCGGCGCGCACGCTCGCATTTCGCCTGACCCAGTGGTCCAAGGGGCTGGATCCGGCGACGCAGCGCCGCTTTCTGGTCTGCACCGGTGGCGGGCCGGGCATCATGGAGGCGGCAAACCGCGGCGCTTCGGAAGCCCACGGCCGCAACGTCGGTCTGACCATCGCGCTGCCGCGCGAGGAATCCGCCAACACACATGTGACTCGCGAACTGTCGTTCCATTTCCATTACTTCTTCATGCGCAAGTTCTGGCTCGCCTACACCACCAAGGCGCTGATCGTATTCCCCGGCGGTTTCGGCACGCTCGACGAGCTCTTCGAAGTACTGACCCTGGTCCAGACCAAGCGCATGACCAAGCACATGCCGATCGTGCTGTTTGGCACGGAGTACTGGCGCGAAGTCATCAACTTCGACGCGATGGTGCGCCATGGCACGATCGATCCGGCCGACGTGAATCTCGTGCACCGCACCGATTCGGTCAATGATGCCTACGACTGGCTCACCCACCAGCTCACCGAGCAGGCGCTCGGCAAACCGGGTGCGATGCTTTAGGTCGAATGAAGATCAACTTACCGGAGGACTGCGGCCGCGGTGTGTCCGCGGACAACGACACAGGGTTGCGCAAGCACGGGCTGCGGGTGGATCATTCACGGGTGCCGCCGCGGGTGTGACAATCGAGTAAGCGAGAGGAGCAGACACAATGATTCGTGCGATGGGTCTCTGCAGCATCCTGATCTTCCTGTCCGGCTGCGCTGCCGAGATTACGGCTGCGACACCGCGCGCAGTCATTGTGAAAGCCGGTCTCCCCGACCGGGGAATCGAGAAGGCACTGGCACTGGCAGACGCGGAATGCAGCAAACATGGCCGGCGCGCCCGGCCGGTTGATCCGATGCCGCCAGGCAGCGGCCGCTATGTATTCGACTGCATTTTTGAATTCAGCAACGGCGGCATGCGGTAAAAGCTGAACGTCCGCCGCCGACCCGGCGCGGACGGACATGCAGAGAGGTCCGGGATCAGCCCGGTGTGGACTGCCCTTGGGGCCGCATGGTGAGCATGACGAGAAATACGATGGCGGCCACCAACAGCATGGCGATGGTGCCAAACTGCCAAACCGGCCCGCATTCGGCAAACGGCAATTTGCCGCTGGTGCAGGCTTCCACAAAAGTCAGGACGATATTGTCACTACCCATGTTTCCCCCGTTCTGTTGCCGACCGGCGCTCCGCGCAATGGCTACAGGCGATCGTTACCGGTCATCGCATTATCGTAAGTGACCGGGGGGGCAACGCAAAATCTACCATTTTGTTAAGTTTGGCTTGATCGGAGCCCGGATTGCACCGGGGCCGGCAGCGCCCGTTCAACCCCGGACGCAAGGCTTGCGGGGGTGTCGCGCGGCCAACCGGACGCGGGGGCATTGCGGACGGAAGCGATCCGGCCGATCGCCGAGGACAGCCAGTCAAGACGGGTTAAAACCGGACGCACGCCAATACTGCAACCCGAAAGTCGCCGTCCGTGGTGATGCCGGACCCATTTTCACCGGGCGCAAAACAACGCCGCCCTAATCCGCTTTTTCTCCGTTAAGTTCCTCGATCGTATGCTTGGCAAAAGTCTCATAGAGCCAGCCCATGCGCGCGTCGTCCTGGCCGCCGCCCAGCCCGCCCAGCGCGTAAGAAGCCGACACGGTGAACCGCTGCAGTTCCTTCCCGGACGGGTCGCGTGCAATCACGTCGCCGACAATGATGTCGCTGCCGGCCATGAAACCGAACAGGACGGCGGCAACGTTGCTGCGCACGCGTATTTCTGTAACCAGGATTTCAATCCTCGGGAGCGCCGGATCGGCTGTTTTTGACAGGAGGTTTTTTGCGTCGAGCGCCCGCTTTACGGTCGCCAACAACTTATCCTGGTCAAACTTGAGGTTGTCCGGGACCATGGCCTGCGCCTCCTTGGTCAGGGAAATCGTCACTTCAGTGGCCAGCTTGCCGCCCTTGGCGAAGTAGGCTTCCCGCTTGCTGGTGTCTTCGGCACGCTGCACACCGGAAGCGCATCCGGCAAGACAGGCAACGGTCAAAATCAACAACGGTAACTTGAAATTAAAAATCCCCATGTGCTCTCCCTGTGATCGGTTTTGTATTAACAAGCCCTCAACGCGGACGGGATAGACTCCAGCCCTCCATCGCCGTGAACGGTCGCTATGCTGCTCTGGAAATGCGGGTAGTGGCAACTCTGCTTCCGGCCGATTGTAAACGCAGGTGAAAGTGCGGGTTCGACCCGAAGGGGGTTTTTTAATTTGAGAGTCGCCGTTTAAAGTACCACTTGACAGGCCCTGACGGAAAGCAACGGCGTCAGACGATCTGCCGCACGCAATTGACGGAAAGCAAAACCCCTACCCCCTGTTTTGCGTGCGCCGCCAGGCGCCCGGCGGCGCACCGACCTGCCGCTTGAAGGCACGCGTGAACGCCGCTTCCGATTCGTAGCCCACATCCAGCGCGATCGCCGCAATGGGGGCGTGGCTCTGGCGCAGCAGATTCGCGGCCACCTGCATGCGCCATTGCGTGAGGTATTGCATCGGCGGCTGGCCGATCAGCCGGATGAACCTTTCATAAAAGGCCGAGCGCGACAGCGCGATGGCGTCGGCCAGTGCGTCGATCGTCCACGCGCGCGCCGGATTTTCATGAATCAGCGCGAGCGCCCGCCCGACGTAGCGGTCGCGCAGTCCCGCGAGCCACCCGGTGCTCTCCTCGGGCAGCCGCTCGACGTGGCGCCGCACGGCATCGACAAACATCATCTCGCTGATGCGCTCCAGCACCGCCTCACCCCCCGGGCGCTTGTGTTGCGAAGCATCGACCGCCTGCCGCATGACCTGCCCGATCCACGCGCCATCGCTGGCCGCCGGCAGATGCAGCAGGCGCGGCAGCGTTGCGATCAGCGGATTGAACGGCCTCAGGTCGCAGCCCAGAAAACCGCACGCCACATTGGTCGGGGAGTCCGGCCCCGGCGCGCCGTAGGAGAATTCATTTGGCGTATTGAACACGATCGGAATGGGCTTCGGATCGTTGCGCGTCCGGTGTACCCAGTCCGCGGTCATGCGGGTGGGCTGCAGACCGGGGGCGCTCGACATCACGTGCGGGTCGCCGTGCGGGAACATCACGATATCGCCCGTTGCCAGGCGCACCGGCGGTTCGCCCGTGATCGCCGCCCAGCCGCTGCCCTTGGTGATCACGTGATACTCCATCACATGCTCCGCACCGGGGATCACCGTCCCCGCGATGTCCTTGGCGGCCGGCGCCTCAGCCGCCCACTCGGTTCCGAAGCTCAGGTAGTAGAACACTGCGCCGCGCAGGCGCACCGAGCGCAGCACATCGGACAGCGTGTCGGTGGTCATCGACCAGGCCTCCCGGACGAAGGGGCAAGCGCGGCGGACACTCGATCAAGTCCACCGGCAATTCAGGACGCAGGGACAAATGTGGACGACGCTCAATCAAGTGTCAAGCCCGTGCGCGGCGAATAATCGGCCTCGTTCACAGCAGTGAACCGATTAACGTCACCCACTTTTTTGAGGAGAACCAGACATGACACCCCTTGCCGCACGTGCACCTTCGCAAGCCGCAGCACCCGCAGCCAGCGCACCCGACTACGCAGCCATCAAGCAGCGCCAGCAGGCCACCTGGGCCAGCGGCGATTTCGCCGTCATCGGCGTCACGCTGCAGATCGTCGGCGAATCCCTGGCCGAGGCCGCCGACATCCGGGCCGGTGAACGCGTGCTTGATGTCGCCGCGGGCAATGGCAACGCCACGCTGGCCGCGGCACGCCGCTTCGCCGAGGTCACCGCCACCGATTACGTGCCGGCGCTGCTCGACAAGGGCCGGGTGCGCGCGGCCGCCGAGGGACTGTCCGTGAACTTCCAGACCGCCGATGCCGAAGAGTTGCCGTTCGCGGACGGCAGCTTCGACGTTGCGATCTCCACGTTCGGCGCAATGTTCACCCCGGATCACACGCGGCCCGCGCGCGAGATGCTGCGCGTGATACGCAACGGCGGGCGCATCGCACTGGCAAACTGGACGCCCGAGGGCTTCATCGGACAATTGTTCAAGGTCATCGGCGCCTACATTCCGGCACCTGCCGGGCTGAAATCGCCGGCGCTGTGGGGCACCGAACCGCACATCGTGGAGCTGTTCGGCACCCGCGCTGCGGACATCCGCACGGCGCGCAGGAACTTCAACTTCCGCTATCGCTCGGCGGCGCACTGGTTGCAGATTTTCCGCGATTACTACGGGCCGACGCACAAGGCCTTCGCGGCGCTCGATCCGGCCGGTCAGAATGCGCTCGAGCAGGACGTCCTGGCGCTGCTCGACCGCTGCAACACCGCAGGGTCTGGCTCGCTGGTGGTGCCCGCGGAGTATCTCGAGGTGGTCATTACCAAGCGCGGCGGCTGAGGGAAAACCTCCGGCGTATGCACCCCCGGCGGTGCCCGTCGCGCGCGCGGCTTCCCGCGCCGCCACGGACCGCACCGCCGGGGATCATGCGAACGTTTGCAAAGCTGGAGCGTGTCCGTCGACGCCGGGCAGGGCGTAACGGCAATGACGAGCGCTGCGGGCCGGCAAGCCCGCCGCCACGGACGACCGCCGATTACGGAGATTCAGGCTCAGCTCAGCGCCAAGCGACGGGTCCGTGCCCTGCGTTCGTGGTTCATGGATTTCTTGAACCAGTGGATGTTCCTTCTGCTGGTCCGGATGTACAACCAGAAGTAGAAATCAGCCATGAGCCAATGGATGCGTTTCATATACCCTCCGCTTTCAAGATGGCGCTTCCGGTGATTTCGGGAACTCCGGAGCAATCGTCCCCGGCCGCTATCCACCATGTCAGGCTGACGATATGCCCTGTGCCTGCGCGGCGCATCGGAGACTCCTGCCAGATTGAATAGAAGATTTGTCCTATGGGCTGCCACGCAATGTGCGAGAAATCACGGTTGCGAGGGTTCTGAGGGGGCGTCTCGGTGCGGGGCGCATCGGCCACCCGCCGATTGCGGACCTTGGCCGGCACGGCCGGTGCACCAGGTGCGCGTGATATAAGAGCCCATGTGGCGCAAGCGCAGTCGGTCGCAGATACTGGTGTTCGCATTCGCAATTCTGGTTGCGGGCGGGACGCGCGCCGCGGGCGGTGCTGACCTGACACGCGAGTTTCAGGATGCGTACCGCAGCAACTGCGCCTTCGGCACAGCGCACGCGGCAGCATTGCGTCAATACCAGGTGCTGTTCGTGCCCGGCTATTTGAGCAACGTTGATCCGGCCCATTTCGCCGATCAGCTGGCGTGGCTCGCCTCGATCGGGGTCCAGCGCGACAAGGTCGCGGTCAGGCCCGGGCAGAGCATCGCGATCAACGCACCGATCATCGCCGCGGCGATTCGCGAATCGGCAAAGCCGGTGATTCTCATCACGCACAGCAAGGGCTCGGTCGACGCGCTCGAGGCACTGCGCGCCGAACCGTCGCTACAGGCGAAAGTGAAGGGCTGGTTGTCGCTGCAGGGTGCGTTTTTCGGCTCGCCGGTGGCTGACTTGCTGGTCAACGGCTCGCTGCTCGATCCCGCGGTTGCGACCACGATCCTCGGGCTGTTCGGCGGCACGAAAGAGTCGGCGCAGGGCCTGACCACGGGGGCCTCGCTCGCCTATTACCGCAACCACTCGGCGGCGATCGGCATGCTGCTGCGCGACGTGCCGGCGATCGCCTTCGCCAGCACGCTTGACGGCGCCCCGGATGCGCACACGAAGACGCTGCTCGAGATTCCACTCAGGCTGATGTGGTTCGCGGGCATCCGCAGCGACGGCCTGGTGCCGATCGATGCCGCGGTACTGCCAGGCATGGACTTCGTCAAAGTCTCGGGGATCGATCACATTGCACCGGTGATGCCGGCGCTGCAGCGCTTCGATCGCGTGCAGATGACGAAGGCACTCCTGCTGGCGCTGCGGGCGCCGTTCATCGGCCTGCCGCGTGACGCGGGCTGCGACTACCGTCGCCAGAAATCGGCCAAATAATCCGGGTTTTCGTTCAGACCGGTTCCGTGCCGCCGACGGCCGACATGGGCGAACGACCGGGTCCGGCCCAATGCCAATGGCCGCCATTCGGATGAAACAAAAAACAAACCCCGCCGCAGCGGGGTCTGGGTGAGTGTTGCGCGGTGTCATGCCGCTTGCAGCGTTCTGCGCGCAGGGATCAGCATCGCGCTATGCTGCGAGTCAGCGGCTATTTCGGCTTCAAGCCGACCGTTTGCACGACCTTCGCCCATTTGGTGATTTCGGCTTCGTACAATTTGGCAAACTCCTCCTGCGAGTTGCCGACGGCATCGAGGCCCTGGCCGCGCAACAGCTTTTCGGTGCCCGGATCGGTCAGCACGCGGGTGACGGCCTGCTGAATTTTCACCGCGATCGCCTTGTCGGTCTTGCCGGGCAGAAACAGCGCGTACCAGTTTTCAACTCCGAATCCGGGCACGCCCGATTCGGCGATCGTCGGGTAATCCGGCAGCGCCGGCGTGCGCTTGGGGCCGACGACCGCCAGCGCGCGCAGCCGGCCCGTCGTGAAAAACGGCCGCGTCGAGATCACGCTGGCGACGGTGAGCGCAATGCGCCCGGCGATCACGTCGTTGACGCTCGGTGACGTGCCTTTGTACGGCACATGCGTCATCTTGAGCCCCGTCATCTGCGAGAACAACTCGAGGGTCAGGTGCTGCGCCGAGCCCAGCCCGGATGACGAGAAGAACAGCTCGTTCGGCCGGGCCTTGGCGAAGGCGATCAGTTCCTTGACGTTCTTCACCGGCACCGACGGATGCACCACCAGCACGCCGGGTGACACCACCGCCATCGTCACCGGCAGCAAATCCCGGCGCGGATCGTAGGACAGTTTCATCAGGCTCGGCGTGATGCTGATCCCCGCCGAGGTCATCAGCAGCGTGTGACCATCGGGGGGTGCCTGCGCCACCAGTTCAGCAGCGATCGTGCCCCCGGCACCGGGCCGGTTGTCGGCCACCACCGACTGGCCCCACGCTTCGTGCAGCTTCTGCGCGATGAAGCGGCCGGTGGTATCGACACCGCCGCCCGGCGCCAGCGCGATGACCATGCGTATCGATTTGGCGGGATAGGCCGGGGCCTGCGCGGACGCGGCGCCCGCGATCAAACTGCCCGTCGACAGCATCAGCAACGCCCTGCAAGCACTTGCAATGAATCGATTCATCATCTCCTCCGGCATCTGTAGTTTTAGTGAACGGCCTTGAGGAGTATACAAGCGGCGCGCCATGCAACCAGTCCGGGAGCGATGCGCACCGCCGGCATCGGCGAACCGTCATCCGACGTCCAGCGGCGCAACAGCGCCGCCTGCGGTGAATAACAAAAATATCAATAAAATCAATAAGTTATATAACTTCCGGAAAGCAGCCTCTACCGCTGCACCCGCACCACTGGGCGGCGCAGGATGCCGTTCTTTTTTTATCCGACCCCGACCACGTCGCTGTTTTTCAGAACGTGTGGAAAGTCAAGCGCACATTCCGCCCCGGTCCATGCCCGCCGGAACCGCAATGGCCCACGAGTTCCTCGTGTAACCGGCCGTTAATACCCGCGCGCGCGATCCACTGCCGTCGCAAAGGGCTCGCCCGCGAGGTAGCGCCGCGCGTTTTCCGCGAAGATGTCGGCAACCACGGCGCCGCGGCCGGCATGGCCGCCACCGATGTGCGGCAGCACGAGTATGTTTTCGGTGGTCCAGAACGGATGCGTCGCCGGCAGCGGCTCTTCGCGGAAGACGTCGAGCACCGCGCCGGCGATGGTCCCGGCCTGCACCGCGGCGATGAGGTCTGCGTCGACGATCAGCGAGCCGCGGGCGAAGTTGAGCAGCCACGCCGTGGGCTTCATGGCCTTCAGCCGTTCGGCGTTGATGAAGTTGTCGGTCTCGGTCGTCGCCGGCATCAGCAGCACGACGAAGTCCGCCTGGCGCAGGACTTCATCGGTCTGGTCGCCGGAATAAACCTGATCGACATGCGGCACCGGCGCGGGAGAACGTTTCGTGCCAATCACGCGCATCTCCAGCACCGCCGCCTTGCGCGCCAGCTCCTGCCCGATCGCGCCGAGGCCGAGGATACCCAGCGTCTGCCCGGCGAGCAGCCGCGACTGGCGCCGGGTCCAGCGGCTTTGCTTCTGGTCGAGCGCAACCGCCATGTACGGCTTGGTCAGGTGGAACAGCGCGCCGAGGATGTTCTCCGACATCGAGTGGCGGTGCGAACCGCGGGCGCAGCAGAGAATGACCTCATCGCGCAGGCCGGGGGCGTCGAGCCAGGCTTCGACGCCGGCCGTCATCGCCTGGATCCAGCGCAGCTTGGGCATGCGCGCGAGGAAGCCGCCGTGTTTCCACCCGGCCAGCACTTCCACCCGCGGCATCAGGTCTGCGGGCGGC
>Ga0105107_10001997_pt1 | contig 13419 bp, 13 predicted proteins | sample PPLLaktember2015_6_FD_79335 | JGI IMG/M metagenome (GOLD analysis project Ga0105107, IMG submission 79335) | Freshwater sediment microbial communities from Prairie Pothole Lake near Jamestown, North Dakota, USA - PPLs Lake P8 Core (1) Depth... | ecosystem: Environmental > Aquatic > Freshwater >...
ACCTCTGAAATTTCAATATCACCGAGTCCAGAAAGAGGTTCATCCAGAAGAAGAAGTTTCGGGTTAAGGGAGAGCGCAATTCCAATCTCCAGCATTCTTTTAGAGCCGTAAGAAAGCTCAGAAGTCAAGGTCATGGCCTTGCTTTCAAGACCCACCAGTTTTAGCGCCTTCAAACAGTTTCCTTGGATATCCTCATTCCTGGTCGATGAGAAAAAGAACTTCCGAGGGGCGGTATGCTTCTCTTTGAATCGGATGCTGGATAAGACCATATTTTCCCAAACTGTCATTGAATTAAAAACCGAAACAAGCTGGAATGTCCTTACCATCCCTTTTATCACCCTCTGGTATGGAGGGATAGAAGTAATGTCTTCACCGAAAAAGAAGATCCGTCCTTCTGTAGGAGGGAAAAAACCTGAAAGCAGGTTAAAGAAGGTTGTTTTCCCTGATCCATTTGGACCAATGATGCCAGAGACCTCTCCTTCCTTAATAGCGAATTTCACTTTATTGACGGCAATGAGGCCACCGAAATGTTTGCTCAATCCTTCCGCTACGAGAATCTCGGACATATCCACCTCTTGCATTTCCAAGTGAGAGGGGACCTGAAAAGTCAGGTCCTCCTCTCCCCATTTCTTCTTACTCCCAGCCCATCTCCTTCAAAGGCAGGCATAATTCCTCACCCGTGTAGACATCAACCACTTTGCCAAAATCCCATTTATCCCTTTTTTCTTTAGGAGATTTGCCGTCCAAAATAAAATAAGCATATTTATAAGAGGGCCTTCCATCAATACGCCAGGTAGCTGGCCCCTTCACACTCATAAATTTCGGATCATCCATAAGAGCCTTATAGACTTTGCCCGGTTCCAGAGAGTTCGAGAGTCCAATACCCCTGAGGATTCCCTGCATACCAAGGTAGGCATAAACGGCAAAAGGGTCGGGCGGTTCGCCATACTCTTGTTTCCAAGCCTCTGACAGGCTTGCAACCGCTTTGAGCGTCTCGGGATCCTTGAGACCCCTTAGATCATGATACCACCACATCCCTATCGTTACTCCTTCGAGGGCCTCAGGCGGAATCCCCACAGCCTGGGCATTAATAATGGAGTTGAAGAAAACCTTTGTATCTTTCTTCAACCCCAATTCATAGACCTGTTTCAAGGCATTGATGGCGTCGTTACCCCAGTGCCCCATCATCACCACATCAGGCTTCATTTCCTTTATCTTGATAATATATGATGTAAAGTCCGGAGTTCCCACTGGAGACCAGACCTCTGTGATCTTGATGTGAGGATACTTGGTACTGAAGACTTTATGAGCCCCTTTTGCCGCACCGCGACCATAAGCATAATCCGGGAGAAAAAGGACGACATTCTTCGGATTATAGGTTTTACTTACGTAATCGGCACACATCCTCCCTATTCCATCGACAGCACCCAGAGGGGAGATGTAATAAGGGGCCTTAACGTCCTTACGGAACATATTTTCCTCAACACCATTGGTCGCCATAAATAATGCTTGACCGGTACGGATCTGTTCGTTTATGGCTTGGCTCACATTAGCGACTGTTCCTCCTACAATCAGTAGGATATTATCCTCGTTCAATTCCCGGAATCTTCGGATGGCCACATCCGGTTTTGACTCATCGTCTCGAGTCACCGCTTCAACCTTGACCCTCTTTCCTCCCAGCATCACACCACCTTGATCGTTCGCCTGTTTGATGGCTAATTTGACGCCATCCAGTTGAACCTTTCCAACAGCGGAGCCACCCCCTGTCACGCTGAACATCACACCGATCTTGACCTGTGCATAAGAGGGGCTGTTCGAAAAACAGAATATAAGACCAACCACACCAACGATACAAAAGAACTTAATAGCCTTTTCCATTGTACTCCTCCTTTCTTCATTCCATCATCACACAACCGTCCTTCCTATCTCAATCACCCATAGCCCTTCGAAACAATATTAAATTTTCATCACCCCCCTTCTAAATGACATTCGTTTCGGATTCATTTCTAACGCTGTCTGATCCGAAAGTCACCCTTTTCGTCAGTATAACGTTCGGTCTTGACTCCTTCGAGAACGGTTAGGCTAACCTCAGCCCGATAAGCCACTACACTGCCAGGTTCCAAATGCCCAATGTAAACGCTTTTACTGTCCCAGTCGAACACGCTGATGTGGGCGTGGGCATCGCCACCAATGACAGAACCTTGAACGCTTGCCAGTTCGATGGCCCCGGTGAAGTTCCAGAACTTTTCCACCACCGGAGTACCAGTATTGGTAATAGTATGAAGATGCACTCGCTGCAAAGAACCGATTCCGCCTGTGATAGCAGCAGTATCGATGTGCTCCTTCTTGACCACTTCTTGTAATCCTTCGAGAAGGAGATCATCCCTGTCGAACATGATTAAAATAATTTTTGGAGTCGTTTTGGATACGAAATACTGCATTTGCGTTCCTCCTCTTATTTTTTTATCTACCTTTACCTGAGTTATACTCCTCTACCAGTTCTATTCTTTCTCCACTGGGTCCGTAAAGAAAGATATGCTTCACTCCATTAAGAAGAGTCGGAAGGAACTCGATTTTCGCGGGATGAAGCTCTATTCCCCTCTTCTCCAGCCTCTCGACGAGCGCTTCGATCTGGGATACCTTTAAAGCCACATGTTGAATAGGACCAGGTTTCGGGGTAATGACCGACAGGTCAGCAGGCCGCACGAGTTCGATCACACAGTCTCCCCTGCTGATGATGGCTACATCCAGCTTCCCCGTCGGATGATCGACGATCCTCCTCCATTCTTTCTGGAACTCTAAGACCTCTGTGTAAAAGGCCAGGGATTCATCTACGGATCTTGTATAAATGCCAATATGGTGCAAACCATCTATAGCCATCGCCTTTTATCTTATCAACCGACTTGATGCTGAACGATCTTTCCACGGAAGATCACTGTCTTGATCCTTTTGAGTGACTCGATATCTTTCAGGGGATTGCCTTCCACCCCGATGATGTCACCGAATTTACCCGATTCAAGGGTTCCGATGCTGTCTTCGAGTCTGCAAACCCGAGCAGCGTGACGAGTGGCGGCCATTAAAGCCTGGCTTGTGGTAGCCCCAAAATCCACCAGATATTTAATCTCCTGGGATAGACCGCCGTGCATCCCATCCGTTCCTACAGCGAATTTCACACCCGCCTTGACGGCAGCTCTCATCCGTTGGCCGACTTCATCTCGATGCTGCAAATGTCCTTCAATGAAATGGGGTGGTAAAGTCCGAATCCTGGCATCGGTGAAGAAGATACTTGGCGTCATTACCAGCCAACTCTCCGATTTGGCTAGAAGATTAATTTCTTTATCAGTCAAGAAATAGCCATGTTCAATCGTGTCGATGCCCGTTTCCAGAGCCCACTCCAGGCCGATGCCGCCGATACAGTGAGTGGCCACTGGTATACCGACCCTGTGAGCCTCGTCCACTGCAGTCTGGATCTCTTCTTTTGAGAAGTAGCTGGGAATCCCTTTGGGACCGCGGAGGGTTCCGGTGATATAAATCTTGATCAGGTCCGCTCCGGCTGAAAGGTTTTCCCTTACCACGGTTCGAATCTGTTCGACACCCCCAAAAGGATACCCTACAAAACCATGTCCATGAAGGGCACGAATGCCTCTGGTTGCTATGAGAAGGCGAGGACCTTCGATACGCCCTTCCTCAACTGCCTTTTTACATTCCACATCAAGAAAGCCTTTGTCACCCATGCACCGGGAGGTAGTGACGCCGGATTGAAGATCGATCTTCATGGTCTCGCAGGCGCGCAAAGTTAGGGCGGGAATAGGATCACCCATTCGATATAGATAATTCTCAAGTCTTGGGTCAAGAGAAAGGTGATTGTGGCAATCGATCAATCCAGGAAGAAGCGTTTGATCACCACAGTCCAGCACATGGATATTCGCCTCTCCTTTGAACTCCTCTTCCTTTCCAACCCTGAGGATACGTTCTCCTTCGACAAGAATGGCCCCTCTTTGAACCGGTGGACTCCCCATTCCATCGATCACTAATCTTCCTTTAATAAGAGTCTTTTTGACCCCCTCTCCTATGTCCATTTCCTCTATCGCCTCCCTGAGGGGCTTGGACTATCCAAAGGTCTTATGAAGCTTTTGGATTCGTCATTGTCTCAAGGACTTTGATTACTTCGTGGACCTCAGCGTTTTCCATCCCTAAGGAAAGAGCCGCAAGAAAATATTGATAGGCTGCAGAGGCCACAATTAAAGGAGTCTGCACCCTTCTGCTATCATTGATCACCAGCCCGATGTCTTTACACATCTGACCCAATCCTCCAACTGCTGGGGTATTTTCGAGTATACTGGATGTAATGAGCCTGAACCAGTCACTTCCGGAAATACCACTCCCCACAATCTTGCAGACCAGCAGTGGGTCCAACCCTTGTTTTCTGGCCAATGTAATTACTTCAATGGTAGCAGCAAGCGTGGTGGCCACAAGGAGTTGGTTACAATGTTTAACCAGTTGTGCTAATCCAGGTTTTTCACCCACATAGGTAATTTTACCCTGGACTTCAAGAAGAGCCCGGCATTTCTCTATTAATTCTTTATCTCCAGCGGCTATAATGGTCAATGTCCCAGCCTCTATTCTCGGAGGTCCACCCGTCACGGGTGCATCTATAAATCCTACCCCTTTTGTTGAACATTGGTCAGCCACCCATTCAAGGTTGTCTTTGTCGATGGTGGACATGCAGATGACCCTTGTCTCTTTGTGGGATCCTTTGAGGATGCCATCAACACCGGTCACCACATCGATGACCTGTTGGTCGTTTAAAACATAGACAATGACCTTGCCAGAATTTTCCGCTACTTCTCTACTATTTCTCAGAGCTATCCCACCGGCTTTTGTAAATTCTTGAATCACCTCAGATCTCCGAGCATATCCTGCCACTTTATACCCTTCTTTGATGTACTTTTTTGCAGCCACCATTCCCATCCGCCCCAGACCGATGATTCCTATGGCTTCAGACATTTTTACCCCCTCAAGTGAAATGAAAAAGATTATTTGTTTACTGTTTCTCTCCGGATGATCAGAACAAATTAATCATCTTTAATCCGGTCCCTTCCAAGTTAAGGGGAAGGGGCATATTTCTCCTTTATTTAGAGGTTCATGATGCGTGGAAGCACCAGGGTAAACCAAGGGACAAATGCTACGATCAATGCCCCAATCAACAACACTAATAAGTAAGGTGCATAAGCACGTGTGGCATTTTCCACATTGACTTGACCTATCGCACAGGCAATCAGAAAACCGATCCCCATAGGAGGTAGAAATAATCCGATTCCCAAGGAAGTGATCATAATAATCCCGTAGTGCAGCGGGACAATATCGGCGAAATGGCTCATAATCGGGAATAGGATCGGCGTAAAAATGATCAAGGCCGGGAGTCCTTCGAGAAATGCGCCAAATACCACGAACACGGCGATCGTTATCAACAGAAACGGCGCTGAGCTGCTCGATAGTTTCATGATCAGGTTCGCAAGCAAACCGGGAACACTTTCCGCCGCAAAAATCCAGGAGAGGAGCGTTGCTGTTCCCACCAAGAGCAGTATCATGCCGGTCAATGAGGCCGTTTTCACCAAGATAGGCATCAGATCGCGCGGCTTGATCTCCCGATAGACAAATACCCCGAGGATCAGGGCGTAAATAACGCCTATCATGCCGGCCTCGGTCGGTGTCACGAGCCCACCAAGGATGCCACCCAGGATGATGACGGGCGTCAAGAGCGGCAGGAGTGCTCGGCGAAACGCCAACAGTACTTCCCTTGCGGACTGCCGCCTCTCACGAGGAATATTTTCCCGCACAGCCTGGATATAGATGAGGCCGATCAACGGCAATGCCATGCAAGCAGCCGGCACGAATCCAGCTATGAACAAACTTGCCACGGAGAGATTGGTCAGATTTCCCAACACAACCATGGGAATGCATGGGGGAACAAGCATGCCCATGGCAGATGCGGAAGCAACGATCGACACAGCCAATTCCGTACGATACCCTCCGCGCTTCATTGCGGGGATGAGTAATGAACCCATCGCGGAGACGTCGGCTACGGATGCACCGGATATCCCCGAAAAAATGTATTCCCCCAGAACTGTGGAAATACCAAGGCTTCCGCGCATATGGCCGACGAGCGCACGCGCGAAAGTAACGAGACGCTTCGTGATACCACCGGTATTCATCAACTCGCCCACAAGGATAAAGAGGGGAACCGCAAGGAGGACAAACGAGTCCATCCCGCCAATAATCATAATTGGAACGATTAAAAGTTGTATATTGCCTCTGGTTAGAAGGTAAACAAGACAAGCCGAGCCGATGGCGATTGAAATGGGCGTGTTAATCGTCATCAAGATGATAACCACGCAAACCAGAGTGATAACCAGGAGGCCCGGGGGTATGGACATATGCTTTCCGATTAACGCCAGGGCGGTGGTCAAAACGACGACCCCAATAGCCGAGACGCAAGTCGAAACCCAGTCTTTTCGTTTGAAAATCTTCTGCAATTGGTACAATACGAAAATAAGCCCTGCCGCGGGTAGGGCTGCAAACACCCATGCCATGGAAAAATGCATGGTTATGGAGTAAGAACCCTTCATGGCAACCGCGATTACCACTCCCTGGTACACCATGAATAGTGCGAAGGTTGTAACCAGGATGATAACAACAGTTTCGAGTTTTCGACGGACCGAATCCGGCAACCGGGCTACCAGACTGTCAATGCTGACGTGAGAGCTCCGCGCGAGCGCAACACCTGCACCCACAAAATTCGCCCAGATAAAGAGGTAACGGGAAAGCTCCTCGCTCCACGGTGGCAATTCCTGCAAAATATACCGGCACACGATCTGCAACGTTACAACGAGCGTAATGCAGATCAATAATATTGCCGCCGCGAATTCGAGCCATTTGGTTGGTTTTCCGGTCCGTCGGGGCCCCTCTTTAACGGTGCTTTCCGTCATCTCCCCCTCCCTCGTCAGTTTCATTCATAAGCTTTGATTCAAATCGTTGCGATCAAACGTATGACCCACTGAACACTTTGGGCATTGTTGTGGAGTTCAAGACCCTAACGTCTGAGATACCCCCAACTGTCCGGATCGGCATCTCAATGCCATGCCACCGCGTAAGGTTGCTAATACGTCCTACTTTCCAGCATTTCTTTATGCTGCTTTATTTGTCTTCAGGACCAAAATAGACCTTCCCCCCTACAGGGTACTTTTTCCTTGTCTTTTCAACCTCTGCCAAAAGCTCGCTCACTTTATCCGCGCCCCATTTCTTCTTGGCCCATTCATAGACCGGTTCCTGGGCTTTACGGAAAGGCGTCAAGTCTTTGACGTCGTTGACCTTCATCCCTGCTTTTTCCATCTCTTTTCGTTGACCATCCTCATTGGCACCGACCAACTTCCGGAACATGGGGGCCGCTTCCTCAGCAGCCTTCAGAATGGCATTCTGCTGGTTAGCATCGAGCCTCTGCCAGGTCATCTCCGAGATGATGATGGGAAGGGTGCTGTACTGATGCTTGGTCAGGGACATGTATTTCTGAACCTCGTAGAATTTCGATGCATAGATGTTCATGAAAGGATTTTCCTGTCCATCCACCACCTTCTGCTGCATGGCCTGGTAGAGTTCGGCATAAGACATAGGAACGGCACTCGCTCCGAGCGCCTGAAGAATGTTGATCGACATCTCTGACTGTACAACGCGGATCTTGAGCCCCTTCATATCCTGTGGGGTATAAACCGGCCTGACGTTGTTGGTCAAATGACGAAATCCATTGTCCCAGGTCACCAGGTAATGGATGCCCTTCGCCTTCAGCGGGTCATAAAACTTCGCCACATAAGGTGTGTCCATGAAGGCATAGGCCTGCGAGTAATTATCAAACAAATAAGGGAGCTCTATTAACTCCTGTATCCGCGTCGGATCAAAAGTCGAAACCAATCCAGCAGTGGTAATATAGAAGTCTAACACCCCTGTTGCAACCTGCTGCTGGCAAGCTTGATGACTACCCATAGCGCCCGCCGGGAAGATATCGATCTTGACATCCCCTTTGCTCAGTTCATTCACCCGTTTGACGAAGAAGAGGCAGACGTCATGCCTTATGTTGGTCAAAGCCTCTGAATGGGCCAGCCGTAGGGTTACCGCTTTAGCCTGCCCTGTGCTGGGTGTAAATACTAAAAAGCTCACCACTACGCAAAATAACAGAAATAAACTGAAACCTTTCATGATTCTACTACCCTTTTCCATTTTTTTACCTCCCTTTCTCTGATGGTTGCCATCAGAATGATGTTTGCTCCCGACTCATTCCCAACAGGACTGATCACCGGACAACCATCTTCTTTAGAAGCTTGGCTGCCCGATGAGGATTAAAGGCTCCACACAAACAAGGCTTTGCAAGCTCCAGGGCTGCCTTCTTAATGGTGATTTTTTTCTTTTTAATATCCTCCACCATTTTTTTAACAAGGTGACCGGATACCAGCCCATGACCGCACATGGTGACGAAATCAAGGATCTCCGGCGGCCAGATCTTGTCTTTATTTCCGTGAATCCCCAATGCAAATTCAATCAACGGTGGAGTGATTCCGGCCTTCTGACAGCACTCGAAAACCTCATCAAATAATCCTGAGACCACCACCGATATCCCAATGTTTTTTTCTTTCAATTCTTTCATACAAGCGATCAGGCTTTTCTTATCCTTGAATACGACCTGCCAACCCACCGTGTGCTTCTCCATGATCTCTTCGGAAGGCATTATAAATTTGTTAGCAACTTTGCAGTCCCCGAAGTTCAGATCTGTGTATTTTCTCGCAATCTTGGCCATCTCCTTGAGCCTCTCTCCGGCTCCGATGTCATTATATCCTCTGGCCACATGAGTTAGCATGGGAAAATCTTCGTTCAAGCTCTCGATATCTCCTGTACGATGCAGGGTATGTGTCATCTCCTATCCTCCAATTCCTATTTGTTCAGGATTCTTCCAAGTCCCAAGTTCACTTTCCCATTGGGATAAACGGGAAACCCCATCTTTCCGACGATCTTAAGGGCTGGCCCCTTTTCCTCCTCTTCGGGGTGGGTGATTAAGTCGACCGAAAAAACGCTTTCTACTTTTCCAGCCATCTCTTTCAATACCTCAAGAACAGGTTTAAGTTGTTCCGGCTTAACTTCGAATTCAATGATCCCCGAGAGAACCCTTTCATTTCTCAATTCGGGTTTTAGCTTCCCTGTCTTCACATCCTCAAACAGAAATGTCACAGGGTTCCTGGGTTCAAAGACCACGCTGATTTTAGCCAGTGCCATGGCGATCATCTCCAGATCTTTGAGTCGGGCTCCAAAACCCGGACGGCCAACTTCAACTGCCATCCCCCAAGAGCCTCGCTTGAAACGGCCAGTAACCTCATTGGTCTTCATTTCCTCTGTTCCTCTGCCAGGGACCCGGGTCTCCTTATGCTCGACCATGGGATCACTAAAGGCACGTCGAACCACCCTCGGCCAATCAAGCTCTGGAAGATAAATCGCCTGAGGCTTGCACACTTGAGCCCTGAGACAAACACCGCACTCAACACATTCGTCCTCCTCAATCCTTGATTTCTTTTTCTTCGGATTCTGCCCATCACGAAAGATCTGAATCGCCCCTACCGGGCAGTAGCTTACACATCGCCCGCATCCCACACATTTATCTCGGTCAATACGCATTCAAAACCCTCCTTCTCTTTTCTCGCCTCTCCATTCTTTACCTCACATCTGATTTGGTTGAATTTGTCAATGCCCCTATTTTTTTAGAGCAGCCATCAGTTTCGGAAGTTCCCCATCAATCATGTTGTAAGTATGCTGAGCTTCCGGAAACCGACCGGCCCGCACATCCTCGGCATAGGCCTGTAAGGCCCTTAGCGTTTCTTCTCCCAGACTCGCATATTTTTTGACAAATTTTGCAGTAAAAGCTTGAAAAATACCGAGGATATCACTAACAATCATCAGTTGACCGTCTGCATCAATTCCAGCCCCAATACTGTAAACTGGAATGGTCAGCTCATCCCGGATAATTTTGCAGACTTCTGGGGGAACTGCTTCTACCAAAAGGGAAAAAGCCCCGGCCTGTTGAATTGCCATGGCGTCCTGAATCAGCTCCAGGGCGGTCTCTGCGGTTCGGCCCTGTGCTTTGAACCCACCCAGCTGGCCTGAACTTTGAGGTGTTAGACCAATGTGCCCCATGACGAGCATCCCACCATCTGTAATCGCTTTGATCTGGGGGCAAACCCTCCGTCCACCTTCGAGCTTGATCGCATCGACCCGGGCTTCTTTTAAAAACCGGCCGGCGTTGCGGACCGCTTCGTCACAGTTGATCTGATAGGAGAGGAAAGGCATGTCACCAATCACAAAGGTGTTGGGAGCGCCCCGGCGAACAGCTTCAGAGTGCCAAATACATTGATCCATGGTAACAGGAATGGTTCCCTCGTAACCATAGATGCACATGCCAAGAGAGTCGCCCACCAGGATCATGTCCATGCTCGCTTTCTCGGCAAACTGGGCGGTCCAGTAGTCATAAGCAGTGATCCAAACCGCTTTCTTCTTTGACAACTTCATTTCCTGAAGGTCGAAACGCGTCAGCTTTTTCTTCATATGGCCTCACCTCTTATCTTATGATTTTGTTGACATGATTTACCCCGTTAGAAAGCCCCATCATTTATAGCGGGGATGTTGTCAATGAGTATATAATTCCTCTTAGAAAGGGCAGGGTTTAAAGCCCTGTCATTTCTAAACGGGGTTTAGTCGCTCGGGCACCCTTTCAGATAGACGCCCACCCTCCTGAGAGCCTTCCTGCTTTTATTTTGCCTTCAGCTCCTGATCGCGATAATACTGCTGAATCGCCATTTGAACATCTAAAATGTGCCTCTCCATTTGAGAGACCGCATTAGAACGACTTCTACTCTTAACGGCTTGATAGATATTCTGGTGGAATTTCAAGGACCGCTCCAACATATAGGGCAAGAGACGAAAGGATTCCCGCATATATTGTTCCATGAAGCCCCGGATGGTTACGAAAAGGTTGACGAGGAAACGGTTATGAGAAGCCTTAGCAATCAAGAAGTGGAAGGCGACATCCTGTTCGATGTAGTCATCAATCTTTCCTTCTTTGAGCGACCGGGTCATCTCCTTGATCAGAAGCCCCATCTCGTTAATCTGCTCGGGGCTCGCATTCTTTACAGATAACTCAGCTGCTCCGATTTCTATAAACCGTCTCGCCTCGATCAGTTCAATGGTGGCCTGCTTATCCGATATGAGGGGAGGCGTCAGATGGTCGGTGAAGAGGGCAGGGATGCGGGAACGAAAGACGGTGCCGTAGCCAGGCCGCTGCTCGATGACGCCAATACGGGTCAGAGTGCTTAATGCTTCTCTGAGAGAGGTGCGGCTCACACCTAACTGGGCTGCGAAGACGTTCTGATTGGGTAGCTTGTCTCCCTCCTTAAGTTCACCGCTTTTAATCATCCGTTTGATCTCTTCGATCACGGAATCGGCCAGTTTCTTCTTATTAATCGACGCCATGTGTCCTCGCAATTAGCAATTAGTATGATGATATTACTTTCATATCAATGTACAAATATCTTGTCAAGTTAAATTTAGAGGTCTTTCCCCAATTTCCTCGCCAGACAAAATTTTCACAAGGGTAATTTAAGGTAGTGAGTGATCTGGAAGAGTTTGAGGTGATTGAGGCGTCTTTTGTGTGTTTTGAATCCTCTTCGAAGAGTTTCCATTTATCGCCAAATAGAATGCGGTTCAAAGGACTGAAGATATACTGTAATGCTCAGATGACGAACCGCCATATCAAGAGGTCTTGCCAAATTGATGAGCCAAGCCAGAAACTCCTGGAGATGGCTATCGATAAATTCGGGTTGAGCGCTCGCGCTTACACAAGGATATTAAAAGTGGCTCGAACCATTGCCGACCTCGAAGGCCAGGAGAATATCCAACCTGCTCATCTCTCCGAAGCGATTCAGTACCGAAGTTTGGACAGAAACCTCATAAGTTAGCATTTGGAACAACATTATTTAAATGATTTGTTTTATTTTGAATTTTAAGTAATATCAGTAAATAATTCTGGCCTCCATGGCATTCCCTCCGGTGGGTATCGGCCCATCATCGTCTTAGAAGGAACCTCCACGGCCGGCATGGTAAGTCCTTCCACGGCCTCTATCCCAACCGCCCTGGATGAAGCTGTTCGAAGCGGTAAGATCCAACGTGGAGATTTGATTTTATCGAATTCCTTTGGTGCAGGGTTTACCTGGGGAGCCGTATTGTTAAGGTACTGATTTCGTCCGAAACCATCTCATATCGAACCCCATACTGTATAATTCGATTTCTTAAATTTACCACTATTAGAACCAACCATCCCATGCATCGGCTACCTCCTGAAAAATCTCTTTAGCCCGTTCATCGCTACCCCACATGGAATAGACAGTCCGTGGCGCTCTATACTTATCTATAATTTTTAAAAGGCAATCCCTGAAGGCATGTTCAGTGGGCGCCGATATGGTGACAACGGTTTGGGTCACCTCCTCCAAAGATTTATTTCCAGTCTCCTCCAAAACCATTTTCCCCACTGTAAACAAATCTTTTCCCTTCACCTCGTTTAAGGTAATACTGACACCACATTGACGAGCGATTTTTTCCAAGTCTTCATGCTTTATTTCAGCTGAAGTATCGCCAGGATACCATCTTAATTTTCCTCTAAGAGTCTGCATGCCATCACCTCTAAGTGAGAACCAAACTACCTTCGCCTTGAAGGCGAGGGGTCTCCAGCATCCCCGAAGGGACACTAACCTGTCTTGAGATATTCACGGTAATATTCTCTCTTCTCCTTTGTTATTTCTCTCGTTCTATTGAAGTAATCTCTGGAGGGTTTAATATGATAAGTGAAGTGCCGGTAGATGTTCTCCTCAGTAAAACGATGGTTCAATAGGGTATCTTTCTCAAAACGGACTCTAATCTTTCCCTCCTCCATAAATATTTTCCCTCTTATTCCACAAACACCGCATTCTACTGTCTCATCGTCCCTTAGAATTCTAAATACTCTATCCTGGCATAGAGGACAGACTCCGGGCTCTCCATGATAAGAAGTGCCTCCCGTTTTGACGGCATCCGCCACCTCCCTGCCCATTTTCCGTGCTTTGGCCAAGGAATTATCATAAAGCACCACTTCATTGATTGCCTGAGTGTGCACCAGGGCTCTATCAATAATCTCCATTCCGAGAAAAAGGAGTAATATGTTGGGCTGTAGAAAAGCATAAGGTGTCCAACCTCTTGTCGCATAGGGGACAATCATCACAGCAGGTTTACCTCTCGCTTTAGAACGGAAATTAACGGAAAATGCCCTATCAATAAGTTGTTTAATAATCGCTGTAC
>Ga0105107_10001999_pt1 | contig 13415 bp, 14 predicted proteins | sample PPLLaktember2015_6_FD_79335 | JGI IMG/M metagenome (GOLD analysis project Ga0105107, IMG submission 79335) | Freshwater sediment microbial communities from Prairie Pothole Lake near Jamestown, North Dakota, USA - PPLs Lake P8 Core (1) Depth... | ecosystem: Environmental > Aquatic > Freshwater >...
CACCGGCTATGCGACCGACGATTACGCGCTGTGGCCGTTTTTCGCGCCGCTGTGGTTGCTGTTTCTGGGCAGCTTCGCCACCTGCTCGGGATCGGCCGGGAGCGGCATCAAGATGATCCGCGCCATCATCCTCTATCGCCAGGTCTATCGCGACATGGTTCGGATGCTGCACCCCAACGCCATCGTGCCGGTCAAGATCGCCGGCCAGGTCGTGCCCGGTCGCGTGATCGTCGCCGTGCTCGCTTTCTTCTTCGCCTGGATCTCGAGCCTGGTGGTGGCGACGCTCCTGCTGGCCGGGACCGGGCTCGACATCCTGACCGCGTTCTCCGCGGCGACGGCATCGCTCTGCAACATCGGCCCCGGCCTGCACGAGGTCGGACCGTCGCGCAACTTCGCGTCCCTCAGCGACATCCAGATCTGGATCTGCACTGCGCTGATGCTGCTCGGGCGCCTCGAGCTTTTCACCGTTCTGGTCTTTTTCACGCCCGCGTTCTGGCGCAAGTGAGTCACTTCGCCTTCACGCGTCCAAACATCTCCAGCGTGACCTTGCGCGCTTCGGCGTGATCGACGATGGGCTGGGGATACGTTTCGCCGATCACCACGCCCGCCGCGCGGCTCTCCTCCGGGGGCATGCGCCAGGGCGCGTGGATGTGCTGATCCGGAACTCGGCCGAGCTCGGGCACATATCGGCGGATGAACGCCCCCCTCGGGTCGAACTTCTCCGATTGCGTCACCGGATTGAAGATGCGGAAGTAGGGCTGAGCGTCGCACCCCGTCGAAGCCGCCCATTGCCAACCGCCGTTGTTCGCCGCGAGGTCGTAGTCGTTCAGGTGCTCGGCGAAATAGCGCTCCCCCCAGCGCCAATCGACGTGCAGATCCTTCACCAGGAACGACGCCGTCACCATGCGCAGCCTGTTGTGCATGTAGCCCGCCAGGTTCAGCTGCCGCATGGCGGCGTCCACCAGCGGGTATCCGGTTCTGCCTGCGCACCAGGCCGCGAACCGCGTGCGATCGTTACTGAAAGCGATCGCATCGAGCTCGGGCTTGAACGCGTGCTCGACCACGCGGGGATGGAAGTGCAGGATCATGAAGTAAAAGTCCCGCCAGATGAGCTCGTGCAGCCAGGCGCGCGCACCATCGCTGTCGCGGCCCACCGCATGCGCCACCAGCCGGCGGATCGACACCGTGCCGAAACGCAGGTGAACCGACAGATAGGAAGGGCCCCGCACGGCCGGAAAATCGCGTCGCTCGCGGTAGCTGTCGATCCGGGTGAGAAAATCTGCGAGCAGTTTCTCGGCGCCTTTCGCGCCGCTCGGAATCCCGATCTGGTCGAGGTTGGTCTTCTCGAAACCGAGATCGGCCAGCGAGGGTACCTCGCTCGGCGGCACCCGTGCGAGATTGGCGAGATACTTTTCCACCGAGTATTCCTGGTGGAAGAAGGGGACCAGGCGCTTGAGCCAGGCGTCGCGATACGGCGAATACACTGCAAACGGCTTGCGGCCCGCGGTCAGCACCTCGTCCCTTTCGAAGATCGCCTGGTCTTTGCGGGTCCGAAACTCGATGCCCGCCGCCGCCAGCGATCGGGCGACCGCCGCATCCCGAGCCACCGCCTGGGGCTCGTAATCATGGTTTGCGAATACGGCTGCCGCCCCCAGGCTCCGGGCGAGGCGCGGAATCTCGTCTCTCGCCCGGCCGTGGCGTACGAGCAGGCTGCTGCCTCGAGCCCTAAGGGCTTGATTCAGTTCGATGAGGCTCTCGCGTATGAACTCGACCCGGCGATCCCGGCGCGAGGGCAGGACATCGAGGATCTCGGTGTCGAAGACAAACGCGCACCAGACTCGGCGGCTCAGCTTCAGGGCCGCATAGAGGGCCGCGTTGTCGTCCAGACGCAGATCGCGCCGAAACCAGAAAAGTGCGGAGGCTAGCTGCTGCACGGGCGCGCCAAGTGCTCCATGACAGTTTGGCGACAACACGCGCCAGTCGATTCATTGTGAAGGCCATCCGGGGCGTTTACAATGTTTTGATGGGCAGCGTGAATCTGACCGACCACTTCCTGATCGCCATGCCGAACATGGTCGATCCGCATTTTTCGCGCACCTTGACCTACGTGTGCGAGCACAACGATCAAGGCGCGCTCGGGCTGGTCGTGAATCGCCCCATCGACATGTCGCTCTCGGCGTTGCTCGCGCAGGTGAGCGTGCCGCACCAGGCGCCGACCCTGCAGAAGGTTCCCGTGCATTTCGGCGGTCCGGTGCAGGTCGACCGCGGGTTCGTACTGCATCAGCCGATCGGCGAATGGCAGTCGACGCTGGCGGTCAACGGCCGCATCGGTCTCACGACCTCCAAGGACATTCTGGTCGCCGTTGGCAGCGGGGACGGCCCGAGCAAGCTGTTGGTGACGCTCGGCTACGCCGGCTGGGCGCCGGGTCAGCTGGAAAACGAGTTGTCGCAAAATGCCTGGCTCACCGTGCAGGCATCGCCCGAGGTGATTTTCGACCTTCCGTCTGAAGAGCGGCTGCCGGCGGCCATGCAGCTTCTGGGCATCGATTTCGCGAGTCTCTCGGAACAGGCCGGACACGCATAACCCTGTCGATCGCCGGTTCCGGGGCAAGCCTGCCTCGGGCGCGGCGGGGTCTGGCTGCGCCGCCGGGTCCGTGCTTGTCGATCAAATGCAAATAACGTGGAAAGCGGGACCGTAGTCGCCTTCGATTTCGGCGCGAAACGCATCGGCGTTGCCGTGGGCGATCTCACGCGATCGATCGCGCATCCGCTGCAAGCGATCGACTTCGAGGACAATGCGCGCCGCATGGATACGATAGCGGCGCTGGTGGCGGAGTGGAAGCCCGTGCGGCTGATCGTCGGGATTCCGGTCAGCGATGGCCCGCAAGCCCATCCCCTCGCCGCGCGCATTCATCGCTTCGCTCGCCGGCTGCGGTCGCGTTTCGGGCTGCCAGTCGAAATGGTCGACGAGCACCTCTCGTCCTGGGCGGCGAGCCGCAAGCTCTCGCATTCGGGCGTGCGCGCTCGCGACCAGAAGCGTCGAATCGACGCAATGGCCGCGTGTGCCATACTCGAAACCTGGTTCGAGGACAGGTATCCTGGGTCTACGCTTTGCATCGACGAGCGATGATCGACCCCGCGCCCGGGATCGATTCAGGCCCGGGCGGTCGACCGGCTTTCAGCGCTCACGCATCGCCGGGGCGCCTCGCGTCCCAGTTGCCGAGCTCGTCGTGGTAGCAGCGCGCCACCTGGTGGTCGACGTTGAAGATATGGGCTAGCAGTGCAGCGCGGACCCACATGCCGTTGCGCGCCTGGCGGAAATACATCGCGCGCGAATCGTTGTCGATCTCGGGCGGAACTTCGCCGAAATGCTGATCGCGCGGGAACGGATGCAGAATCGGCGCGTAAGGCTTCATGCGTCGCACGAGCTCGGGCGTGAGCTTGTACTTCGAGAAATCGATTTGGGCGAACTCCGTCTCATCGGCCGCCACGTTGTGTTCCTTCTGAATGCGCGTCATGTACAGCGCATCGAATTGCTCGATGGCCGGCGCCCCGTCGAGAGGCGCGTCGAGCGAATCGATTTCGACCATGCGCAGGCCGCGCTGCTTGAGGCGGGCGCGCAAGTCGCTGCTAAGCCGCAGGATCGGATGATCGGGCGAGACGAACACGAGGGTCGTCCCCGGATACTGCGCGAGCAGCGCCGCGAGCGAACGCACCGTGCGGCCCCGGCCGATGTCGCCGCAGAAACCGTAGGTCTTGCCGGCAAGCCCGGGTTTCAGATGGGGGAAATCGCGCCGCAGGGCGTCGAGTCGCGAGAGACCGGGCGAGTCCTCGGGGCCGGCGAACTGGAAGGTGCGCTGCAGGGTATAGACGTCGAGAAGCGCCTGCGTCGGGTGCTCGTCGGCTCCCGAGCCGGCGTTGATGATCGGCACGCTGCGGTTGCCTGTGCGCTCCAGATCGTCCATCAGGTAGGCGCACGCCTCGGCCAGGCGTGCAATCGGCGAGCGCATGATTACCAGATCGAAGTAGCTGCTGAACATGCGAATCGAGTCGAATCGCGTCTCGCCCTTCGTTTCGGACGAGGTCGTCGGATCGCGAACCTCGTTGCAGGTCATGCCCAGGATCTGACATGCCGCCATGAAGGACAGGAACGTGCGGGTCGAAGGTTGCGTGAAGTACAACATCGCCCGTTTGTGGTGCAGCAGATTGAGAAGGAAGTCCTGGCCAGAGCGCGAGCGCGACAACAAACGGATCTTGTCGGCCGTGTCCGCCAGGTCCTCGAGCAGATCGACGGAAAACTGGCCGCTGAAGATGACGTGCCGCAGCCGGCCCTCGCGGCTGAACTCGGCCACCTTGAGCCGGGGCGGACGCTCGATGCGCGACCGGTACAATGCGAGGTCTCGCTCGTCCTGCGTAGCGGCCGTGTCGGCGAGTCCCGGTTGCGACATCTTTACGTTGGAAATGCTGCGCGAAATTGCGCAAGCTTATCGCATATCGCAGTTTCGGACGTCAAGCTCGCCGCGGCCTGCCTGCGTGCGACGCGGGGCGTGTCAGCTGCAAGGGACCGGGCGCGGCGGCCGGAATGCGGGCGTGGAACTGCCTCGACGCCCCGAAATCCAACCTGGGACGGCCGCCAGGGTCTCGCGAAGGGATCCGGCAGGCGTGTGCCCGGGGTCAGGTGGAATTGCGCCGGCGCGTGTGTTCCACTCCGGCTGCCGGCCCACGTCATCCGCGAGCGGTAACCGAGCCGGCCAAAGCAGCGCCCGCGTGTGCCTGGGCCCTTTCTGGAAAGGTAAGGAATGAATCCATTGCTCGATTGCGCGGGCTTGCCGCGCTTCGCCGAGTTCAAGCCCGAATTCGTCGTCCCTGCCATCGATAGCCTGCTCGCGGAGTGCCGGACCGCGGTAGCGCGCGTGACGGCAGCCGAAACCCCGGTCACTTGGGACGACTTCGTCCAGCCCTTGATCGATGCCAACGAGCGACTCGGTCGTGCCTGGGGTCAGACGGCGCACTTGAACGCCGTGGTCAGCACCCCGGCACTGCGCGATGCGTACAACGCCGCGCTGCCCAAGGTGACCCAGTACTGGACCGAGCTGAGCCAGAACCAGGCGCTGTACGCGCGCTATAAAGCGCTCGCCCGATCGGCGGAATACGCGACGCTTTCTGCCGCGCGGCGGAAAATCATCACGAACGAGCTGCGCGACTTCCGGCTCGGGGGAGCCGAGCTCGCGCCCGAGCGGAAAACACGCTTTCGCGAGGTGCGCGAGCGCCTGGCCGAACTGACCTCCCGGTTCTCCGACAACCTGCTCGACGCCACCGATGCGTTCTCGCATGTCGAGACCGATCCGGCACGGCTCGCCGGGATCCCCGAGGACGTTCTGGCGGCATCCCGTCAGGCGGCTCGGGATGCCGGTCAGGAGGGCTGGAAGTTCACCCTGCAGATGCCTTCCTACCTGCCGGTCATGCAGTACGCATCCGACCGGGGTCTGCGTGAGCTCATGTACCGCGCCTACGTGACCCGAGCCTCCGAATTCGGCAAGCCCGAATGGAACAACACCCCGATCATCGCCGAGGTACTGAAGCTTCGCCGCGAGCTCGCTCGACTGCTCGATTTCGACAACTATGCGACGTACTCGCTCGAGCCGAAAATGGCGAGCACGCCGAGCGAAGTCATGGCATTCCTGCGCGACCTTGGGCGGCGCGCGAAACCCTATGCCGAGCGTGATCTGGCGGAGTTGAAGGATTTCGCCCGCTCCGAGCTCGGCCTCGAAGAGCTGCGGGCCTGGGATGTGCCCTACGCCTCGGAGCGCCTGCGCATGGCGCGTTACGCGTTCTCCGACCACGAGGTGAAACAGTATTTCGCCGAAGATCAGGTGCTGGCCGGGATGTTCGGCCTGGTCGACCGGCTCTATGGATTGAGCGTCAGGCGCGATCAAGCGCCCATCTGGCACGCGGATGTGCGCTTCTTCACGCTGACCGATCGTACGGGCGAACGGGTCGGCCAGTTCTACCTGGATCTTTACGCCCGTTCCGGCAAGCGCGGCGGCGCCTGGATGGACGACGCCATCACCCGCCGGCGCAGCAGCAACGGCATCCAAACCCCGGTCGCCTATCTCACCTGCAATTTCTCCCCACCGGTCGGGAACAAGCCTGCGCTGCTCACCCACGACGAAGTGAGCACGCTCTTCCATGAATTCGGTCACGGGCTGCATCACCTGTTGACGCAGATCGAGGATCTGCCCGTGGCGGGCATCAACGGCGTGGAATGGGACGCCGTGGAGCTGCCCAGCCAGTTCATGGAAAACTTCTGCTGGGAGTGGGATGTGCTCGCGCCGATGACGCGCCATGTCGAAACGGGCGAGCGTCTGCCGCGCGATCTGTTCGACAAGATGCTCGCTGCCAAGAACTTCCAGATCGGCATGCAGACGGTGCGCCAGCTCGAATTCTCCCTCTTCGACATGCTGCTTCACAGCGAGTACGACCCCGAGAGCACCGAGACACCCGATACCGTGCTCGCGCGCGTGCGCGCCGAGATCGCGGTCCTCGTTCCGCCGCCCTACAATCGCTTCCCGAACAGCTTCTCGCACATCTTCGGCGGGGGTTATGCCGCGGGCTACTACAGCTACAAATGGGCCGAAGTGCTCTCTGCCGATGCGTACAGCCTGTTCGAGGAGAACGGCATTCTGGACCCTGATACGGGCCGTCGCTTTCGCGACGAAATTCTCGCGGTGGGCGGCAGCCGCCCGGCGCTGGAGTCGTTCATGGCGTTTCGCGGCCGCGAGCCGCGCATCGATGCATTGCTGCGGCACAGCGGCATGGTCGAGACGAGCCCGGCCTAACCGGATGCCGCGGTGCACTGCGCTATGTTAGAGTGATACCGATACGGTAGTCGGCCATCGGCCGAGGGAGGAACCATGAGATCGGTACTGGTGGCAGTGGTCCTGACGCTCGCACTGCCGGCGCAGGCGGCCATGTACAAGTGGGTCGACTCGCAGGGTAGGGTGCAATACTCCGACATCCCGCCACCGCCAAACGTCAAGAACGTCGAAGAACGAAAACTTGTTCCGAGCAGGATCCAAACATCCGGGTTCCCGTATGCGGTGCAGGAAGCTGCCAAGCGCAACCCGGTCACCTTGTGGACGCACGACTGTGGCGAGCTGTGCGACAAGGCCCGAGAATTCCTTGCTCGGCGCGGCGTCCCCTACGCGGTGCGCAATCCATCTCGAGTCGACGAGCTCGACGCGTGGAAGAAAGCGAGCAGCGGAGACAGCTCGGTGCCGAGGTTGATCATCGGCTCGACGAGCCTGAAGGGATTCGACGAGATCGCGTGGGCAAGCGCGCTCGACGCGGCCGGGTATCCGCGCACCGCGCCCCCGATCAAGCCGGTAGCGATTCCGCCCGCGGAGATCAAGATCACCGAAACGCCGGCACCACAAGCCGCGCCGCCGGCCCCGGTGCCGGCCGTGGTGCCAGACGACAGGAAATAGCCCGCACGGCCGGGAGGATCGCGCTGCATCAGCCTGTCGCGGCCGGCGGCGAGACAGGCTGCAGGCTGCGGCAGCACGATCGCGCCGAGCCCGAGCCCGTTTCGCGTATTCCGGCCGGCTTTCGTCAGACGGGCAATGCGCGCTCGGTGGGGTGCGTCGCTGCCTCGAGAACGTACGCATTCATGATCCACGGAGGCTCACCATGATCGAGGAAACCCGTGACATCGCGACCGCCCACGGCGCGATGGAGACCTTCATCTGTCGTCCCGAGCGGGACGGTCCGTATCCCGCCGTGTTTTTCCTGATGGATGCCCCCGGCATCCGAGAAGAGCTCCGCGACATGGCGCGCCGGCTCGCCACGGTCGGCTACTGCGTGCTCTTGCCGAACCTCTATTACCGGGCAGGGCGCGACTCCGTCTTCGGCCGGGACGTGCTCGAGCAAGGCAGTGTCGAGCGCGAACGCATGCGCGCGATACGCACGACCATGACCATTCCGCCGGTGATGCGAGACATCGCGGCGATGCTGACTTACGTCGATCGACAGAGCGCGGTCGCGAAAGGCCCGGTGGGCTGTCATGGCTACTGCATGAGCGGGCCTTACGCGCTGGCCGCCGCTGCGCGCTATCCCGATCGCATTGTTGCCGCCGCTTCCTTCTACGGAACCTGGCTCGTCAGCGATGCCGAGGAAAGCCCTCACCTTTCCCTCGACAAGATCCGTGGCGAAGCCTACATCGCGTGCGCGGAACACGATGAGCTCGCGCCGCTTCCCATGGTGGAGGATCTGCGCCGGCTGTTCGCGAAGGCGGGCACGAGCGGCGAGATCGAGCTCTATCCCGGCGTGCATCACGGCTTCGCCTTTCCGGAGCGCTGGTGCTACGACAAACCCGCGGCCGAACGGCATTGGGAGCGCCTGCTCGCGCTCTATCGGCGCAGGCTGGCGCACTAGTGTAGGGCGTCGGAAATAACGGCGCAAAAGATGCCGAAATCGCCGCCATGCTTTGTCGCGAATCCTCGCCAGGTGTCCAACCTGGCTGCGGTTCGCTTTGCGTCTGGCGACGATTTCGACACTTTTGCCACTCAAAAGGCCAAGGCGAGGATCGAGCGAAAGTGCCGTGATCTCCGACGCCCTACACTAGGCGGCGCGTTGAACTGTTCGACGGCTGTGAGGCGGTGAGCGTTTGAGCTCTATTGGGCCGGTACCGGTCAGCCCCGTCGAGCTGCAAACCGCGAGCTCTCCTGCCTCGCCCGGCAGCATGCTCCCCCGGCCGTGACGACACGACAGGATCGTGAACGTCTCTCGGTGCTCGGCGCCGGGCTCTTTACCAATGGCCTCTGGGACATGCTTTCGGTCGTCGTGCCGCTGTACGCGGTCGCCGTCGGCCTCAATGCTGCGCAGATCGGGCTGATCGTCTCCGCCCGTTCGGTGCTGCCCGCCATGCTGTCCATCCACGGCGGCATTCTGATGGACGAGCTCGGCACACGCCGGATCCTGCTCTGGGTCGCGGCAGCGAGCGCCGTTCTGCCGCTGCTGTTTCCGGTCTCGGGCTGGTTCACGGTGCTCCTCGTGCTGCAGCTTCTGCTCGGGCTCGCCTCCGGGCTCGGCATGGCCGCATCCCAGACCTGGAGCATGCAGACGAGCGGCGGCATGACCTCGCTCCTCGCCCGCTATAGCATTGCAACGCGCATCGGCACCTTCATCGGCCCCGTGATCGTCGGCGCCGCGTGGGATCTCTTCGGTGCGTGGGTCGCATTCGCTTGCGTGGCGGTCTGCGGCGCGGGCACGATCGCTGCAACAGCTTACTGCGACCCCGTGGGGGCCGACCCACGCAACGCAAAACCGAGCGCCGCTGTTCTGGTCCCGCGCTGGGCGCCGCACAGGCAGGCGCTCTTGCTGGCGCTCATTCCCGGCGTGGCTTTCGTTCTGGCGGCGAGCTTTCTGCGCAACGCGCCGGGAGCGATCCAGAGCTCGCTCTACGTCGTATATCTGAATGGCATCGGCGTGAGCGGAACGCTGATCGGTTTGCTGGTAGCCGTCGCCGAGCTCTCCGGCGTGCTCGGCTCGCTGGTTGCCGCACCGATGGAACGCCGCCTCGGCAGGAATCGGCTCGTCATTGCATGCATCGCGGTCTCGGTCGCCGCGATCGCGTCGACGCCGCTGATCGGCTCGTTCCTCGCCATGCTCTTTCTCGCCTGCGCAGTGCGCGGAATCGCGCAGGGCATGAGCCAGCCGCTCGTGTATTCCATCCTGAGCGTGGAAGTGCCCGACAATCGACACGGCGCGAGCGTCGGCCTGCGCAATGCCGTGGTGCGACTCGCCTCGATCATCACGCCGGCGGTCATGGGGATGCTCGCCGAGGCCTGGGGCATCGAAGCAAGCTTCTATGTCGTCGGGGCGGCCTTCCTCGCCGGAACCGCCTTGCTTGCCGTGGCTGCGCGGCGAATCGCTTGATTCGGCATACGACGATGGGTCGGTCGACGCGCGATCGTTCGCGAATCCAGGGCCGCACCAAAATGATGGCGCCGCGCTCCGGCAAGTGCGCAGACGACTACTTCGCCCTCCGCGGTGCGGTTCGCAGCAACTCGTCAGCCCTCGCGCATCATCCGCCAATACTGGTACTTCATCGTTGCCGCCGAGCCCGCAACGATCGCCGCGAAGGTGATGAACGAGCCCAACGCGAGTGTGGAGACGCCGGTGATCGCCTGGCCGATGGTGCAGCCCAGCGCGGTGATCCCGCCGAAACCCATCAGTATGCCCCCCAGCACGTGGTTGGCCGTGTCTTCGGCGTCACGAAAACCTTCCCAGCGGAAAGTGCGGGTCGAGACGGCATACGCTGCGGAACCGGCGATGACGCCGAGTCCCGAGGCAATTCCGTAGGTGACGATCTTCGACTTGTCGGTCCAGAGCATCAGGTATTCCAGCGTAAACGCCATCGGCGAGACGAACGAGAACGACTCCATGCGGCCGGTATTGGTGGCGACGAAGGCCTCCTGCAGGGTGTTCGGATCCTCGGCGACGTAGCCTACGACACCGCTCACGTACCAGCCGCCGACAACCACGAGGCCTGTGACGACGCCGCCCAGCGTGTAGTCGAAGCTCGCCCGGAATTCCCTGCTGGCGTAGGCGAAGGCGATCAGCGCGCCGCCGATCACCGCAGCGAGCACTGCCGTCCAGGTCGCCTTGGCCACGCCCGTGCCGGCGGCAAGCAGCGCGGGCAGGTCCTGCCCCGGCGCGAGCGTGAGCGATGCCTTCTCCAGCACCCCGACCCGAAAGGCCCCGAAGATCCCGCGCAGCGTCATGTACGCCGCGATGCCAAGGAAGACAGAGACCACGAGGGACTTCAGGTTGCCCCCGCCGATACGGATCAGCGTCTTGGAGCCGCAACCCGAACCGAGGGTCATGCCGACTCCGAAGAGAAAACCGCCGACCACGTAAGACAGCCACGTGAAGTTCCGACCCGGGTAGATCGACTTGGATAGGTCGATCACGCCGGCGAGCTGCAACGCACTCGATCCGAGCAGCGCCACTGCGACCGCGAGCAGCCACATGCGCAGCCGGTTGAGGTCGCCCATGTTGACCCAGTCCGAGACCGCGCCCATGGTGCAGAAGTTGGTCTTGTTGCCGACGGCGCCGAAAATAAAGGCGAGAACGAACGCGCCCCCGGTGACGTAGGGCACGAGCGCGGCGGGATTGGTGTCGGTCATGGAACGGGTGGCCGACAGGCTCCTAGGAGCGTGCGGCGGCGGCCCGCCGCGCGCCCGCGCGGGGCGCCTTGGCGCAATACACGGTGTACAGTGCGGCGAGCAGCGCCGTGGCCACCCTCGTCATGCCGAGCCTGACGCTGCCGTCCGGCAATTCTCGGTACCAGATGTGGTTGTCGACGTCATACAGCAACTCGTCGGGAAAGTGGGAACCGCGAACTTCAGCCATGTCGTTTGCCTTCAGCCTCGGTTTGAGCGGCCGCTTCGCCATGGAGCGGCCGCGACGAACAACAAAACTCGCCGAGCGCGTCCGACTCGAGCTTGCCGCGCACGCAGAGCAGGAGATGCTCAGCGAGGAACCCCATCATGCGCAGCCGTGCGGCGTGACGCGCATCGCCGACCTGCATGATGAGCAGGTGTAATGATACGCGAGCTCGCGGCACGTTTCGCGGCACGCGTTGAAGCTCGGCGCCCCGCGCGCGCCCTGGCGATGGAGCGCGAGCAGCCGGAAGCCCTCGCTCGTCGCCGCAGTGGGCACGCCGCCGCGCGCGCTCACCCAGCGCTCGAGAATCTCCTCCGAGGCGCCGAGCAGCGCCTGCGGCGAGGCCGCGGCCCTGACGTCGCGCTCGATTGCATCGAACGCTCTCACGCGAGGCCCTTCTCGCGGATCAGTGCAATTCCGTCGGAGACTCGACGAGTTGACGCGTCTCGTGCCGATGCGCCTCGCCGCGCGCGGCTTCACGGTCATGGGCACGCTGGAGCGGAGCAGGCTCGACACGACGTCGATCGACTCGGTCGGTACACCGCGCGCCGAGCGGTAGTAACATGCCCGCACGGCTTGAAGGAGTTGACATGAAACAGCGACGCAGAGAGATACTTGTGGCAGCAGGCGCGCTGGCGGGTGCGTTCCTGACGGGAGTATTGAAGCCCGTGGCGGCGCTTGCAGCAGTCTGGAACAAGGAAGCGTTCAGCGCCAAGGATGCAGCAGGGGCCCTGAAGGCTCTCGGGGCGGCGAGCCCCGCGGCCAGCACGGCGATCGCGATCGAGGCGCCGCAGATCGCGGAAAACGGCGAGGTGGTGCCGATCGAGATCTCGAGCAACATTCCCGGCACGACCTCGCTCGCGGTCCTGATCGACAAGAACCCCTTCCCGCTGGCGGGCAAGGTCGACTTCATGGAAGGCGCCCTGCCGTTCGTCAAGATCAACGTCAAGATGCGCGAAACGTCCGACGTGCGGGTGATCGCCACGGCGGGCGGCAAGCACTACGTGGCGGTGAAGGAGATCAAGGTCACCATCGGCGGCTGCGGCGGGTGAGGGAGGAATCGATATGGCGGCAGGACCAATGAAGATGCGCGCGACGCTCGGCTCGGGCTTCACCGACGTGCGCGTCCTTATGAGTCACCCGATGGAAACCGGGCAGCGCAAAGGCCCGGACGGCAACCTGGTACCCGCGCACTTCATCCAGAACCTGACCGTGAAGGTCAACGGCAAGGCCGTGATCGAAGCGCAGATCAGCCAGGCCGTATCACGCAATCCGGTGTTCTCGTTCCGCCTCAAGGGAGGCGCCAAAGGCGACCGGATCGAGGTGAGCTGGCTCGACAACAGGGGCGAAACCAACAAGACCGAAACTGCGATCGCCTGATCGCCGCCTCCACGCAGAGGAGGATGAGGATGCGCACGGTAACCTTCGGCGCCGTGCTCGCGCTGACGTTCGCGCCGGCGTACGCACAGGATGCCAAGAAGGAGATTCAGAAGTACCAGCAGATGATCACCGAGGGCAGCCCGGTCGAGCTGTACGAGCTCGAGGGCGAGGACTTGTGGAAGAAGCGACAAGGCCCCAAGAACGTTTCCCTGGAGCAGTGTGATCTCGGGATGGGACCCGGCCGGCTGAAGGGTGCGTACGCACACCTGCCGCGCCATTTCCCCGATACCGACCGGGTCATGGACCTCGAGGCACGGCTCCTGCACTGCATGCTGACGTTGCAGGGACGCGACCTGAAGGAAGCCACCAAGCGCGTCTTCGGCAACGCCGACCGGCCCTCGGAGATGGAGTACCTGTCCGCGTACATCGCCGGGCAGTCCCGCGGCGTGCCGGTCTCACCGGGAATGGAACACCCCAAGGAACGGGCGGCCTTCGAGCTCGGCCGCAAGCTCTTCTTCAACAGGGCCGGTCCCTGGGACTTCTCCTGCGCGAGCTGCCACGGCGAGGAAGGCAAGCGCATCCGCATG
>Ga0105107_10002000_pt1 | contig 13414 bp, 16 predicted proteins | sample PPLLaktember2015_6_FD_79335 | JGI IMG/M metagenome (GOLD analysis project Ga0105107, IMG submission 79335) | Freshwater sediment microbial communities from Prairie Pothole Lake near Jamestown, North Dakota, USA - PPLs Lake P8 Core (1) Depth... | ecosystem: Environmental > Aquatic > Freshwater >...
GTCCTCGCTGGTCGGGAGCCGGCCTCCTTGTACCAATCGCACCCCGTGGGTGCAAGCTTCGGCGCCTCTGTTCGGCCGGGCCGGGGCCGGTACCATGCGGCGATGGGCGGGGGGCTGGACCTCGAGGTGTTCGTGACCCCGGGCCTGGGGGACTCGAGCTACCTCCTGGCGTCGGGGGCCGAGGCCGTGATCGTGGACCCCCAGCGGGACGCTCGCCGGATGCTCGAGGTGGCCGACGCTCGCGGCTTCCGCGTCCGACGGGTCCTGGAGACCCACGTCCACAACGACTACGTGTCGGGAGCCGCCGAGATCAGCGCTGAGACCGGCGCGACGGTCGCCGGTCCGGCGAGAGCCGGCTACGCCTTCCCCTACACCCCCCTGGAGGACGGCAGCGAGCTCTCCGTCGGGGACCTCGTGCTCGTCGCCCTGGAGACGCCCGGCCACACGCCCGAGCACACGTCGTACGTGGTCCGGTCGCCCGACGAGACGGGACCGCTCGCGGTCTTCTCGGGCGGCAGCCTCATCGTCGGCAGCGCGGGTCGGACCGACCTGCTCGGCGACGAGCTCGCCGGCGATCTGGTCCGGGCCCAGTTCCGGACGATGCGCCGATACGAGGCGATGCCCGATGGGACGCTCCTGCTGCCCACCCACGGCGCCGGGAGCTTCTGCGCGACGGCTCCGCCCGGAGACGCGCGGACCTCCACGATCGGGCGGGAGCGGCGCTCGAACCTCGCGCTCGCCGCGCCCGACGAGGAGACCTTCGCCCGCGAGCAGCTCTCGGGGCTCCTCGCCTTCCCCACCTACTACGCCCACATGGCCCCGATCAACCGCGCCGGTCCCTCCGTCTACGGCGCGGTGCCGCGCCCCCGTCCCCTCGATCCGGAGGCCGTCGCGCTCCTCCTCGAGCGCGGGGCTCGGCTCGTCGATGCCCGGGATGGTGCCGCGTTCGCTGCCCACCACGTCCCGGGGTCCTTGAACTCGCCGATGGCGGACACGTTCGCGAGCTACGTGGGCTGGGTCGTGCCGTTCGGCACGCCGCTCGTCCTCGTGACCGAGGATGATTCCGATCGCGCCGAGGCCGCCGTGCAGCTGTTCCGGATCGGCTTCGACGAGGTCTCCGGGTACCTGGACGGTGGCATCGACGCCTGGGTCGCGTCCCGTCGGCCGACCCGCTCCTACCCGCTCGCCACCGTGGACGACCTCGTCGCCGAGGCTCGGCGCGGGGGACGAGCCATCCTCGATGTCCGCCAGCGCACCGAGTGGGAGGGTGGGCACCTCGAGGGCAGCCGACACGCGTTCGTGGGGGACCTCCCGGGTCGCATCCACGAGCTGCGGGATGCGCACGGGCTGCTGGTGACCTGCGCCACGGGTCACCGGTCGGCGATCGCAGCGAGCCTGCTGGACGCCGCGCGGGTACCGCTCCGGCTCGTCGCCCGCGACGGCGTGCCCGCAGCCCTCCAACGGCTCGGCTGAGGTCCCGCCGACCCATCCGCGATCGGGCAGCGAGCCGGGCTGCTAGCCGGTCCGCGCCGTCGCGGCCAGCGTGGCCTCGAACCGACCGCCGACGCTTCGCACGAGCCCGCGCATCTCCAGGCGGACGAGCAGCGTGAGCGCGTCGGCGAGCCCCACCCGAAGCTCTCGCGCCACACGCTCGGGCAGCGTGGGACCGACGAGGGACCTCAGCGCCGCGGCCTCCGCGAGGGTGAGATCGAGTGCCTCCCCCCCTGGTGCACGATCCACCCCGAGATCCTCGAGCAGGTCCTCCGCCCCGCGGATCATCGTGGCGCCCTCGCGGATGAGTTGCAGCGGAACGTGTGACAGTGGGTTCGTCGGCGCGCCCGGCACGGCGTACACATCTCGACCGAACTCCAGGGCGTGAGAGCCCGTGATGAGCGAGCCGCTGCCCTGGGCGCCCTCCACGACCACGGTCGCCCGGCACAGACCCGCGACGATCCGGTTCCGCGCCGGGAATCGGAACGCAACGGGCGGCACGCCCGGCGGGTACTCGCTCACGACCGCGCCGTGGTCCACGATCCGTTCGATCAGGGACCGGCGTGAGCCCGTCCCAGCGGCGTCCACGCCCCCACCGAGGACCGCAACCGTCGGACCACCCACCTCGAGCGCACCTTCGTGCGACGCGGAGTCGATCCCGACGGCTGCCCCGCTCACGACCGTGACACCGACCGAGGCCAGTCCGTACCCGATCGCCTGCGCGAGCTCCCGGCCGAGCGCCGTGCATCGCCTCGACCCCACGATCGCGACCGCGCGTTCGGCTCCGGGCAGCGGGCCGCCACGTACGTACAGGACGAACGGTGGATCGTGGATCGTGCGCAGCTGCGTCGGGTAGGCGGCGTCGTCCCACACGACCGTTCGCGCTCCGCACCGATCGAGCCGCGTGGCGATCTCGACCCCGCCGAGCTCCTTCGCGAACCGTCGGTCCCGGGAGCTCCCCAGCTCCCCCCGCCGCACGAGCTCGAGGCACGCCGAGGCGGAGCGACCCTGGCTCGCGTACGCGAGGAGGCGCCGGGGCGTGAGCCCTGAGAGCGCCGAGAGCACCAGGGCCGCGCTGCGGTCCGCCTCCGCCAACGTGAACCCCGGCGGCCAGGTCGGCCAGGGACCGCCCACACGCTCACCCCGCACGCGGGAGCGACCCCTGGGTGACGTTCATCCGGTAGGAGAGCGCCTCGGCGACGTGGTCGGCGTCGACCGCGTCCGAGCCGCCGAGGTCCGCGACCGTCCGCGCCACCTTCAGGGCCCGGTCGAACCCGCGTCCGGTCAGCCCCAGCCGATCGACCGCCTGAGCCAGAAGATCGCGGGCGCGCGACGTCATCTGGGCCTCGCGCCGGGCGAGCGGCCCGGGGAGCTGCGCGTTGCACGGGTAGCCGGTTCCCGCGTAGCGGTGACGCTGACGGTCTCGGGCTGCCTCGACGCGTTCGCGCATCCGGGCCGAGGGCTCTCCCGGGCGCTCACCGAGCAGCTCCGCCTTCGAGAGCCTGGGGACGACCAGCTGCAGATCGATCCGGTCCAGGAGGGGACCAGACAGCTTCTGTCGGTAGGCCTGCACACGATGCTCGAGGCAGTCGCATCGCCGCCCGGGGTCGCCGGAGTACCCGCACGGGCAGGGGTTCGCCGCCGCCACCAGCGTGAAGCGCGCGGGGAACTCCGCCGAGCCGGCCATCCGCGAGACGACGACGCGGCCGTCCTCGAGGGGCTGGCGGAGCCCCTCGATCGCATCGCGACGGAACTCCATGAGCTCGTCCAGGAACAGGATCCCGTGATGCGCGAGCGACACCTCGCCGGGGCGCAGGTACGCGGACCCGCCGCCGAGGAGCGCCGGGAGCGAGACCGAATGATGTGGCGACCGGAACGGCCGCTCCATCAGGAGGGCGCCGTTCCCGAGGAGGCCGGCCACCGAGTGCAGTTGGGTCACCTCGAGCGCCTCCTCGCGCGAGAGGGCCGGGAGGATGGTCGCGAGCCGGCGCGCGAGCATCGTCTTGCCGGCTCCGGGTGGGCCGACGAGGAGCACGTTGTGCCCGCCGGCCGCGGCGACCTCGAGCGCCCGACGCGCCTGTGCCTGCCCGCGCACCTCGGCGAAGTCCACCGAGTGCCCACGCCCGTTCCCGACTCCGGGCGCTGCCTCGGGCACCGGCGGCCTCCACGATCCGCGGAAGAAGCCGACTGCCTCCGCGAGCGAGGGAGCCCCGACGACCCGGATCCCGTCGACGAGACCCGCCTCCGGGGCGTTGGCGGCCGGCACGACGACGCCCTCGAGACCCGCGCGTGAGGCGGCCATCGCCACGGAGAGGATGCCCGGCGTGGCCACGAGCGTGCCTCGCAACGAGAGCTCGCCAGCGAACGCGTACCGGGCGAGGTGGGCGCCGGGCACCTGTGTGGACGCCGCGAGCACCCCCATGGCCACGGGAAGATCCATCCCCGGGCCCTCCTTGCGCAGGTTGGCCGGAGACAGATTCACCACGACGCGCCGGAGCGGCCACTCGAGCCCGGCGCTCTCCACCGCGGGGCGCACGCGATCCCGAGCATCCTGGACCGGGGCGCCGGGGAGCCCGGTCAGGGTCAGGGACGGGAGACCTCGTCCGATGTGCGCCTCGACGACGACGAGGTGGCCTCGAACGCCGACGACGCTGACCCCGAAGACCCTCCCGTACACGACCGCGGGACCCTACCGCGAGGCACCGACAGCGCGGCCGCTCACCCTTCCTTGAAGGTCGCATACCACACGCGCTCGGCGACCTCTACCAGCTCCTCGCTGATCCTCGAGAACCGCCGATAGAGCTCCCGCCTGCCCATGAGTTCGCGGAGGTCGGCGACGTCGAGCAGCGCGGACATAGCGGCGCGATAGACGCGCTCGAGCTGCCGCTGGCTCTTGACCGCCGCATCGGCGGCCTCGGTCGCCGAGCGACGCCGCCCGTCCGAGCCACCTTCCCGATGCAGCCCGTCGAAGGCCTCCGCCAGGCACCGCACGCCCTCCGCCAGGAGCGTGCACATCGACAGCACGCTCTCGTCGGGTCCGATCTCCATCACCTCGGACTCGCGAACGGCGTCCTTGGCGCCGTTCATCACGGCGTCTAGGCGGACGGACATCGTGTAGATGTCCTCGGCGTCGATGGGCGTGGTGTAGGCCTCGGTGAGCGCCTTGCGGAGCTCGCGCTTGCGGTCGTCGGCTCGGTGCTCGAGGTCCCGAACGGTCTCGCCGCCTTCCGGATCGCCTCGCGCCCAGGCCACGAGCGCCTCCACTCCTTCGATCGTCACGCTCGCCTGCTCGCGGAGCATCCCGAGCACGTCGGGCGTCTCCGGTAGGAACCACGACCTGCGCGTCATGCCAGCCACCTCCAGAGGGGATAGGCAACGGCCGCCAACACACCGGCGACGGGCATCGTCGTGATCCAGGCGATCCCGATGTCCCGCACCACCTGCCATCGGATGCGGTGCAGGCGCCGGCGCCCGACGCCCGTTCCCACCACCGACGACGATACGACCTGCGTGGTGCTGACGGGCGCGCCCAGGAACGAAGCCCCGATGATCACCGCTGCCGAGCTCGTCTGGCTGACGAGCCCGTCGAGACGGCGCAGCCGGTAGATCCGGCGTCCGATCGTGCGGACGATGGACCAGCCACCGAAGGCGGTGCCGACGGTGAGCGCGGCGGCGGCGGCGAGCGTCACCCAGACGGGTGCTTGGAGGGAGTCCGTGGTCCCGTTGGCGAGCAGCAGAGCCGCGACGATCCCGACACTCTTCTGCGCGTCGTTCGAGCCGTGCGAGAACGCGAGCCACGCGGACGACACCCACTGCGCACGCCGCACAGGGAGGCCGATCCCATACGCGGCCCGTCGGAGCGCCCGCCTGACCCCTAGCTCGAGCAGCGCGGCGACGGCCACGCCAAGCAGCGGGGAGATCGCGAGCGCGATGAGGACCCCGAACACCCCGACCGGATGCCCGCCCTCGATCCCGCCCCAATTCACGGCATCGGCTCCGGCCGCAACGAGGGCGGCGCCGACGAGCCCGCCTATCAGCGCGTGGCTGGAGCTCGAGGGCAGGCCGCGGAGCCACGTGTACGCGTTCCAGGAGACCGCGCCGGTCAGCCCGGCGCCGATCACCGGGATCGCCACCTCCACTGGCGGCTCGACGATCGTCGCCACCGTGTTCGCGACCGCCGCGCCCAGCAGCAGCGGTCCGAGGAGGTTGAAGACAGAGGCCATCAGCACCGCCGGGAGAGGCCGAGCGGCGCGGGTCGCGACCAGCGTGGCGATCGCGTTCGCGGCATCGTGGAACCCATTCGTGAGCGCGAACGCCAGCGCCATCCCGACGGCGAGGACGAACGCGGCGGTCACCCCGCGCACCTCATCGGTTGGCGATGATAGGCCGTGGCGGGGCCGGACCCTAGAACGCGTCCTCGAAGACCTCCACGTCGGCGCCCCGCGGGCCGAGCCACACGCTCGCGACGTCGAACCGGACGGCCGCCTGATCCGGTCGCTCGGTCGCCATGAACGCCTCTGCGAGTCGCCGGAGCGTCCGTCGCTTCGACCACGTGACGGCCTCGTACCCGCCGCCGAACGCCGACCCGGTGCGCGTCTTCACCTCGCAGAAGACCAGGAGCCCTCGACGCTCCAGCACCAGGTCGAGCTCGCCGAGGGGGCATCGCCAGTTGCGAGCCACCACGCGGAACCCCCGCCGCAGGTACGCCTCAGCCGTCGCGTCCTCACCGGCAGCCCCGAGCGCGAGACGCCCATCCGTCCGAGCCGGTCGACCCATGCTCGTGACGGTAACCCGACCCTCCGACACTACTCGGGGACCTGCATCTCCTCGCGGCGGAGCTCCTCGACGTTGACGTCGCGGCGCGTCATGACTCGGACGCTCGACACGAACCTGGCGGGACGGAACATGTCCCACACCCACGCGTCGCCGAGCTCGACCTCGACCCATCCGCCACCACGTTCGTGGATCTGCACCTCGTTCGCCAGGTAGAAGCGGCGCTCGGTCTCGACCACGTAAGCGAACATCGGGAGGACGTCGCGGTATTCGCGGTAGAGCTCCAGCTCCCGCTCCTCCTCGAAGCGCTCGATGTCGTCCTCGTGGTTCATCCGTCCCCCTCGCCGTCGTAGAACCCGGAGCTCAGACCCTTGAACGAGAAGCGATGGATCGGCGACGGTCCGTGCGCCCGGATGGCGTCGCGATGCTCCTTCGTCCCGTACCCTCGGTTGCGGTCGAACCCGTACGCCGGGAAACGTCGATGGTATCGGTCCATCATGCGGTCGCGCGTCACCTTCGCGACGATCGAGGCCGCCGCGACCGAGGCCGTCACCGCGTCCCCCTTCTTGATCGACAGGTTGGGCATCGGCAGCCGATGCACCGCGAACCCGTCGGTCAGGACGTAGTCGGGCTCGACGGCGAGCGTCGTGACGCAGCGGCGGAGCAACCACAGGTTCGTCTTGTGCAGACCACGGCGGTCGATCCGCGTCGACATGCAACGGCACACCGACCAGGCGACCGCGTCTCGGGCGATCCGCGCGTAGGCCTCCTCACGCGCACCCGCCGTGAGGACCTTCGAGTCCGCGATGCCTTCGAGGTCGAAGTCCTCGGGCAGGATCACCGCGGCCGCCACCAGCGGTCCCGCCAGCGCTCCCCTGCCGGCCTCGTCGACGCCGGCGACATGGCGGAAGCCCTGCTCCCGGAGCCCGCGCTCGTAGCGCCCGAGGTCGACCGCTAGCTCAACCACCCGATCCGCGACGGCGGCCAGATCACGACGAACGCCTCCCCCACCACCTTATCCCTGGGCACGAACCCGAGCCCGTACCTCGAGTCGTTGGAGTTCAGCCGGTTGTCGCCCAAGACGAACAGCTTGTCCTTCGGCACCTTGACAGGACCGAAGTCCCGGGTATCGGGCGGGCCCTTCAGGTACGGTTCCTCGACGGCCAGGCCGTTCACGTAGACCGTGCCGTCGCGCAGCTCGACCGTCTCGCCCGGCAGACCGATCACACGCTTGATGAAGTCCTCGTCGGCCGGCCGGGCGAACCCGAGCCCCTCCGAGAGCCAGTGCAGGAAGCCGCCGACGATCCCGCGGTCGGGCTGCCTGCCCGGCTTCGGGTTCTCGAAGACGATGATGTCGCCGCGCTCCTGCGTGTCGAACGCCTTGACCACGAGGACCCGGTCGCCGGGCTCCAGGGTTGGCTCCATCGAACCGGAGGGGATGTAGAAGGCCTGGACGATGAACGTCTTCAGCACGATCGCGAGGGCGAATGCGATCAGGACGAGGACCGGGAGCTCTCGGAGGAAGGCGCCCAGGCTGTGGCGCTCGGCCTCCCGGTCGCCGCCCTTGCGACCCGCGACGAACCCATCGCGCGCTGCCGGGGGAGATGCACCGCTCCGCGGCGCCGCGGGTGCGGGAGCGTCGGGCGCGACCGCGACCGGGGCGCTCGTGGTCTCGGTGGGGATGGAGGCGGGATCTGCAGCCTCGGTCGGCACGGCCGACCCGGGGGGCGTCGTCTCAGCCGGCTCGTCGGAGCCGGCCGGTCGTTCCACCGTCGTGTCCCTACGCGTCGTCGGTGGAGGCGTCGGCCTCGCCGGCGTCCTCGGCCGCGATCGGCTCGGGAGCGATCTCGGACCCCGGCTCGGCGGCCTCGTCCGTGGTGTCGGAGGTCGTCTCGAGCTCCTCGCCCTCGACCTCGGGCTCCTGGGCGTCCTCCGGCTCTTCGGCCTCGAGGCCCGCCGCCAGAGCGGCGGCGTTGACGGCCGCGAGGTCCTCGCCGGGCGTCCGTCGCTCGCGGATGCGAGCCTTCTTGCCGCGCAGCTCCCGCAGGTAGTAGAGCTTGGCGCGCCGGACCTTGCCGCGGGAGACGATCTCGAGCCTCGCGATCGAGGGCGAGTGCACGGGGAAGGTGCGCTCCACACCGACCCCGAACGAGATCTTGCGCACCGTGAACGTCTCCTGCAGGCCGCCGCCATGGCGCCGGATCACCACGCCCTGGAACACCTGGACGCGCTCGCGGCCCGCCTCGACGACCCGCACGTGCACCTTGACGGTGTCGCCGGGCCGGAAGTCGGGGATGTCCGAGCGGAGGTACGCCTTGTCGATGAGGTCGGTGTTCTTCATGGCGGGACGAGGAACGATAGCAGACGGCGGGCGCCGCTAGTCGTTCGGCACCCCGCCTTCCAGCAGGTCGGGCCGGTTGCGGCGCGTCTTCTCGAGGGCAGCGCCGCGTCTCCAGCGCTCGATCTCGGCGTGGTTGCCGGACAGGAGGACGTCCGGCACCCGCATACCGCGGAACTCGGCAGGGCGCGTGTAATGGGGGTGGTCGAGCAAGCCTTCTGTGCCGAAGGAGTCCCGCTCGTGCGACGACTCCCGGCCGATCACGCCCGGCACCAGGCGCGTCACGGCCTCGAGCACGACGAGAGCCGGGATCTCACCGCCCGAAAGGACGTAGTCGCCGATCGAAACCTCCTCGGCGGGCAGGCCCTCGACGACGCGCTCGTCCACGCCCTCGTACCGGCCACAGAGCAGGACCAGCCAGGGCTCGGCGGCCAGCTCGCGCACGAGCGCCTGATCGAGCCGCCGTCCGGCCGGCGAGAGCAGGAGCACGCGCTTGGCGCCTTCCCCCAGCGCGTCGACGGCCGCGAAGATCGGGCCGGCCTTCATGACCATGCCGGGTCCCCCACCGTACGACTCGTCGTCGACCTGCCGGTGCCGGTCGGTCGTGTGGTCCCGGATGTCGTGTACCCGGACCTCGAGGACCCCGTCGGCCACGGCCCTGCCGAGCAGGCTCTCGCCGAGCGGGCCCTCGATGATGCTCGGGAAGATCGTGAGGATGTCGATGCGCACGAGCGAAGGCTAGCAACCGCGGCCGGACAACCCTATCGGTCGGGTGGCTCCGGTGCCGTGAGCCCCGGGACCTCGCGGACGACGATCACCCGCTGACCCACGTCGACCGAGACCAGCAGGTCCCTCAGCACGGGCACGAGGGTTTCGGTGCCCGCCGCGTCCACCGCGACCCACACGTCGTTGGCCGCCGTGTGGATCACCTCGGTCACCTGACCGAGCGGGTGGCCGGTATCGGTCCCGATCGCGCAGCCGACCAGCTGGTGATCCCACCAGGAGCCCTCGGGCAGCGGCGGTGACGTCGACTCGGGGACGACGAGGAGCGCGCCGTGCAGGGCCTCGGCCGCAGCACGGTCGGCGACCTCCTCGAACCGGACGAGGAGCCGGTCCTTGTGCGGGCGGGAGGAGCGCACGGTCAGCGGGCGGCCGTCCTCGAGCCACACCGCCGCGCCATCGGCGAAGCGCCCGGGCACCTCGGAGAGCACCAGGACGCCGAGCTCACCCTGCACGCCGTGGGCGCGGGTGATGCGGCCGACCACGACGGTCGGCTCGCGGCTCATCTCAGTCGACGATCTCGACGGCCGCGTGGACACCGGCGCGGGTGCCGGCAGCGCGGACCACCGCCCGAAGCGCTCGAGCGGTTCGGCCTCCCTTGCCGATCACCTTGCCCATGTCGTCGGGCGCGACGTGCAGCGACAGGAGCAGCCCGCGGTCGTCCTCGGTCTCGGTCACCTCGACCGCGTCCGGTTCGTCGACGAGCTCGCGGGCGAGGAACTCCAGCAGCTCTCTCACGGGCTCTTCGCGGCCTCCTTCGACCGCTGGAACCGCTCCCAGATCCCGACCTTCGTCATGAGGACCCGGACGGTGTTGCTCGGCTGGGCGCCGACGCCGAGCCAGTAGAGGGCTCGCTCCTCGTCGATGTCGATGAGCGATGGGTCCTCGAGCGGGTGGTACTTGCCGATGTTCTCGATGAAGCGGCCGTCGCGGGGACTCCGCTGATCGGCCACGACCACTCTGTAGAACGGGCGCTTCTTCGCGCCCATCCGCTTCAACCTGATCCGAACCGCCATGTGCCTTCTCCTACGTCAGGGCATCGGCGGCATGCCGGGGATCCGAGGCATGCGCTTGCCGCCCAACATCGTCTTCATCATCTTCCTCGCGGCCTCGAACTCCTTCAGGAGCGCGTTGACATCGGCCGTCGTCGTCCCCGAACCGCGAGCGATCCGCAGGCGCCGGGACCCGCCGATGATAGCGGGTTCGCGGCGCTCCTCCCTCGTCATGGACGAGATGATGGCCTCCGCGCGGGCCATCTGCCTCTCGTCCACCTGGAGGTCCTTCAGGGCGTTCTTGCCTCCCGGCACGCCCGGGAGCATCGCGAGGAGGTCCTGCAGCGGGCCGAGCTTGCGCATCTCCCGCATCTGGACCAGGAAATCCTCCAGCGTGAACCTGGCGTCGAGCATCCGCTTGGCGCTCTCGGCCGCCTGCTCGGCGTCGAGGGTCTCCTGCGCCTTGTCGATGAGCGTCAGGACGTCCCCCATGCCCATGATCCGCGACGCCATCCGGTCCGGGTAGAACGGCTCGAGGTCCTGCGGCCTCTCACCCGTTCCGACGAAGAAGACCGGCCGTCCCGTGACCGCGGTGATCGACAGGGCCGCGCCTCCGCGCGCGTCGCCGTCGAGCTTGGTGAGGACGAACCCGGTCGTGTCCACCTCGCCCATGAACGCCTTGGCCTGCACCACGGCGTCCTGACCGGTCATCGCGTCGCAGGCCATGAGGACGTGATGGGGCTTGATCGTGTCCTTGACGCGGCGCGCCTCCCGCATCATCTCCTGGTCCACGTGCAGGCGTCCAGCGGTGTCGACGATCACGACGTCGTACCCCTCGCGATCCGCCAGCTTCAGCGCGTTCTTGGCCACCTTGACGGCGTCCTTGCCGTCCGAGGTGACCTCGACGCCGATCTCGCGGCCGAGCGTCATGAGCTGGTCGACGGCCGCCGGGCGCCAGAGGTCCGCCGCGACGAGCAGCGGTCGCTTGCCCTTGGAGCGCAGCTGTGCCGCGAGCTTCGCACACGCCGTGGTCTTGCCCGAGCCCTGGACCCCGGCGACCATCACGACAGCCGGCTTGGCGCTCGGCAGCTGGAACGCCACCTGGGTCCCGCCCATCGTCTCCTGCAGCTCGTCCCGCACGACCTTCACGACCTGTTGGGCGGGCGTGAGGCTCTTCATGACCTCCTCGGAGAGCGCCCGGGCTCGGACGCGCTCGAGCAGGTCGTCGGCGACCTCGACGGCGACGTCGGCCTCCAGCAGCGCCGTGCGCATGTCGGACAGGGCACCCTCGACCTGCTTGGGGTGCAGCTTCCCGCGTGCGCGGAGCTTCTTGAAGATGCCGTCGAGACGGCCCGTGAGCGTGTCGAACATCCGAAGCTCAGGTTCTCACGCGGGCGGCGACCCGCCCACGTCGAGCACCCGCTCCACCGTGCGGAGCAGGGCCGTCGGCGAGAAGGGCTTGGTGAAGTACTCGTCCGCGCCGAGCGAGAGGACGTAGTCGCGACCCTCCTCACCCGTCGCCGTGACGATGATGACGCGCACGTCCGCGGTCGCCGGGTCGGACTTGACCTCCTGCAGGACGTCGGCACCGCTCGCGCCGGGGATGTTGAGGTCGAGGAACATCAGGTCCGGGGGCTGCTCCCTCACCATGGAGAGCGCGGACGACCCGTCTGCGGCCTCGCGGATCACGAAGCCCTCGTGCTCGAGCACCAGCCGCATCGCCTCCCGCATCGTTGGGTGGTCCTCGACGATCAGGATGTCTGCCTTGGACATGGCCTACCCCGCCACCAGCCGCTCGGCGAACACACGGGCGTCGAACGGCTCGAGGTCGTCGACGCCCTCGCCGACCCCGATCAGCTTGACCGGCACGCCCAGCTGCTCCCGAACCGCCAGCACGACTCCCCCCTTCGCCGTTCCATCCAGCTTCGTCAACGCCAGGCCCGTGACATCGACCGCCTCGGTGAACGCCCGGGCCTGCGCGATGCCATTCTGCCCCGTCGTGGCGTCCAGGACGAGCAACGTTTCGTCCGGCCCGCGCCCGGCGGCCTTCTCGATCACCCGGCGGACCTTGCGCAGCTCCTCCATCAGCGGCGTCTTGGTGTGCAGGCGTCCGGCCGTGTCGACGATGAGCACATCCATCCCTCGGGCCTGCGCGGACCGGACGGCGTCGAAGGCGACGGCGCCGGGGTCCGCGCCCCGCTCCTGGCTCACCAGCTGGGCCCCGGCCCGCTGCGCCCAGACGTCGAGCTGCTCGGACGCGGCCGCGCGGAACGTGTCGCTGCCCGCGAGGCTCACCCGCTTCCCGTCCTTCGCCAGACGCGCCGCGAGCTTGCCGATCGTGGTCGTCTTGCCCGAGCCGTTCACGCCCACGACCATCACCACCCCCAGCTGTCCGGACGGCAGGTGCAGGATGGTGTCGTCGCCAGCGAGCACGTCGACCACCTCCCCGGCGAGCATCTCGACCGGGTCGTCACCGGTCTGCAAGCGTGCCCGGAGATCCTCGACGATGCGCGCCGCCGTGACCGGCCCCACGTCCGCCTTGATCAGGACCTCCTCGAGGCCGCGCCACGCGTCCTCGTCCGCGCCCGCGAACAGGGCACGCACCCGCGCCCCGAGACCCTGCACCTGGGGCACGGCCGAGGACCCCGTCGCCCGAGACTCCTCACGCTCGGGTCGAGCCGACGGACGACGCCTGGACCGGATCACGAGGACGGCGGTCAACGCGAGCACGACGAGGGCGCAGACGATCAGGATCGGGATCAGCACGACGCTCTCAGGCTAGCGAACGGCGTCCGGCTCCGGCACGGTGACGGGCGCGGCGATCCGTTCCACGCCGACCTCGGCCTCCACCCCCGGCTGGTCCAGCCGCTGGGCGATCACCCGCGAGGTGCCGTCCTTGCCCATCGAGACGCCGTACATCATCCCGGCGATCTCCATCGTCCGCTTCTGATGGGTCACGATCAGCACCTGCGAGTCGGCGGCGAAGCCGTCGAGGAGCTTGAGGAAGCGGTGCAGGTTCACGTCGTCGAGAGCCGGCTCA
>Ga0105107_10002002_pt1 | contig 13410 bp, 11 predicted proteins | sample PPLLaktember2015_6_FD_79335 | JGI IMG/M metagenome (GOLD analysis project Ga0105107, IMG submission 79335) | Freshwater sediment microbial communities from Prairie Pothole Lake near Jamestown, North Dakota, USA - PPLs Lake P8 Core (1) Depth... | ecosystem: Environmental > Aquatic > Freshwater >...
TCGAAGACCGAGCTCGTGAAAGAGTTTATGGTTCGCACGGTTGAGGCGTTGAAAAAAAGCGCCCCCCCTTTCGAGGTGGAGAGCGTGAGGATTCTCAACGACCGTCAAACCGGCGGAATCGGCCCGGAGCACGAATTCGTGAAAAGGGTCGGCGGCGTCGTCGCCGAGATGACGGGAAAAAAAGTGACGGCCACCGGGAGCATGTCCGGATATTCTTCTTTGGGGAACGCCTATGGGTCGAGCCGCGAAGGGATCGCGGGCATCATGTATGGGGGGGCGATTTCCTGAGAGCCCACGCGGTGGATGAATTCATCGCCATCGACGAATTGGTGGAGACAACCCAAGTGTTCGCAGGCATAGTGGTGGAGATCTGCGCCTGAAACGCCCGCGCTCCCGCTCGCCCCGGGACGGCGTTTCCCTTAGCCCGGCAGAGGCAGCCTTGGGGTGCGGGAGATCATTTCCCCCTTGGGCTCTTTGGGTTCTCTTGGGTTCTCTTTATCAGGAATGGATGACCGACCTTGATTTTTTCGCAAGGGCCCAGTAAAAATAAATAAGGTTTATCACCGCCGTGAATATCAGGCAGACAAACATAATCGTGTAACTGGTCTTTTCAAGAACAAGGCCCATGACCATCGGGCCCAAACCGGATCCTAAATCGGAAATCGCGGTAAAAGTGCCCATGGCCGGACCTCTTTCGAGCCCGGCATTCTCAATGACATGAATCGTCAAGATCGGGTAGAGAAAGGCCCACCCTGCTCCTAACAGGACGGCAACAAGAATGAACATCCCCAGACTGTTGGCGAAGGGAAAGGCGACCAAGGCGATAACGATAATGGTCAGGCAAAACAGGATTACTTTTTTCCGGTCATAAATATCCAATATTTTTCCGCCCAGAGAACGACCCAACAGGAGGATGATGGCCAGGAAGACAAAGAAAATTCCTGGGTTTTCAACGCCGTGCTTAAGGGCATAGAGGGGAAAAAAGGCGGCTATGCTTCCCCAGATAATGTTGAGCATGAAAGCGATAATCGCCGGGGGAATTGCTCCGCGGCTCAGGAAGGATTGCAATCGAAAAGGTTCCTTTCCCGGGGTAATGGATTCCCTCTTCGTTAGTTTCCAGGTCAGGAAGAAAGAACACAACGATAGGCCGGTGCAGGCAAGGAAAAGAACGGGAAAATTAAACCGATTGATCAGGAGCATACCTATGTACGGCCCCAGCGCAAAAGCCAGGTTGAAAGACAGGTAAAAATAGCTAATGAGCCGGCCCCGGTGAGGCTCGGGGGTCATGTTGGCCAACAGGGTGAAAGAGGCAGTCGCAAAGAAAGCCATTCCGACCCCATGGATGGCCCGCACGATCAGGAGAGGCCAGAAAGGGGGGGCCACGAGATAAGCAAGACAGGAAAGGATGTAGATAATGGTCCCGGCGATCATGAAATTTCTCTCCGGGACGGTCAAGAGCGCCCTTCCTACGAAGGGGCGAAGGATCAAGGAGGAGACGCTGAAAATCCCGATCAACAAACCAATCTCCCCCTCTTTGGCTCCGAATCTGTGCAGATAGATAGGAATGGCCGGGATCAGAACGCAGAATACGGATGAAAAGCTAAATTGAGCGAAAAAGCTGAGAGTGTAATCACGGCTTAATGTTTTTGGCCAGGTCATGTCTTGTTGTCCGTCTGATGGTTCGAATTAAAATTTAGATCATGAGGAAAGATAAGCATGCTGAAAAAATCCCTTTCGGCCTGATGTCGTCATTTCTGCGCAAACAGGAATCCAGTCCTTTCAATCCCTTCTGGATCCCCGCCTTTGCGTGAAGGACCTCAAATTGCAGCTTGTCCGCATCCTTGTTCTGAAAAATTAGATTTCCTGCAATATGCCGGTAATTTTTTCAGGAGAAAGCTCGATTTCGCGAAGTATTTCTCGGATTAAAGGTCGGGCAAGATCTCGTCCAGGATGGCAGGGAAGCATTGTTGTTCTTCCGTCCGGGTGCCGGTAGAATACGTGGCCCCCTTTTTGCCGGGTGGCGACCCCATTTCCAAAAGGACCTTCTCCATTGTTCTGAAATCAACAACGGGAAGGCGGGTCATATTGAAACCTCGATTTGCTGGAGTCCCACAAAGCGGGGAAGTTCTTCTGCGAGCTCCCCGAGTTCCTCAACACATAGCTCAAGTACTTCTTTGAGATTCTTCTGAAGTTCATCTAAGGAAGCGCCCTGGGAATGCGCCCCTGGAATTCCCGGAACACTGCCCACATATAACTTTGTTTCAGGGTCCCATTCTATGTATGCCGTAAAAGTCTTCATATTCATCCTCCTCTGACTTTCCTGGTGATAAATTTGGTGCGAGAGAGGGGAGTCGAACCCCTAAAGGTTTCCCCACTGGATCCTAATTCCTTTCAAGCCTGTTTTCTCCCATCCTTTAACCCTTTCAAAATACATCCAAATTCTTGGAATCATTGGAATCGGCCAAATTCCCCACTTGGATAGAGTTGGAGGGGAATGGAAGCATTTTTTGCTCCATGGGCACAGTCTGGGCACAGTTCTTTATATCGAAACAGGCTTTTGTGTTTCGGGATTATTTTGACACATTTCGGGAACTTTGCCAACGCAATATAGCAAGTAAACCTCTTAACCAAAACTGGTCAATTCTTAACAAGGATTAACCAAATGCCTAAACCGAAAATAGACAGAGTCCAAAGGTGCAATTTCCAAGGCGAAAAAATAATTAAATATTGCCGTAGTAAGGAATGTTTCCCTTGAGAGCGCCCATAAGATTGTAGGAAGGAGCTTAGACAGCATAGGGCAGCTGCAGAACAGAAGATTAATTCACATGCGAACTGGCTATCTCCTTACAGGTGGTTTCTTTTTTCTCTAAGACCGGATAACATACCAAATAAAGTTTTTCTATGTCACCCTTTATAGTTTGTCCTACTTCCAATTTGATATATAACGTTAGCGCAAGTTTTTTTCTATATGCCTGCACCCCAATATGTAGACAAAAAAGGCAGAATCATACAGACCCTACCTTTCTACATTTGATTTTTATACCTTATTAATTCACTTAAGTCCTGCCTTGCGCAAGGCGGTAACGATCTTATTATTGAATGACTGGTCCTTATAGAAAAATGTCTTTGCCGCATAATCCACTGAATACTTGGGATTTATTCGGAGACTGCCACGGTTGCGCGGGCTTCATTCTCTCGGCCCATCCAAATGTAAGTAACTACCAAGCCAACATGGGCACCGGAGTACCCGGACCATGGGCCCTGAGTGATTCTACATGGGAGGGAGTTACTCATTTAAGCATGACGGAACGGGAACGTTTAAGGCAATTTATCGTGTAGTCGAAAAGCCAAGTTATAACTGGCCGCCCGCTCCTCCCGGGCAACAGCAGCTGACTTTAGGCGATATACCCGATGTAGGGGCAGCGGATATAACCTGGAAGTTTCATTACACTTTGTCCCAAACGGGTCGCATCACCTTCATGTATGATAAAGGTACGTATGAAGGAATATGGGTGTACGGCCCTCAGAAAGACACGCTGATTTTTCTGAATGTTTCGGGGCCTTATTACGGAGTATTATCGCCTGACCATCAAAACATATTGGTTACGTGGGGAGTGCCGTTGCAATTACTGGTGACCCTCGATAAAGATAATGAAATACCTATGTTTCCGCTCATTTGTAACGCTGTGCAGCAGGGTTTCCGTTGCAACAAATGCCCGGAGCTGGTTTATACCCCAGATTCAGCCCCTTGAGAACGGCCGTCATATCCCTTGTGCCCGTGCATGCTCCATCGTGTGCGGGCAATGGCGCAGGATTAACAGAGCAGGTGACATTTTTTTGCTAAGGTGAGAATTTAAGAAATAAATTACTTTGGATTAGGAAAAACGGAGGCAGAGTCATCACGGTCCTGCCTTTTTTAATGCGTACACTGCATGAGATCAGAGATTGGTAGCTCACGTGGAATGTGCGAAATTATCGCTTAGGAAATGCAATAACAAAAGTCCTATCACTTGACTATTTCTGGCAAGATGCTTTGACCGCGATTGCCAGGATGCCCGCCATCTTTATTTCCAGACAATCTCGCAATGCCAAATTCCTTTCTCGGAGAGCCTGCTTAAGGTCCCGGCTGTAAAAGCGGTTTTCTTGGGGGTGAAGGAGGATGTGTTTGGTTATGAGGTTTTGATAGAGGCCGGGGTAGAGCTCTTCGATAAAATAACTTCCTCCGGGTTTCAAAACCCGGGCAACCTCGCCGAGGGCGGATTGCCAATCCGGGACATGATGCAGGACGCCGAAGCCGAATACCGCCTCAAACGACGCGTTTCCATAGGGCAAATTCAAAACATCGGCGGTTAGAAATCGGATCGGTTTTCGGTCTTCAAGAGGAAGGTATTCCCCGGCTTTCCGGACCATTTGCAGATCGAGATCCGAAGCATGAAAAGTTCGGGGGTGGAAGGTCCGATAGATGATTCTGGCGCCGGCCCCCCGGCCGCAACCGATCTCCAAAATCGCGGCTCCCGGAGGGAGATCTGACTTTCCCCGGAACCAGCGGATTTCCCATTTTTGTTGAATGACCCGGGAGGGGTTGTTGACGGCCCACCGTTCGGCCCAGTTGAGTTTCATAGAGAATGCCTATGAAAAACGCATAGAGCATAGCGCATGGCGAAAAAAAGAGTGCCCTAAAATTCCTAAAATTAAAAACCGCGAGGGCGCAAGTCGTAAGTCGGAAGGGGATAAAGACGTTTGCTGCTGTGTTGCCGTGCCGCTGTTCTGCTGTCACGGCAGCGATGCAGCAGGGTCTTCTTGATTTTTTCTACGCTATGCGCCATGCGCTCTGCGCGATGTGTCTTTTCATCCTTGCCCCCTGCTTTTCTCCCTTGATGGATCACGGCGATGCCGTTGGTCAGATTGCGGTATGACACCTCGGTGAAGCCAATACCCCGGAGTTTGGCGGATAACTCTTCCTGGAGCGGGAATTTGCGGATCGATTCGGGAAGGTAGGTGTAGGCTTCCCGGTGACCGGTGAAAAGCTTTCCGATCCAGGGCATTAGATAGAAAGAATAAATATCATAAAGCCGGCGGAACCAAGGGGAAGTAGGGCGTGAGAACTCGAGACAGACTAACTTTCCTCCCGGCTTCAGGACCCGATGCATCTCCTTCAGACCTTCTTCTATATGAGTCAGGTTGCGGATGCCGAACCCCACGATGGCCCCGTCGAATTGCCCGGAGCGGGAGGCCATCTGCTCGGCGTCCCCCTGGATCAGACTGATTTTGCCAACGGGCGAGGACTTAGAGATTTTGTGGCTCCCAACCTCCATCATCGCCCGGTTAATGTCGTATAAATAAACTTGGCCTTCCGGACCTATCTCCTGGGCGATCCGGATCGTCAGATCGGCGGTCCCACCGCAGATATCGATGATCCGATCGCCAGGTTTTACCGCCAAGACATCGACCGCATCCCGTTTCCAGGGATAATGAAGCCCAAAGCTCAGCAGGGTGTTCATGAAGTCGTATTTGCGGGCGATGGAATTAAAGTGCCGCAGAACGTACTTCGCCTTCTGGTCCGCAGGCACCTTGCGGAATCCGAAGTCGGCGGTTTCGTCACTGGGGGTATGGGGATTGTTGGGAATCATAGAAAATGTCTAAGCCGCGAAACCCAAAAGGCGATATTGACGTATTGATGAATTTCCCCAAATCCCCCCAACCCCCCTTTGCCAAAGGGGGGCAGGGGGGGATTTCTAAATTCTGCATTTCGGGCGAGAATCGGCGTCCCATTTTTAGTTCGCATTTCGAAGTTGATAAATCCGCGCCAGGGCCGCCAGGGCTTTGGCCGCAGCTTCGGGCGAGCTGACGGCGGCGATAGCATCTCCGCCCAACCCCTTGAGCTGATCGAGCCATCCCTTTCCTCCGAGCAGAACTGTGACCACCGGCTTTCCCTTTGCCGCGGTCCGGAGATCGGGCCAGTTCCCAAGAATCTTCTGGATGGAGAACCCCACGCGCTGCCAGATTTCGATTATGGCATAGGGAATCACCGGAATAATGATATACCCATCGGTATTGGGATCGGAAAAAATCGCCTCAAGGGCGGTTGGAAAAATCCCGCTCGGACCGATGTCCATGGGATTTTTCACGTTGACCCAGTCGGGCGCCGCCTGCCTGACCTTTTCGAATGTGTTCCGGCTCCAGGAGGCAAGCTGCAAGCCTTCTTCGAAGAGCGCGTCGGCGGTCATGGCTCCAAGAGAACCGGAGGTGGTCAGCACGCCCACTCTCTTACCAGGCATCGGGGGTTGAGTGGATAGGACCTTTGTAATTTCGATCATGTCCGCCAAGCTCGCGGCGCGGATCGCCCCGGCCTGGGAGAAGGCGGCGTTATAAAGCCCGTCTTCGCCGGATAAACTGGCAGTATGGGAGAGGGTGGCCATTTTCCCCAAAGGGGTTCTCCCGCTTTTCAGGATGACCACCGGCTTTTTGCGGCACGCGTCCCGAAGAGCCTGGAGCAGGCGCCGGCCGTCGCGGGTCCCTTCCTGATAGATGAGGATGACTCGGGTCTGGGGGTCCTCCGCGAAATATTCGAGAAAATCGGCCTCGTCCAGGTCGATCTTATTTCCCATCGTTGCGACCTTGCTGATCTGCAGGCCCACTTCGGGGAGGTAGTCCAGGAGGATGTTCCCGAATACCCCGCTCTGGGCAATGATGGCCACGGACCCCGGGTTGAGGGAGGCATCCAGGACTTCGATCGTGGCCAACTGATTCTCGGTGTTGACGATGCCCACGCAGTTGGGGCCGAGGAGGCGCATATCCATATCCCGGGAGACTTTCAGGAGTTCATCCTGCCTCTGCTTTCCTTCCTCGCCGGTTTCCGCGAAGCCGGCGCTCTCCACGATGACCGCCCGGACTCCCTTCCGGCCCAAATCGATCAGAACTTCCTTGACGTTCTGCGCCGGGACGATGACGACCGCCAGGTCGATCCCTTCCGGAAGATCGGAAATGGACGAATAAACTTTCTTTCCCTGAATTTCCCCGCCCTTAGGGTTTACCAGGAAGGCCTTTTCCAGCCAACCTCTCCTTTTCCAGAAGAGAGGAATCCCGAATCCGAACCCCGGTGAGGTCCTGGCCCCGATCAAGGCGACAGTCCGGGGCCGGTAATAGCGATCCAGAAAATGAGACGGCAAGAATTCCTCCCCAAAGGTTTCATTGTTTTGAAGATGACGGTCGGCAACAGAGAATGATGGAAGAGAAACAAGTTGGCGAAAAACGGCGAGGGGTTGATAAAAACTCCTTCATTTTCTTCCTGTCTTTTCTCTCCGTTCGCAAGTAATTTTATAAATTAGAAATTCTGAGATGTCAAATGCAAACGAAAGTTACCTATTTCCTCTGCAACCGCTTTTCCTTGCCTTGTCAGGGAAAGTGCTTCACTTCCGCGGGCTGAATCCGCCCGGACATCATTCCTTCCAGGAATTCCACGGTCCGGCGGATCGCCTCTTCCACAAACAAACGTCCTTTCTCGGCGGTTGCCTCCAGAGGGTCCGGGTCGGTGTGCTCTCGCATGGCCTCCTGGCGAACTTTGTCGGGATATAAAGCCAGGGCAATGGAGGTTTCGAACTCCTTGGCGTGTCCCGGAATCACGCGGGTCTTCATGTGTTTATGCAGGAAATCGAGGGGGATCAGATCCCAGTAGGAGGCGAAATGCAAATTCAATTTCGGGTCCTGCAGTTTGAAATGGAGCCGCCATTGATCGAGGCTGGCTTTGAGGGGGGCGGTGTTCCCGCCGTGCCCGTTCAGGATCAGGATATTCTTGATCCCGTGGCGGGCCAGGCTCTCCACCGCATCAAACACCACGGCCAACCAGCCTCCGGGTTTGGCCGAGATCGTTCCCTTGTGGATCATGTGGTGCTCGGAGATTCCGATGGCCATGGGAACCGTCACAATGACCTTTGGATACAGGGCCGCGGCCGCCTCCCGGGCGATATGGGTCACGGCGGTCAAGTCAAAGTCCATGGGGAGATGTTCCGAGTGCTGCTCGTTGCTCGCGGTTGTAAGGATCGCCGTTTGAAACTTTTCGGCTTGCAGAGCTTCTCGAAATTCCCGTCGGGTCAATCCGGACAGCATGACTTCAGGAATACTCATAGGTTCTTCCTTTCGCGAGAAAAGATAGATTTTTATGGCTCAAGCAGAGGGGGATCCTTTGGCTTGGAAGAAGTGGGTCGCCAGGGAGATATCTTCCGGTTTCCCCATAGCGATCAAGAGATCGTTTTCCTTAAGTTCGCTGTAAGGGTCGGGGTTGTAGATGAATTCGCTTCCGCGCCGGATCGCGAGAATGGTCACCCGATGTTTTTTCCGGACTTCCAGCTGCCCGATGGTTTGGCCGATGATGGGGGCTCGGGGCTCGACCCGGAAGGAGACCAGCTCGATGTCCGGCATGCAGTGGGAAAACTCGGTGCAGGAGGCGGCTTCCCGGGAAAGACTGCGCAGCATCCCATATCCTTCCGACCGGATTTCGGCGACAAATTTTTCGATCTCCTGACGGGGATGAAGATATTTCCCCATCACTCGGGAGAATATCTCCACCGAGGTCTCGAACTCCTCCGGAATCACCTCGTTGGCCCCCAACTGGAACAGGGGCTCCATTTCCCGGACGAAGCGGGTGCGGACGATGATATGGATCTTCGGATTCAACTTGCGGGCGAGTTCGGTAATCCGCCGGGTGGCAGCCGGGTCGTTGATCACGACAACCAGAATCCGGGCGTCTTTGATATGCAGATGTCGAAGCACCGCCTCCTGGGTAGCGTCGCCGAAAAAGATCGGCTCCCCTTTGCCCCTTTCCTCCCGGACCGTATCCGGATTGACTTCGACGCCAAGGTAAGGAATGCCGCTGGTCTTGGCCGCCCGAGAGATGTTCCGGCCGTTCAGCCCGAAGCCGACGACGATGAGGTGGTCTTTTACCTTGACCCGCGCGGGCCCGCTCAGGTGATAGGAGCCTTGTTTAATCGCCCGGGGAAGGGGCAGACGATGAAGAAGGTCCGCAATGGTCGGCGCGCCGGCGATCAAGAATGGCGTTGCGGCCATGGTCATAATGGATATGGCCAAAAACGTCTGATACATTTCCGGGGGAAACAAGCCGCTTTCGAGACCGCTTTTTGAAAGAATAAACGAAAATTCTCCCACCTGGGCGAGGGTCATTCCGACGAGGACCATCGTCCGCAGAGGCAAGCCGACCAATCCCACGGCGACACCGGTAAAGAAGCTCTTGGAGAGTATGCCTCCCAGGGTAAGCAGAAGAATCAAACCGGGATGTTGAAAAAGGAAACGCAGGTCCAGAAGCATGCCGATGGAGACGAAGAAAAAGCTCGTGAAAACGTCGCGGAAGGGAAGGACATTGCCGATGATGGAGTGGCTGTAGTCGGATTCGGAGATGATCAGCCCGGCCAGGAAGGCTCCGAGGGCCAGAGATAGCCCCATCAAGTGGGTCAGCCAAGCCACGGCGAGACAGATCAGGATGGCGCCAAGAATCAAGAGCTCCGGGATGCGGGTCCGGGTGATTTGGAAGAGGATCCAGGGAACAACCTTCATGGACCCGAATCTCACCAGCAGGGCGATTCCGACTCCTTCGGCCAGAAAAATTAATAGGCTGGATCCTAAATTCTCTCCCGTGCCGGTCAGAAGCGGGAGAAACAGCATGATGGGAACGACCATGATGTCTTGAAAGATCAGGATCCCCAAGGCTGCATGGCCATGGGGCGATTCCACTTCCGCCCGCTCCTGCAGGATCTTCATGACGATTGCCGTGCTGCTTAGGGAAAAGAGGAAAGAGAGAAAGATGGATTCGGGATAGGGCCTTCCCAGGAAGCGCTCGAAGACCATGGTGGCCACGAAGGTCAGGGAAAGCTGAAGAAATCCCCCCCAAAAAGCCAATTTGCGGATGCGCAGCAGGTTCCGAAGGGAAAACTCCAACCCGATGGTGAAGAGGAGCAGAACGACCCCCACTTCGGCGAGTAGATCAATCGCCTCAACCAGCTTGATTAATCCGAACCCGTGCGGCCCGGTCAACACGCCGGTCGCCAGGAACCCGACGATGGGCGCAATCCGCAGACGATGACAGACGTAGAGGACGATTACGGAAAGACTGAAGATGACAAGGATGTCCTGAAGAAGGATGAATTGCATGTCCACCTGTCCAAGAAGGAGGATATTACTGAAAGTTATTCATGAGCCCAAACGAATGTACACATGTGCTAAGGATAGCCCAAACTGGGGTTTTGAGCAAGGAATGAGCAGATTCTCGAAAGAGAACGAGCGGAAAAATCGGAAAAGAGGGGGCCTGCGGGAGCCTCCCTCTATGTGGTAAGGTGCCGGGAAGGAGGTTTCCTCGATGAAACCTCCTTCCCGCAAAGGGCTATTTTTTGAACAGGGTTTCGTAGGCTTTGACGCCGGCTTCGTGGCCCTCCAGGGTTTTCGCCCATTCCTTATGACAGCCGTTGCAGGAATTGGGAATAACCGCTTTGGGGTCTTTCTTAAACATGGCCAGGCTGGCGCTCGGTTTGATGATGTCAAAATCGTGGGTATGAATGTCGCCGGCCTCGGCCGATCCGGCGGTTTTGACCATATGGCAGGAAGAACAGCGCCCGGTTCCTTTGGTTTCAGGCGCGTAGTTATGCTTGGCATGGGCCCGGATGGCCCCGGGCGTTGAAAATCTCTTGTCCTTCCCGTGGCAGGAAAGGCAGAGGTTGTTGTTGTGGTCGGCTTTCAAGAGCTGCGAGGTGCTCGGGCCGCCGTGGGCATTGTGACAATCGAAACAATGTACCTTCCCGGTGAAATGCTTGCTTCGCAGAAAATCGTTCCACTGCTGGTGGTGGGAACGGGAATGTCCTTCGGAATCGGACCATTTTCCGGGTTTGAGGGTGTAGTATTTGGTCAGGGGTCCTCCGAGCTGGTAGGGTTTGTTGGCGGTTTCGTCCCACGGGTAATCATGAAAGCCTTTCGGGATACTGGTTCCGCGGGAGTGGCATTGGCCACAGACTTCAAGCCCCCTCTCGAAGGTAAGCTTCCTGGGGTTAATGATATTCCCTTTGCCGGGGGAGTTTACATGCGTGGACCCCGCCCCGTGGCACTTTTCGCAACCCGTGTTCAATTCCGAGTATTTTGATTCGAAGCCTTTCTCGGTCTTTATCAATTCCAGCCCGGTGTTGTGGCACCCCGCGCACTTGGCTTCAAAAGAGTTGGCCGGATTGGGTTCCTTGATCCCGCAATCCTCATCATACCAGTTCTGGAGATTGTAGGGGACCCACCGGGCGGAGGCCTGGTTCCACTGGTTGGGGAGAATGTAATGGTTGTTTCCGACCTTGACCTGGTAGCGCTGCTTCCACCCCCAACCGCCGTAGGTTCTCACGACTTCATAGGTTTTTTCCACCGCCGGATCTCTTGAACAGACAAGGGTGGCGTAATAGCGCCCCTCGGGGGTCTTGTTCAACTTGATGGTGACTTCCTGCCCTTGCCAGGCGGGGAGCTTCACGATGCCCTTCCAGTCTACCACAACCGAATCATTGGTCGGGCTTAACTCTTGCTGAGATTTGTTGTGGAGGGTATCCTTCCAGGTATCATAGATTTCCTTGTGGCAGGATTCGCATTTGGCCGAACCCACATAGGCAGGCTGGGCGCAGACCCCTGAGGATGTGAAAAAGATGAGCATCAGGATTGGCAATAAAAAGGAAAATGTCCGGCCCCATTTCAGTTTCATAAAGCCCCCCTTTCTTTTCAGAAGCCAGGCTTTAATATCAATTGTAGGTAGGATTGAAGATGAAGGAACAACGCTCCCCTTGCGGGAGCAAGACAAGTCACAACCGAACGAATCAAATTTATTGGAAAAATGAATTCGTGTCAAGGGAAAATAATTTCGTCTACTTTTTTTTCCAGAAGATTAAGGAGATCAGGTGACTTGGCTCGAGGGGAAGGGGGGAGGGAAAAGACGGTTTGTGAATTTCTTGTGCGATTTTTTCGGAAGAACGGCGCAAAAAACATTAAACTTTGGTCAAAAAATTCCGAAATAAATCAATGGATTGGCTTCGATATTTTTAGAAGCAAGTTGAAATGAGCGAACGGCCGCTTGTCGAGCTTCGGATATGGCGGGAGGGGGAAAGGGAATGGAAGAAACGATCACGATCAAAGAAATCATCGATATTTTGAGAAAAGAGGGTTTTCCGATTACGAGAGATCAGCTCTGGTCTTACGTGGAGAAAGACATCCTCCCGCACCCTTTCCTGATGAGTCAAGGGAAGAAAGCTTGGGGGTGTTATCCGGGCGATATCGTCGAACCTCTGAGACGATTTCTGGCCCTTCGGGATCAGGGTTTCTCACCATTGAAGGCCAAGGAAATCCTCCTGAATGAGAACTTTATCCTCGTTTCGGAATTATTCAGGAAGCGGGGGATGAGCCTGGAGAAGCTGCGCCATTTTGCCCTGCCGAACATCGAAGTGGATGAAAACGGGTCGATGCGATCGGACCGCGGTTTCTCTCAATTTTTTATCGACCTTCTGCAGGCGACCCTGTGGAGGAGCGGAGAAAAACGGGAAGCGCAGGCTCTTCAAATTCTGCAGCGGCAGCTCCTGAAGTGGAAGGCCAGCCTCGATGCCTTCTGGCAAAAATTTGACAAAATTGAGGCGGGAGACAGCTGGACGGGAAAGCGAAGCAAGATCAATCAAACATATGCCGAAGTGATCACAACCTTAAAAGGAACGGCGCCGGGAGCCTCCCCGGCCCGATAAAGACCGTCTGGTTTCCCTTTCCGGTAAGAGCAGGAATGTTACTTTTCATTAGGCGATCTCGTCCGATCGCGGCGAGATCGCGAGAGTCCTGATTTCTTCCAGAATAAGATGCCGATACGCCCCTTTGGCCAGACCCCCCAACAGCAAAGGTCCTATAGCCACGCGCACCAGTCTGAGAACCTTGATGCCGAAGGCCGCCAACAGCCGGCGGATCTGCCGGTTCTTTCCCTCATCGAGAACGATCTCAAGCCAGCAGTTGCGGGTTCCACGGCGCAGAATCTTCACTCGGCAAAAAGAAACTCCCCATCCGCAGCGGTTGTCCCTGTTTTGATTCGGCGGATTATTACTACTCCAACAAATAGCGTTTATTGCGCGATGCAAGACGGATATTATGTTGAGCGGGTTGATCAGAAAATCTCCCCTCGCCCCTCTTTTCCAAAGAGGGGGATAACAATTATAAAAGGGGGAATAAGGGGGATTTTGCGAATTATCGGAGTAGAATTAGATTTTCATCGGCGATCCGGTCGATCTGAGCGTGGTAGGTTTTTTCAATGTGGGCTTGCGGGTCGAGGATTGCGGCGGCCCAGCGGCTGTCGTTGGTGAAAAGCAGGAGGCCTTCGCTCGCCTTGTCGAGCCGCCCCACTGGGGCAAGCCA
>Ga0105107_10002003_pt1 | contig 13410 bp, 8 predicted proteins | sample PPLLaktember2015_6_FD_79335 | JGI IMG/M metagenome (GOLD analysis project Ga0105107, IMG submission 79335) | Freshwater sediment microbial communities from Prairie Pothole Lake near Jamestown, North Dakota, USA - PPLs Lake P8 Core (1) Depth... | ecosystem: Environmental > Aquatic > Freshwater >...
AGGCCACGAGGTTCCCGTCGACGGAGGGGGCGGTGTCGGCGACGGCGTTGTCGGTCACGCGCGCCGCGGCGCAGCCCTCGTACATCCAGATCTCGTCGCCGACGTTGTTCTCTCCGCCGTAGTCCTTGATCCACGCCACCGTGGGTCCGGCGGAGCCGGTCGAGACGCGGGGAGCCCGGTCGTCGAGGGCGTCGTCGGTGATCTGCAGCGTGGTGAGCCCGTCGTAGACGAAGATCTCGCCCTCGGCGATCGTGTCGGGGTAGCCGATCCAGGCCACGTTGCTTCCCGAGACCTGGGGCTCGGTGTCGTCGTAGTCGTTGTCCGTCAGCGGCGTCACGGACGCACCGTCGTAGACGAAGATCTCGTCGTCGTTCCCGTCGGAGGCGACCCAGACCACCCGGGCGCCGTCCATCTCGGGCAGAGAGGCGCCGCCGGGGACGATCTCGTCGGGCGCGTCGCTTCCGTTCCAGTACCAGAGCGCTCCGCCGGGGGCGAGCCAGGCCGCGCGGGGCGTGCCGGCGACGTCGCCGACCCGCGGCGAGGTCTCGGAGACGTCGCTCTCGCCGAGCTGCGCCGGCGCCCCGGCGTCGGTGCGCACGAACACGTCGTCGAGGGGGCCGTTGGCGTCCTCGGTCCAGATCGTGTGGGGGCCCGCCACGCGGATCTCGCTGACGCAGGGCATGGCGGCGTCGACGGTGGTGGTGCCGCCGGCGGTCCGGCGCTCGATCGAGCAGCTGAGGCCGTCGACGCTGCGCTTCCAGATCAGGCGGCCCGCCGAGAGGTGGGCGTCGATGTCGAAGATGGCGCTGTTCTCGGTGACGAGGATCGTGGAGACGCCGTCGAAGAGGCGCACCTCCGAGTCCTGCCCGATGTTCTGGAGCCAGGCGATCTCGACGCCCGAGACGCTCGGGCCCTGGTCCTCGACGGCGTTGGCCGTCACGGGCGCGGCGTCGATCTGGGTGGCCGCGCCGGGCGCGGGCGCGAGGGCGAAGCCGGCGAGGGCGAGGGCGGCGAGGCTCCTGCGCACCAGGCTCGGGCGCAGATCGGAGGGGCGGGCGATTTCGGACACGATGGCGTTTCCCCCGTAGCGGCGCGGCGTCGCGGCGCCGAGCTGCACGGTCTGGATCGCCCGTTCGCGCCCGCCCCTTGAGCCTCCGGCGGCTCTTTGCACACGAGGGGGAGGGCCGCCCCTCCAGCCGCCCTCCCCCTCGCTGTACTCGGCGCAGCCCCCCCGGAATGCGCCGCGTGAGGTTCCATATCGGCGCCGCCGGGAGGGCCCCCGTGACGGGGGTCACGAGCCCCGGAGCGGGCCCACGGAGGCGATCTCGTAGCGCTGGACCTTCATCTCCTTCACGCCGAGACCCGCCACCGCCGCCTGGAACTTCGCCATGTGGGGGCTCCGGAAATGGGTCCCGAGGGCCTCCGGCGACGCCCACTCCTCGAAGATGCGGAAGACCCCCGCGTCGGCGAGGTCGGCGGAGAACGTGTAGGAGATGCAGCCCTCCTCCCGCCGCGTCGCCTCCTGCATCTCGACCGCCGCCCGGATCGCCTCCTCCCGCCGGGCGGGATCGATCCGGATCAGCCCTGCGATCACCAGCATCGCCCGCGCCTCCCTTCGCGCCGCCACGGTGCTGCGCGGCCGCCGCGCTGTCAAACGCGCGCTTGACCTCTGACGCCTCCCCCGGAGAAGATGGCCCGCGAGGCGGAAGGTCCCGCGTCGAAAGGGAGGCGGGGCAGTGAGGGGGGAGGTGCCGTGATGCGCGTGCTGCGCTGGGTGCTCTACGCGTTCGCTGCGCTCGCCCTCGGGCTCGCGCTGCTGATGCTCGTCGCGCGCCGTCTCGACGGCCCCCTGGGACCGATCCCCGGCGGCCCCCTCGGCGGAGCGCCCTCGCAGGAGGACCCCGGCGACTGGTCCTTCGCCGGCGACGGGCAGACCCTCGAGCTCGAGGTGGGCGGCCGCTCGGTGACCGTGTGGTACGTGACCCAGGGCCCGGTGCTGTACGTCGCGGCGGCGGAGGCGGCGCGCAAGCGCTGGCCCGCCGAGGCCGAGGCGGAGGGGCGCGTGCGGCTGCGCGTCGGCGGGCGGCTCTACGAGCGGCAGGCCGTGAGGATCACGGACCCTGCCGTCGCCGGCCCGGTGGGCGACGCGTTTCGCGCGAAGTACGAGGTCGAGCTCGACCCCGAGGCCGCCTCCCGCGTCTGGCTGTTCCGCATGGATCCCCGCGGCTGACGTCGGCTACCGGCTAGTCGGCCCGCGGTCCGATTCGCCCGCCGCAGCGGAGCCAGGCGATGCGGCCCGCGGCGTCGCGCACGAACTCGGCGCGCGCTCCGCGCAGCGCCTCCGGCGCGAGGGCCACCATGCGGTCCAGCGCGTAGAAGACCCAGCGCGAGGGCGGGGGCGGCGGCGGCGTCCAGGTGCCCGGACGCGGCGGGTGGCCGCGCGGCTCGAGGGCGAGCTCGCCGGGCGCGCCGGCGGCGCGCACGTTCCAGAGCTCGAAGGGGCCGCGCCAGCTTCCCTCGTACTCGGCCAGCGAGGCCGGCGGCGGCGCCAGCGGCTGCGGCGCGCGCACCTCGAGCCCGAGGCCGAGCTTCAGCACGCGCTCGCGCAGGGCGGCGCGGAGCCCGCCGTCGGCGAGGGCGTTGGTCAGCACGACGAGCGCGAAGCCGCGCTCGCGGCGCAGCAGGATCTCCGAGAGGTAACCGACGGTCTGCCCGGTGTGGCCGAAGAAGCGCTCGCCGCCGAGGTCGCGCAGCAGCCAGGCGAGGCCCACGCCGTCGTCGTTGCAGCCGGCGGCGTGGGTCTCGGTCTGCATGCGGAGCAGATCCTCGGGCGGCAGCAGCACGCTCCCGTCCGGCGCGCGCCCGTCGCCGAGCTGAAAGCGCGCCCAGCGCAGGAGATCGCGGACGCAGGTGACGAGCCCGCCGGCGGGAGCGTCGAAGGGCTGGAGCTCCCAGCCCGGCTGCCAGCCGGCGCCGCGCAGCACGTGGGGGCCCCGCTCGCCCACGATGTGGGGCGCCGCCACGCGGTGGGTGACCACCTCGTCGGCGCGGAAGAAGCTGTGGTCCATGCCGAGGGGTGCGAGCACGAGCCGGCGCAGCGCGTCGGTGTAGGGCTCGCCGGTCGCCACCTCGATCGCGCGCCCGGCGACGCAGAAGGCGGCGTTGTCGTAGGACCAGACGGCGCCGGGCTCGGCGAGCTGCTCGTTGTCGGAGAACTCGGCCACGAGCCCGGCGAGGCTGCGCTCGCGCGGGGGCCGGATGAAGAAGCGGTCGCCCGCCCAGCCGTTCTTGTGGGTGAGCAGGTCGACGAGACGCACGCGGTCGGTCCACTCGGGACGCGGCAGGCGGAACTCGGGGAGCACGCTGCGCACCGGCGCCTCGAGGTCCAGCTTGCCCTCGCTCGCGAGGCGCACGAGGGCCGTCGCAGTGAAGGGCTTCGTGAGCGACGCGACCTGGAAGAGCGTCGTCTCGTCGACGGGCAGCGGGTGCTCGGCGCTCGTGATGCCGTCGCAGGCGACGAGGCGCTCGTCGCCGAGCAGGCAGCCGACCGCCGCGCCGGGCACCCGGGCGGACGCGCGCAGCTCGCGCAGCGCGGCCTCGAGCCCGGGCTGGGTCAGGGTCACGGGGCGGCTCCATCCGCGGCGAGGTAGCGCATCAGGAGCTCCGTCACCTCCTCGGCGAAGCGCGCTTCCGGCATGCCGTGGATCCCGTGCAGCACGAAGCGGTGGGCGAGGGCCTCGGCGGTCTGCACCACGAGGTGGGCGGCGAGATCGGCATCCGGGGAGGCGCAGCCGGGATCCGCCTCGAGGGCGGCGCGCAGGCGGTGCGCGAGGGCGTCCTCGACGCGCAGCACGCAGGCGTCGGCGCCCGGCGGGTGCGGCATCTCCTCGAACAGCACCCGGTGGAGCTCCGGGCTCCGGCGGTGCTGGCGGAGCAGCGCGGCGACGAGCTCCTGCACCAGCTCGCGGAGGGGCGCGCGCCGGCCGATGGCGGCTTCGAGGGCGGCGAGCACCTCGGCGCCGCCCTCGCTCGTGTGCCGCTCGAGCAGGGCCGCGAGCACCGAGTCCTTGTTGGGGAAGTACTCGTACAGGGAGCCCACCGAGACGCCGGCCCGGGCGGCGATGCGGTTGGTGGTGGCGGCGGCGTAGCCGTGGCGGGCCAGAACCCGAGCCGAGGCCTCGACGATGGCTTCGACGGTCTCCCGGGAGCGCCCCTGAACCGGGCTGCGACGCGGGGTTAGGCCCCTCTTCCGGCCCATGCGGGCCCCCTTCCGCGAATCCGAGTCGCGAAACCGAGCAATTGCTCGGATCATAGCGAGGTCGTCCAGGAGGAACCCGATGCCCCGAGAGACCTTCTACCGGATCGCCCTTCCCGCGCTCCTCGCGGCCTTCCTGGTCGTCGACCTCGTCCTGCCCCTCGCACGCCTGCGGCGAACGGCGGGCACCTGGGGCGTCCCGCTGCTCCGCACCCGCAACCGGCGCGAGCGCGCCGTCTCGCTCGCCCTGGCCCTCGCGGTCCTGGCGCTCGTCGTCGGGGTGGCGCGCTTCGGCCTCTTCGGCCCGGGCGCGGTGGGCGCGGGCGTGCCGCCGGCGCCCGTCGCCTTCGCCGGCCTGGGGCTCCTCGCCCTCGCGATCGCCCTCGTGGCCCTCGCCCAGCGCCAGATGGGCGCCTCGCTGCGCGTCGGCATCGCGCCGGAGCCCACCGCCCTCGTGCGCGAGGGCCTCTTCCGCTGGGTGCGGAACCCGATCTTCCTCGGGATGCTGCTCGGGCTCGCGGGGGTGGTGCTGGTGGTGCCGGCCCCGTGGTCGGTGGCGGTGGCGCTCGCCGGCGCCGCGGCGATCGGCGTCCAGACGCGCCTCGAGGAGGAGCACCTCCGGGCGCGCCACGGCGAGGCGTACCGGGCGTACGCCTCGCGCGTGGGCCGCTTCTTCCCCGGGGTGGGCCGGCTGCGCTAGCGGTTCTTGCCGCGGCCGCCGCCCCCGCCGCCCTCCTGGGCCTCCTCGTCGGCGCTCTTCTTCTTCTTGCCGCCGCCGTCGCCCCGGCCTCCGCCTTCGCCGCCGCCGCCGCCGCCACCCGACCGCTCGACGCGAGGCGTCGGCTGCTGGGCCCGCGGCGCCTCGTAGGACCGCTGGCGCTGGGGCTCGGCCTCCCGCGAGCGCGCCTTCGAGCCGCCCTCGGGCGCCGAGGAGGACCGCTGGCTGCTCCCGCCCTTGCTGCCCTCGAAGCTCGGCGCAGCTTCGCCGCCGCCGCCGCGCGTGCTGCTCTTCCCGCGGCCTCCGTCGCCGCCGCGATCGATGCTCCGGGACCGGTTGCCGCCGCCCCCGCCGCCCTCGTCCGAGGGGCGCTCGAAGCTGGGCGCCGCCTTGCCACTGTCGGAGCGGCCCTTCTTCGCCTTGCCGCCGCCCGCGGGCGACTCGTCGGCGGGCTGCACCTCGCGGGCCTTCGACTTTCCGCCGCCGCCCTTGCCCTGCGACGGGCTCTCGAAGGTCGGCGCTGCCTTGCCGCTCTCGGAGCGGCCCTTCTTCGCCTTGCCGCCGCCGGCGGGCGACTCGTCGCCCGCCTGCGTCCCGCGGCCCTTCGACCCGCGGTCGGCCTCCCCTCCGCCGGTGCCGGGCAGCGCCGCGCTGCCCTTCTCCTTGTCCTTGCCGCGCGCCTTGGGCTCGCCGCCGCGCCCGGTCTCGAGGCCGCCGCCGGCGGCCTCCTTGCCGCGCCCCTTGCCGCGGGGGCGCTCCCACTCCTCGGTCGTCGCCTTCGAGAGCGTCGGGAACTCCTTCGGGCTCTTCGCCACGAGCTTGCGCGCCTCGGCGCGGCCGACCTCGGCGGCCCTGCCGCTCTCGGTGATGTCGAAGTCCCGGCCCGGGCGCATGCGCGCCTTGCCGGCGAACTCCTTCCTCCGCTCTTCCTTCACCCGCTTCTCGATCGAGGGCGCAACCTTGCCGTACTCGCGGAAGCGCTCGATGCGGTCCTTGCGGTTCTTCCCCCGGAAGTAGTTGTCCGGCATCACGACGTCCGTCCGGTAGACGAACTTCTGCACCACGCGCCGGTGCACGTCGTGATGGTGGCGGCCGCGCCGTCCACCCCGGCGGTCCCAGTCGTCGTCCCAGTCGTTCCAGTAATGGGAGTAGAAGCGATCGGAGAGATACGGGTACCGGTGATGGTGGTGGCCGAAGCTGAAGTACCAGCTGGTGAACGCGAAGGACGGGTACCAGGGCCGCCAGAACGGACCGCCGTAGATCGCGACGCGCGGGCCGTAGTAGTAGCCGAGGTGTCCCCAGTACGGCCGCGGGTACCACCAGTACCAGGGGTCGTAGTAGTCGTAGGCGACCGGGTACCACCAGGGATAGCCCACCCAGTACGGGTACGGATTGATGCTGATGCTCACGACGGGCCGGGCCGGAGCCTGATAGGCCGAGTAGCCGGTGTCGCGCTGGTAGTCCACGGCCGCCGCCTCGTAGTCGCGGCGCAGGTCGGGGTCGGACTCGACCTTCTGCTTCCAGTCGTCGGCTTCCTCCGCGTTGCGCCGCGCGACCTCGAGGTTCAGGTCGGCGAGGGCCCCGCGCACGTCGCCGGGGTCGCGCTCGAAGGCGTCGCCGAGGAGCACCGTCATGTCCATGTGCTCCGTCATCAGGCTGAGCAGCTCCGGCGTGCGCAGCATGCCGCGGAAGGCCTGCTGCTGTTCGCCCGGGAGATCCTCGATCAGGCGCGCGAAGCGGTTGTCGAAGTCCGCCAGCAGGCCGTGGATGCGCGACACCACGCGGTGGCGCTCGCCACCCTGGCGCACGGCCGCCGCGCGTACCTCCTCGGGGTAGTCGGCGGAGAGGCGCTCGAGGTCGCCGCGGCTCTTGGGGCCGCCGCGGGCGATCGCCTCGACCAGGTCCGGGTAGCGGCTCAGCTCGAAGAAGTCCTGCTGGTCGTCCTGGGAGTAGGGCCCGACGAGATCCTTGAAGTCGTCCTGGGAGTCTTCCTGGAGCTCCTGCAGCTGCACCAGCAGCGCCGGCTCGGTGGCCACCAGGAGCGCCTGCTCGCGCACGTCCTCGGGGTAGAGGGCGAAGGCGTCGAGGGCTTCGCGATCGTCCTCGTCGACGACATCGAGAGGGTTCGCCGCGGCCAGGGACGCGGGCACGGTCAAGCCGAAGAGCGCCGCCAGGAGCAGCGCGGACACGCGAGAGAGCGACATGTTCGTTTGGACTCCGGGCACCGCCGCGGCGCCCCCCGGCGCCGGGTGGCGGGCCCATGGACGCTGGTAGGACGCTAGAGGATCGGCGGCGATTCAGGGCTCCCTTAGCCCGATCGCCCCCCGAGGGGCCCCGCGGGGCCCGGGGCGAGCGCCGGAGCGTCAGGAGGCCGCGCCGGGGCTGCGCCGGCCCAGGCCGTCGACCACGGTCGCCGGCACGCGCCCGAGACGGACGTCGGGCGCGCCGAGGCGCGCCGCGTCGGCGGTCTGGTCGTCGCGCTGCGCCTGGCTCTCGCGCTCGGCGCGCACCCGCGCCTCGTAGTGCGCCACCTCGCGCTGGCGGTCCACCTCGCTCCAGCCGAGCACGTCGCCGAGCAGCTCCGCCGCGCGACGCGCGCAGGCGGTGCCGCGGTGGAAGGTCTCGATCGAGATGCGGGTGCGCCGCGTGAGGGCGTCGTCGAGGTGGAGCGCACCCTCGTGGGAGGCCGCGTAGCGGATCTCCGCCTCCAGGTAGTCCTCGGCGCCGCCGAGGGGCCGCCCGAGCTCGGGGCGCTCGCGCAGCGGCGCCAGCACCTCCCCGGCGCGCGAGCCGTAGCGGCCGAGCAGCCGCTCGGCGCGGGCCAGCTCGACGCCCCACTCGGCGGCAAGGCGCGCCCGGCGGTTCCAGAGCGCCTCGTAGCCCTCGGCGCCGACCAGCGGCGTGCGCTGGGTGCAGGAGGGCGCCACCGGCCCCGGCAGGCCGCGCGCCGCCGCGTCCACCGCGTCGCGCGCCATCACCCGGTAGGTCGTGTACTTGCCGCCCGCCACGGTCACGAGCCCCGCGACGGTCTGGGAGACGGCGTGCTCCCGGGAGAGCCGGCTCGTCTCCTCCGACTCGCCGTGGAGCAGCGGCCGCAGCCCCGCATACACCCCTTCGATGTCGGCGCGGCCGAGGGGCTGGGCCAGCACGCGGTTCGCGCGCTCGAGGAGGTAGTCGATGTCGGCGGCGCTCGCGGCCGGGTGGGCGAGGTCGAGGTTCCAGTCGGTGTCGGTGGTGCCCACGATCCAGTGGCGGCCCCAGGGAATCACGAACAGCACGCTCTTCTCGGTGCGCAGCACGAGGCCCGTGTCCGAGTGCAGGCGGTCCCGGGGCACCACGAGGTGGATGCCCTTGGAGGCGCGCACGCGGATCTGGCCGCGGCCGGCGAAGTCCTGCACGTGGTCGGTCCAGACGCCGGTGGCGTTCACGACCTGGCGCCCGCGCACCTCGAAGCGATCGCCCGACTCGAGGCACACCGCGCGCACGCCGACGATCCGCTCGCCCTCGCGCAGCAGGCCGATCGCGCGCACGCTCGTGGCGAGGGCGGCGCCGTGGAGCGCCGCGGTGCGCGCGAGGGCCAGGGTGTGGCGCGCGTCGTCGACCTCGGCGTCCCAGTAGAGGATGCCGCCGACGAGGGCGCCCTTGCGCAGGCCCGGCGCGAGCTCGAGGCAGGCGCGCCGGGAGAGGTGCCGGTGGCGCGGCAGCCGCCCGGCGGGCTCGCTTCCGGCCCGGGCCGCGAGGGCGTCGTAGAGGGCGACGCCGGCCCCGACGTAGGCGCGCTCCCAGACGCGGTGCCGCAGCGGGTAGAGGAAGCTCACCGGGCGCACGAGGTGCGGGCACAGGCGGCCGAGGAGCAGCGAGCGCTCGACGAGGGCCTCCTGCACGAGGCCGAAGTTCAGCTGCTCCAGGTAGCGGAGGCCGCCGTGGATCAGCTTGCTCGAGCGGCTGGAGGTGCCGGCGGCGAAGTCGCGCTGCTCGACGAGGGCGACGGAGAGGCCCCGCGTCGCCGCGTCCATGGCGCAGCCCAGGCCGGTGACGCCCCCTCCGACGACGACGACGTCGAAGCCCTCGCCGCCCATCCGGGCGAGGGCGGCGCGGCGGGCGTCGGGACCCAGGCGGGCGCTGTCCATGGATGGCCGGGGAGCATAAGCCCCGAGGGGTCAAGGCGCGACGCCCCGGTGCCGCTGAGCGCAGCGTGAGGGAGCCGGCGCGGGGAGCGGAGCGGCGGGGCGCAGCGGGGGCGGCGCGCCGCGCGGCCGAGGACCGCGAGGCGCCGGGCTTCGGCACGGAGCTCTCCGGCAGGTACCGCTTCCGCCTGATGAAGCCCCTCGGGCGCGGCCGCTTCGGCTCGGTGTTCCTCGCCCGCTGCATCGAGGCCGACGCCGCCTTCGGCGCGCCGCCCGAGCGCGTCGCCGTCAAGGTCTTCCCGTGCGGCCGGCGCGAGAAGCAGACGCTGCGCCGCGAGCTCGCCGCGCTGCTCGCCATCCGCCATCCCCGGGTGCCGCGCCTCCACGACTGGAGCACCGAGGGCCGCCACGCCTTCGTCGCCATGGACCACTTCGAGCGCGGCAGCCTCGCCGCGCGCCTCGCGCCCGAGGCCCGGCCCGACGAGGACGAGGTGTGGCGCCTGCTCGAGGACCTGCTCGAGGCCCTCTCCATCGCCCATCAGGCCTCGATCCTCCACCTCGACGTCAAGCCCTCGAACGTGCTGATCGCCGACGACGGCTTCGCGCTCTCGGACTTCGGCATCAGCGAGGCGGCCCGGGCGGGGGGCGCCCTCGCCCGGGCGAAGGGCACCCCCGGCTACCGGGCCCCGGAGCAGCGCGACGCCCGTTACTCCGCCCTCGACGGGCGCACCGATCTCTATGGCGCCGGCGCCACGGTCTGGGCCTTCGCCACGGGCCTCGACCTCGCGCGGCGCCTGCGCCTCGCGAAGCCGCACGCCGGCGGCCCGGGGGCGGGCCTGCCTTCCCTCGACGACCTGCGCGGCGACCTCTCGCCGAGCCTGCGCTGGCTCGTGGCCGAGCTGCTGCGCGACGACCCCGAGGAGCGCCCGGGCAGCGCCTCCGAGGTGCTGGCCCGGCTGCGTGCGATCTCGGGGCCGGCGGAGCCGCCCCACGGCGCCCTCGGCAGCGCCGGCGAGCGCGTCGCGGCCGGCGAGGCGGCAGAGCTCGTCGAGAGCCTCGTCGACGCCGTCACCGTCCACGCCTGCCGGGACGCCGTCCTGCGCAGCCGCATCGTGCGCCTCGCCCCGGGCGAGCTGGTCTGCAGCGAGGGCGAGCCCTCGGACTGCGCCTTCCTGCTGCTGCGCGGCGCGATCCAGGTCGAGCGCGCCGGCCGCCCGCCGCTCCTCGTCGCGCGAGAGGGCGAGCTGATCGGCGAGCTCGCCGCCCTCACCGGCCGCCCCCGCAGCGCGACCCTCTCCGCCGTCGGGCCCACCTGGGTCTGCGTCCTCAACGCCGCCCAGTTCGAGCGCCTCGTCGCCGTCCACCCGGCCCTCGGCGTGCGCCTGCTCCGCGCGATGGCCGAGCGCTACGCGGGCGGGGACGGAGTCAACTAATCAACTTTCTGCCCCGCGGGCAGAGAAGCGCGGGTGATGGCTCATGCGCTCGAATCGCCCGCGGGGCAGAAAGTTGATTAGTTGACTCCGTCCCCTTCCTACTGCGTCACGATCGGCAGCTCGTTGCTGGCGAAGCCCTCGGGGTTGAGGAGCTGGACCACGTAGGTCCCGGCGGGAGAGGGCGTCGGGGCGAGGGTGACGTCGACGTCGCCGGCGCCCGGGTCGAAGACGGCGGTGCAGGCGGCGCACAGGGCGCCGTTCACGAGCACGCGGGCGCCCGGCTCCACGTAGGCCGCGAAGGCGGTGAAGGTGCGCGTCGCGTTCGCCGTGAGGCGCGGGACCGCGGGGCCGCTCGCGCCGTCGGCCACCCAGAGCAGCGGCTGGCGCGCCGCGCCGCCCGCCCGCAGGCGCTCGGGCAGGTCGGCGGTGATCACGACCGGGAGGCCGGCCACGGCGCCGAAGCTGCGCAACGTGGCCCGCGAGACGCCGATGCCCACCGGCGGCTTCCACAGGCCGCTCTGGAAGCGCCACTCGGAGCTTCCCACCCGCGCGACCGCGGTGATGCGGCCCTCGGTCGCCGCCGTCTGGATCTGGTCCGCGCGCGTCTCGACGGTCGCGTTCCCGGCGTTCCCCGGCTCCAGCACGAGCTGGCGCCCGGCGAGGCCCGGCAGGCCGACGCTCATCTCGTTCACGAACTGCCAGATGTTCCCGACGGGCACGTTGTAGGCGGCGGTGAAGAGGTTCGGGAAGGTCGCGGCGAGGGAGCGGAACTCCGTCATTCCCGTGGCCGTCGGGTCGAAGCCCGCCGAGCCCAGGAACTCCTCCGAGCCGAAGATGCCGTCCGAGAACAGCAGGTGGCGGTCCCAGAGGCCGCGCATGGTCGGCGCGTCGAAGCGTCCCACGACCGGCGAGTTCGTCGCCACGCCGAGGGGCAGCGCGTGGCAGCCGGAGTTGATGTCGGCGCAGGTCACCGGCGTCGAGACGCCGCCGCGGTCGAGGAAGAAGTCGCCGACGCCGGTGCGGGCGGTGGCCGAGAGGACGTCCGTCGGCCGGCGCAGCGGCGAAGGCGGATAGGAGAGGGCGGCGAGGAAGGCCGCGATGTCGTCGCGCTCGGCGCCGGTCAGGGCCCCCGGCTGGCCGGCGGGGCCCGTCGGGCAGCTCGGCTGGACGCACATCACCCCCGAGAGGCTGGCGTCGACGAGGTGGCGGATGCAGCCGACCTCGCCGTCGGTCGCGAGGTCGCAGTCCGGCGCGCCTTCGTCCTCGGCGAGGAAGACGGTCGGGAGCGGATCGGCGAGGGTGCCGACCCAGTGGAGCGGGATGGTGTCGCGCAGCCCGCGCACCGGCATCGTCGAGCGGGGCTCCGGACAGTGCTCCGTCGCCGGCTGGCAGCCGGGATCGTCGGCGGGGCTCTCGAGGGTGTTGATCACCCAGAGCAGCTGGTCGATGTGGCCGTTCGGGTGGCACGACTCGCAGGAGAAGGTGCCGCTCGTCGAGGCCCGCGCGGCCGCGAACAGGATGCGCCCGCGCTGGACCTCGGGCGGCGCCGGGTCGACGCCCACCGGGAGCGTGGCGAGCACCGTGGGAGCGGAGGGCGCGCTCACATCGACCACCGAGAGCGTCGAGTCGCCGGCGTTCAGCACGAAGGCGGTCTGGCCGGCGCCCGCGGCGTTCGAGCGCAGGGCGACGCCCTGGGGCAGCGCCCCGGTCGCCACGCGGCCGAGCACGGCGCCGCTCGCCGAGAGCGTCACCAGGCCGGGGAGCGTCGTGCCCGGCGCGCCCGGCAGGCCGGGCTCGCCGTCGGAGCCCGCCGCGGTCGCCACCACGAGCCCGCCGTTCCCGCTCGCCGCGACACCGTACGGCGTCGGAACCGGGACGCCGAAGGGGTTGGCGTCGAGGTCCACCGTCGTCACCGCGCCGCAGCTCGGCCCGCAGTCGACGAAGCTCAGGCGGTTCTCGAACATGCGGTTGCCGAGGTCGAGGAGCCCGTCGAGCTGGTTGCGGGCCTCGGTCTGGGTGACGAACACCCGGTTCCCCGAAACCGCGACGCCGTAGAGCAGCGTCCCGACGCCCTGGAGCACCTGCACCGGCGCCGAGAGGTCGTCGGTGTCGTAGACGAAGAGGTCGCGGTCGGGGATGTCCGAGTCGCGGATCACCTCGCCGCCGACGTTCGGGCTGGTCGCGAACTGGAGCAGCGTCGCGACGTTCATCGGGAACAGGCAGCCTTCGTCCACCGGGTGGTTGCGCACGAAGCTGATCGGCTCGGTCGCGCCGCAGGAGGGGAACTCGGTGCGGTTGCCCGACTCGAAGGCCGCGACGTAGAGCCGCCCGTTCGCGACGGCGAGGGCCCGCGGCGACTGGGCGGTGAGCACGGCGCGGGAGCCGGGCTGGAAGCGGCCGCCGGCGCCGACTTCGAGCTCGAGCACCTCGTTCCGGTGGTCGAGGGTCACGAAGGCGCGGTCGCGGCCGTCGAAGGCGATGCCCACCGGCTCGTCGGTGGTGGAGATCCCATTGGCGTCGAGGACCTGGATCACGTCGATCACCGCCCGGCTCGCGAGGCTCACCACCGCGATCGAGTCGGAGACGTGGTTCGCGACGAGCACCCACTCGTCCTCCTGCGGGTCCGCCGGGCTCAGCTTGGGGCGCACCGCGAGGCCGACGGGCTCGAGGCCCACGGGGACCTCGGCGATCAGCCCGTAGGGCGCCTCCGCGCTGCGGATCGAGAGGGTGCCCGCCGAGGTGTTCAGCGCGTAGACCACGGAGCCGTCGCCCGAGAGGGCGACGGGGTTGGACTGGGGGCCGAGGAAGAGCTGGCTCCCGCGCCCCGGAAGGTCGTTGACCGGAGGCCGGGTGCGCCCCGCAACGAGGAGGAGGGCG
>Ga0105107_10002007_pt1 | contig 13400 bp, 9 predicted proteins | sample PPLLaktember2015_6_FD_79335 | JGI IMG/M metagenome (GOLD analysis project Ga0105107, IMG submission 79335) | Freshwater sediment microbial communities from Prairie Pothole Lake near Jamestown, North Dakota, USA - PPLs Lake P8 Core (1) Depth... | ecosystem: Environmental > Aquatic > Freshwater >...
AGGGACATGGCGAAATCAGGAGGGTAAATATTAATGCCGCTCCGCTTGATATCGAAGGCTTCAGAAAAGTGGGAGAGTCAGGTATCGGAACTTACCAGATATTTCAGGAAACATATCATAAGGAGGCTTATTCGTGGTACCATCTCGGAGGCAGGAAGAGGGATTTTGACTGGAGACTGACCTCACTCGACAGGGCACAGGAAGCAGGGATTGACGATGTAGGAATCGGAGCACTCTTCGGGCTCTACGACTGGCGGTTTGAAGTACTCGGACTGGTCCGCCACACAAATCATCTCGAAGCATGTTACAATGTCGGTCCTCATACAATATCTTTTCCGCGTATCAAGGATGCGTTAAGTCTGAATATCACCAATAAGTACCAGACCAGCGATGAGGATTTCAAAAAGCTGGTCCCGATCCTGCGGCTGGCTGTACCGTATACAGGCATGATCCTTACAGCCAGGGAGACTCCTGATGTAAGGAGGGACGTGATTCAGTACGGTGTTTCACAGATCGATGGCGGCACAAAACTTGAATTGGGATCATACTCTGATTCAAAGAATGAGGTCCAGAACCTTAACCGTGAGCAATTCAAGATCAGCGACGCACGATCGCTCTCGGATGTCGTCGATGAACTGCTTACCAGCGATTATCTGCCCTCATTCTGCACATCATGCTACAGGATGGGCAGGACCGGCGAACACTTTATGGAATTCTCGGTCCCCGGATTTATAAAACGATATTGCACACCAAATGCCATCCTGACCCTGTCTGAATATATCTGCGATTATGCAACCGATGAGGTTGCACTGAAAGGATGGAAAGTCATTGAGAAGAATTTGCAGAAACTTGAACACGGAGTTGCACTGAGTACAAAAGAGAAAATCGAAAGAATTAAAAAAGGGGAAAGAGATCTCTACTTTTAATAAAAATACTTTATAATCACAGACACCATGATAAAGATTCTCGGAATAAAGATCATCGACAGGATCAAGGAAGCCGGACTGACACAGAATATTCTTTCGAAATATGCAGGATTGATAACAACACGGCTCGGATTTCATGAACTTTCATCGGAGCTTTGCAGCCGTGAAGCCTATATTATTCTGCATCTGTCAGGTAATGAGCAGGAAACAACAAAGCTTCGCACTGAACTAAATTCTCTTGGCGGTATCCAAATACGGGAGATGATTTTCAGTGATGAGAAGCCTTTTGTCAATTTTACGGCCGAGGAGGGCTCCCTCAGGTTTCTTGGAATACTTATCGACAAAAAGGAACTTAATGCAATAATTGAAGTCCAGAGAACCCTTACCTCCTTCGGATGTGTTATCCGCACACGCATGGGCGTCAATGAAGAGTTCTTCGGGAGTCCGGCCGGATTGATTGTTCTGGAGCTTATGGGTGATGAGATCCAGATGGATCTTCTCGAAAGCGATCTTCAGAAACTGGCGAAGGTTAATCTGCGGAAAATGGTATTCTAAAACATCCCCCTTCCCCGGGGCTGTTTAAAAAGTCCTTGGCGGACCTTAGTGAGACCTTGGTGCGACTTTGTGGTTAAAAATAAAGCAATACCACAAAGGATCACAAAGTTCATCACAAAGTAACTCAAAGGTTAAATCCATCAAAATTCCACTTTTTAAACAGCCTCCAGGCTTATCAAAGTGGGAATTATTAAGTCATACCCCGCACCTGGTAAATATTGAGCCGTTACGCCGTTGCCCCTTTGAGCCGTTGCACCTATCTTAACACCTGTCCGAAAAATATCGCATTCAGAAAGACCTTATTCGTTCCATACCAGACCGCCCTGAAATTTGTATTGTCATAGAACGATATGACCCTGTTCTCATGTACACTTGCAAACGATGTGCCTTTAATCCTGCTGATGTTCTTTACACTGCAGTAACCGCTTAAAAGAGGATCTTCGGTATATTGAACCGGATTGCTGTAAATATCCGTAACCTTCTTTACTGCAGTTGATGTTGACTTAAAGACCGGAAGGATATCCCTGGTATAACCAAAACACAAAGGATGGGTCAGATCGAGGTGCGTTTCGAAGATTGAACCGGGGATCTGCTGAACTTGCCTGTCGGCTGCCCTGTACATGTAAACCCCGTCTTCCTTTCCGTCCCCGGTCTCTTCAATGAATTCCATATCTGCAAATTTGTTTCTTAACAGCCACCTGTTCCCGGTTTCATATCCTATTAAAATCCCTCCGCTACGGTTCCATGCCCTGATATTGTCCAGACCAACGGGGCTGATATCAGGTGAGCCGGTAATTATCAGAACATTGTATCTTCTGAGGTCTGCGGCACTTAATCTCTGGGCTGTTATCATCGTTACCGGAACATTAAACCTGGTATCCAGAAGATGCCATATCTCTCCGGCATCCGGGCTGTTTGCCCCTTCGCCGGTGACCATTGCGACAGAAGGCTTTGTAAGGGCAATTATCCTGTTGCTTCCAAGATCAATACCTTCAGTGGTAAGACCTGTTCTGACGCCATAGACAGTAATTCCGCATTCTTTTGCAGTTTTTTCCATCAGTGATCTGAGTTCCTTACCGGAGATAGTTTGTCCGGTAGCAGGAATGACTATTGTTCCGGCTGAAAAGCTCTTTTTAACGACTCCGTCGTCATATACAAAGGACTCCATTGAGACCCTGGTTTGAAGTCCCGTTTTCTGCAACAGGAATAATGCTTTTGGTGAATAATATTCGCTCCATTCAAAAAGGAATGCATAGGGATCCTCCGGGGATACAAGCTCTCCTGCGATTGAGGGAGGTGAAATAATTTCGGAACCGGCAAGTCCGTCTGTCTCTTTCGTCAGTGTCAGCCCGGAATAATTCAGGTTGAACGACATTGGTAAAACCCATGTTGAAACGTCGTAGAAAGCGCTGTCGGTAAATTCCTTAACAGGCTCAAACAGGCTTCTTATAAAACGGTATTCAGTCTGCTTCAGAGGTACGATATAGCTGCTGCCGGTTTTATACAGAACCCCGTCCTTTGTTATATCCCGTGTAGTTCCGAAAACTTTTATCCGGTGCTGCAGAAGTATGCTTATGAACTCAGAAACCCGTGCATTATCAGAAGGTTCGCTGAAGAGGTAGGCCCTTACATGATTTTTATCGGCGAGTGTAATGGCTTCTTTGTAGAAATTCCTCTGGCTTTCCAGCAATTTGTCCTTCATATTCAGTCCGGCTTCAAGTGTTGAAAGAGATACTTTAAACTGATTTCTGATTGCAAACGGGAAGGATAACAGGCCTCCAGGGGTTTCGCGCAGGTGGCCTTTAACCCCTGCCTGTTCAAATAAAATGCCGATGGAACCATGAATATCAGGGTAGGAAGATCCTTTTCCGATATAAAAATCATCAAAGCTCTCTTCAGTGAAGTATAAGCTCCCTACGGAATTGAGGTATTTCTCATGATATTTTCCGATTTCAGCAGTCAGTTCGTAGTTCTCCTGCGGAGTCAATGGATTATTGCGGCTTTTTATGCCGGGCTGGAAGAAGAACGTCTCATTGGCTCCTGTTTCGTGATGATCGGTGTTAATGTTCGGTTTCCATTTATGAAATGCCGCTACGCGTCCCTTTGATTCTGGATGCTGGAGCATCAAATAATCACGGTTGAGGTCAAACCAGTAATGATTGGTCCTGCCTCCCGGCCAGGTTTCACTGAATTCCCATGAAGCAGGATCGGGATTATTATTCAGGCTTTTTGTAAAATTGACCCAGGTTGAATGGCGCTGCATCCCATCAGGATTCAGTGAAGGGTCGATAAGGATAACAGAGTTTTTCAACAGCTCATCAATCTCTTTCCCTTCCCCTGCAATCAGATAATATGCTACAAGAGCCGATGCGTTCTGAGCGCTCGATTCATTGCCATGGATCCCGTAGCCGAGTTTAATAAATACCGGCATTTTATCTACATCTGATTTACCTGACCGCGAAGGATCACACAGTATCAGGTGTTCCTGCCTGAGCTGTTCTATGTTTTTAATATTTTCAGGCGAACTGATTATCAGTTGCCCCAGGGGTCGCCCTTCATAGCTTTTTGCATACTCTTCCCATACAGCTCTCTCTGAAACTTCGGCTAATTCAAGCATATAGCTGTAAAGCTTATCATGCGAAAGGTGCCATTCACCGATTTCATGTCCGAAAAACTGCTTCGGTGGCGGAATAGAAGAATTGTAAGTTATATTTTCAGGAAGATAATAATCAAGGGTTACCTGGGATTTAACCAGAGTTGAAAACGAAATAAGAAGAATCAGAATTAAGATTTTTTTCATTGGGATCAGGCTTAGGAATATATTTTAGTTTCTCTTAACCACGGAGTTGCACAGAGTTTTCACGGAGTTTTCACTGTCTTACTCCGTGTAACTCCGTGAGAACTCAGTGTAACTCCGTGTTTATATGGATTTTCTTCTTTTATCATAATGTTGCGAATCTCCCCACTCTCCATAAATAACTTCTGTATCTACCAGACTTACACGTGCTTCAAGGCAGCTCTGGCAATCCTCTGCCGAATCGTCGGTGCAGGGTTTATTATCATAAAGTTTGTAGCTGTCGCGGTATCTACCGGGGGTTATATTCGGCATAATGATATTGGCTCCAATCATAATTGCCTTTTCCCTGCCAATTGGATCAATTGCCTGCAAAGCTGTGGCAGCAACAATGTTGATATCCTTCATCATTATCCTTAATAAAGCGATCATTTTCAGTGTCAGGTCAAAACGTTCATTCAGAGGCAGGAGATCAGCAGCATATTGTATAAGAGGAGTGTCGGCATGTTCAATATATGGACCCATGCCGCACATATCAATATTGAACTCTTTCATGAAAATCAGATCTGAAGCAAGATCATCCATTGTCTGGAATGGTAATCCTATCATTACTCCCGTACCTGTCTGATATCCTATATCCTGCAGGCTCTTCAGGCATTCCATTCTCCTCCTGAAGTCATGTTTTTTGTTTTCGGGATGGATCTTGCGGTAGAGTGATTCATTGGTGGCTTCGATGCGCAAGAGATATCTGTGGGCACCTGCATCATACCATTTCTGATATATTTCACGGGTCTGCTCGCCAACTGACAGAGTAATGCCAAGCTCCCCCTTTGAAAGATCCTTTATTTTGAATATCAGATTTTCTATGCGATCTGCAATTATAGGGCTTTCAAGTTCGCCCGACTGAAGCGCTATTGAACCATACCGGTTGTCGTATGCAAATTTTGCGGCGGTCAGGATCTCCTCGTCCGACAGGTTATATCTTTTCAGGTTCTTATTACCCTTTCTGATCCCGCAATAAAGGCAATCTTTGCTGCAGACATTTGAAAATTCTATCAGACCCCTGAACCAGACCTTCTTTCCGATAATTTGTTCTTTGATTTCAGCGGATTTTTTAAAAAGAAGGGTCCGGTCCTTATCCCGTGATGAGAGAAGGGTTATAATATCTTCTCTTGACAGAATATCTTTTTCAAGTATTTTACTTATGCTCATTAATGCAAAAATAGTTTTTTTGGTATCGATTTTATGCATTATTTCAAGTATCATAAAAATATAGGGACTAAAGTCCCAGGAGATGACCGTATCATATAAAAGCATTCATATGGGGCTGTTGAAAAGGTCCAAATCCATTAACCGCAAAGGTCGCAAAGTCATAACGCTGAGTTCGCAAAAAACTTAACATCAATGATTTGCCTTTGCGTACTTTGCGTATTCCTTAGTGTTCTTTGCGGTTAAAGACTTTTTCAACACCCCCTGAAAGGGCAAGAGGACTCCCGGGCTTTAGCCCTTAATCTTCTTATAGAGATTTGGTTTATGTTAATATATTTCATATATTGCGTAATATAATATATGTAACATAATATACATAACATAAAATATGTAACATAAACTATGGAATCAAATCCTTTTCTGATCAGCGGCTACATCTCTCCAGATTACTTTTGTGACAGGGAGAAAGAGACCGATACAATGACCGAAGCTCTGTTCAACAGACGTCATCTTACCATATTTTCTCCCCGCAGGATGGGTAAGACAGGACTGATAAGTCATCTGTTTTACCTGGGTTCGAAAAAGAAACTTTTCCTTCCTGTATATGCTGACATTATGGCTACCACATCGCTGCAGGAGTTTGTTGAGACACTGGGCAAAGCTGTTTTCACTGCAGTGGCCAGAAATGAGACAGCTTTAAAAAAGATCCTGAAAAAGCTCGCGCTCCTGCGTCCTAAAATAACCATAGACGAATTTACCGGAGCACCATCAGTCACTGTATCAGTGGCTCCGGGACAGGATACTGTGAGCTCACTCGAGTTGATCTTTGAATATTTTCGCACCCAGGATAAGCAGTTTGTCCTTGCCATTGATGAGTTTCAGCAGGTAATGGAATATCCTGAAAAAAATGTGGAAGCTTTGCTCAGGTCATTTATTCAGCAATCAGCAAATGTAACCATCATGTTTTCGGGAAGCAGAAAACATATCCTGACAGGTATCTTTAGCGAACCTGAAAGGCCGTTTTACAATAGCACACAATTACTTCAACTCGGAAAAATCAATTCAGAAAGCTATTCAGGTTTCATCAGGGAAAGGTTTGCATCACCTTCAAGGTCAATAACTGACGGAGCCATTGCACTGATTCTTGAAGCCACTTCCGTGCATACATTTTATGTCCAGTTCCTTTGTAACCGTCTTTACAGTGCTTTCAGGAAAATAGATACAGACCAGGTAAAAACCATGCTCCTTAAAATAATTAACGAGAATGAACCGGTTTACGGAGGATACATTAATCTCCTTACTACGCTTCAGTTCAGAGTATTAAGAGCTGTGGCCACAAATGGAGGCGTGCGCAACCCAACATCAAGCGAGTTCCTTGATAAGCATAGCCTGGGAGCTGCAAGCTCGGTAAGCCTGGCAGTTAAAAGTCTGGAAGACAAGGGATTCATCTCATACGATAACCAGGTTTATAATTTGAATGATCAGTTTTTCAGTCAATGGCTGATTTACAAGGCCGGTTGAATATCATGATCACTCTTTTGATTTGTACTATTTATTTTTATTATATTGCTTTCACTAAATCTTGCAGTATTTTGTTTGTAATTTGTTATATATCAGAGATCTATTTATTTGCTGTCGCAAATAATGTGGGTTATCTGAAATTATTCGGAGGTTTGTGATTTAATCTTAATAATATTCAGGTCATTGAATTATTAAATCAATCTCAAGCCTAAAAGTCAGCTATGATAAATGACAAACTAATAAATCCTTCCGGCATCGCGGTTGTAGGAGGATCAGAAGACCTTTTAAAGCCAGGCGGGAAAATTCTGAAGAACATAATCGACGGGGGTTATTCCGGCGATCTTTTCGCAGTAAATCCCAAACAGGATTGTATTCAGGGTGTTAAATCGTACAGGGATATAAGGGATATTCCGTCCGTAGATCTTGCAATACTGGCAATACCTTCAAAACTGTGCTTGGATGCCGTTAATATTCTTACAAAAGAAAAAGGCACAAAAGCCTTCATAATAATCTCTGCCGGATTCAGTGAGGCAAATGAGGAGGGCCGTAAGCTTGAGAAAGAGATTGCCGGGATTATTGACCAGGCAGAAGGGTGTTTGATAGGCCCAAACTGTATCGGAGTTGTGACTCAGACATACCACGGGGTTTTTACCACACCGGTGCCAAAGCTCAGCGAGAAAGGATGCGACTTTGTTTCAGGATCGGGGGCAACCGCACTTTTTATTATCGAATCGGCTCTGCCAAAGGGGCTAACCTTTTCAAGCCTCTTTTCGGTTGGGAACAGTGCACAGACAGGTGTCGAGGAGGTACTTGAATACTGGGATATTAATTATAACGCGGAAATAAGTTCCCCTATCAAACTGATATATGTCGAGTCAATCCCAAATCCCGACAAGCTTCTGCATCATGCATCATCGCTTATAAGAAAGGGATGCAGGATTGCGGCTATCAAAGCGGGAACTACCGAAGCAGGAAGCAGGGCTGCCTCATCGCATACAGGAGCAATGGCATCATCCGATTCCGCTGTTGAAGCCCTGTTCCGCAAAGCAGGGATAGTACGATGTTCAGGGAGGGAAGAGCTGACAACGGTTGCTTCAGTTTTCATGCATAAGCCGCTTAAAGGAAGGAACATAGCAATTGTAACTCATGCAGGAGGTCCGGCAGTTATGCTTACCGATGCCTTGTCGGCCGGAGGAATGAATATACCGAAACTGGAGGATGAAGATCAGAAACGGATCCTTGAAATGATGAATCCAGGAGCATCCGCGATCAATCCGATCGATATGATAGCCACAGCCACAATTGATCAGCTCGACAGAGTTATTGAATATGTTGACAAGAAATTGGGAACGATCGACGGAATGAGTGTTATTTTCGGCAATAATGGCCTTAATAACATGACAGAGATCTATGAGCTTCTTCATAAAAAAATCATTGAATGCAATAAGCCTTTGTACCCTATCTTGCCTTCAATTTCGAGCTCATCTCAGGAACTAGAGAATTTTATGAACAGAGGGAACGTCAATTTCCCTGATGAAGTAGTACTTGGGAGAGCATTGACCCGGATCTCAAACACTCCCTATCCTGCAGAGGAAAAGATATATCTGGAGGGGATTGATGTGCCTGCGATAAGGAAGATCATTGACAACTCTGAAAATGGTTACCTTCAGCCGGCAGGAATACAACAGCTGCTGCATGCGGCCAATATTCCTGTAGTTAAAGAGGCAGTGGCAACAAACAGGCAAGAAATTATCTCTCTTGCAGAAAAGATGGGTTACCCGGTTGCCCTGAAGGTTGTCGGACCTGTTCATAAATCTGATGTCGGCGGTGTTACCCTTAATATTAAATCGCAGAAACACCTTGAAGCAGAATTCATCAGGATGAAAAAGATCAGCGGTGTTACCGGAGTGATGGTCCAGCAGATGCTGTCGGGCACAGAACTCTTTATCGGGGCTAAGTACGAGCCGAAATTTGGTCATATTATCCTGTGCGGACTCGGAGGTATATTTGTGGAAGTACTGGGAGATGTCTCCTCAGGACTTGCTCCACTTACTTTTAATGAGGCTGATTCAATGATAAAGAGCCTGAGAGCCTACAAAATAATCCGCGGGACAAGGGGTAAGCCGGGCATAAATGAATCAAAATTTGCAGAGATCATAGTGCGGCTTTCAAGCCTGCTGCGTTTTGCAACGGAGATAAAGGAGATGGACCTGAACCCGCTGATCGGGAGCCAGAAAGATATTACAGTTGTAGACGCCAGAATCAGAATCGAAAAACCAGCACACGGCAACAGGTAACAAGCAACAAGCAACAAGCAACAAGCAACAAGCAACAAGCAACAAGCAACAATAAACAAACTACCAGCAAAATAATAAACTGAGAAAAATAATAGAATATGATAATCCCCCAGCTTTCGGTTTTTCTTGAAAACAGATCGGGAAGGCTTAGTGAAGTGCTTGAAGTTCTGGGTAAGGAGAACTTCAGGATAACAGCCCTGACTGTTGCCGACACCTCAGAATTCGGAATTCTGAGGCTAATCGTGTCAGATCCTGAAAAAGCAAAATCGCTTCTTAAAAAGCACCTCTTTACCGTTAATCTAACGGAGGTTATTTCAGTAATGGCTCCGAATGAGGCCAAATACTATGCAAAAATTCTGAAGATACTTTCCGACCTTGACATAAGCATTGAGTATACATATGCATTTTCACGCGGCTCAAAAGCCATAATTATTATCAGGTGCAGCAATAATGAACAGGCAATAAAGGCGCTTAAGGATCATGAGATGGAACTGCTGAAAGCAAGTGAGTTATATAAAATATGATAATATTGCGGAATGCGGATTGCGGAATGCGGATTTGAAAATCCGAAATTGAAAATCCGAACCGAGCGAAGCGAGCTCGGCGAAGCCAAATCCGAAATGATCATAATAGCGACATAATAGGTTTAAACTTTCACTAGTATAATGGATATCTGGAACAGGCATTTTGAGTGTATGGAGCGGGATGAACTTAAAAAAGTTCAGGGTGAACGGCTGATGGAGACGGTTGAGAGGGTTTATTTTAATGTCCCGTATTATCGTCACAAGATGCAGGAAGCCGGGTTAGGACCGGAAAGCATTCGTTCGATAGACGATCTTCCAAAGCTACCGTACACTACAAAACAGGACCTTCGTGATAACTACCCTTTCGGACTTTTTGCTGTTCCGATGAGCGAAATAGTAAGGATTCATGCCTCCTCCGGAACAACAGGCAAATCGACGGTGGTCGGATATACGAGAAATGATATCTCCACATGGTCGGAGGTTATGGCACGAACACTTACCTGTGCTGGCGCCAACAGGAATGATTTTATCCAGATCGCTTATGGTTACGGATTATTCACAGGAGGACTCGGACTCCATTACGGTGGTGAGAAGATAGGTGCCTCAGTGATACCAATCTCGGGCGGGAATACTTTGAGACAGATCCAGCTGATGCGTGATTTCGGGAGCACGGTACTGGCATGTACCCCGTCTTACGCACTTTTCCTTGCTGAGGCTATACACGATAGCGGTATCAGCCGTGAAGAATTCAGGCTGAGAGCCGGTGTTTTCGGTGCAGAGCCGTGGACGGAGAATATGAGACGGGAGATAGAGGAAAAACTGAAAATCAAGGCAATAGATATTTACGGGCTGAGCGAGGTAATAGGTCCTGGTGTTGCAAGCGAATGTATGTTCCAGGAGGGTTTGCATATTTTTGAAGATCATTTTTATCCTGAAATAATTGATCCGGTAACTTTAAAGGTTTTACCTGAGGGTGAAACAGGGGAACTGGTATTTACAACTTTGACCAAGGAGGGATTGCCTTTAATCAGGTACCGGACCAGGGATCTTACCAGACTTACAACCGAAAAATGCAAATGCGGCCGTACGATGGTAAGGATGGATAAATGCCTTGGTCGCAGCGACGACATGCTGATTATCAGGGGAGTAAACCTGTTCCCATCACAGGTTGAGAGCCTTCTTCTCGAAATGAATGAAATAAAGCCTCATTATCTGCTGATTGTGGACAGGGTGAATAACCTGGATACTCTTGAATTGAAAGTTGAAGTTGATGAAGCCTTCTTTCTTGACAAGATCAGCCAGCTTGAGGCTCTGAGAAAGAAGATCCAGGATAATCTTGAAAGTTCCCTGGGGCTGGGTATTAAAGTAACCCTGGTTGAACCAAAAATGATTCAGAGGAGTGAGGGTAAAGCACAACGTGTTATTGACAATAGAAAATTTTAATTATTTTTCGTGTGATGAATAATATACCAATACCCGATGATATAATAGAGTCGCTGAAGGAGACCACAGGGGTGAAATCTCCCGGTACAGCTTCAATACGTGATATAGTGTATCTCGTCAATCGCATCGAGTACAAAACTGGCGTCGAATTTATCAGGATGGAAATGGGAGTACCGGGACTGCCGGCCCCTTCGATAGGGATTGAAGCTGAAATAGAAGCACTTCATAAAGGTGTGGCATCACTTTATCCGGAAATAGCGGGACTGGGGATTCTTAAAAATGAGGTTTCACGATTCATTAAGCTTTTTCTGAATATTGATATCAGTCCTGCAGGATGCATCCCGACAGTCGGATCAATGATGGGATCGATGATATGTTTCCTGGTTGCCAACAGGAACGACAGGAATAAGGAGGGCTCACTTTTCATCGATCCGGGTTTTCCGGTTCAGAAGCAGCAGGCGAGAATGCTCGGACATGATTATTTTACATTTGACATTTATAATTACAGGGGGAAGAAGCTGAAGGCCAAGCTTGAATCGTACCTTCAGACCGGCAAGGTGTCGTCACTGTTATTTTCAAATCCAAACAACCCGACCTGGGTCTGCCTGAATGAAGAAGAACTTTCAATAATTGGTGAACTATCCTTGAAATATGATGTTATTGTTATTGAAGACCTTGCATACTTCGGGATGGATTTCAGAAAAGACTATTCCAATCCGGGTAAGCCGCCTTTTCAACCTTCAATCGCACATTATGCTGACGATTATGTTATTCTTATATCGAGCTCTAAGATATTCAGCTATGCAGGACAGAGGATAGGAGTGATGGCAATTTCAGATCATCTGTTTGACAGATCATATCCCGATCTTCTAAGATATTACCCAACGGACAAATTCGGCCACTCAGCTATATTTGGCGCATTATACGGAATTTCGGCAGGAGTGACTCATTCGGTTCAGTATGGTTTTACAGCTCTTTTAAAAGCAGTCAACGATGGTATATATAAATACCGCGATGATATTATGGAATATGGTGAAAAAGCCCGTATAATGAAAAAGATTTTTACCGATAACGGGTTTTATATAACTTACGACAGGGATCTTGATGAGCCGATTGCTGACGGTTTCTATTTTACAATCTCTTATCCCGGAATGACAGCTTCTCAATTAGTTGACCTCCTTCTGCGTTACGGGATAAGTGCAATTTCGCTTGATACTGCAGGAAGTGACAGGAACGATGGACTGAGGGCATGTGTTTCAAAGGTACCGAGATCAATGTTCAGCGAACTTGAGTATCGGTTGAAACGGTTTAATAAAGATTATCCGGTTAATATAAAATAAAACGAACAAATATGGCAAAAATCAGAGGAAGCATAGTAGTAAATATCGACAGTTGTAAAGGATGTGAAGTCTGCATGGTTTCATGTCCCACCGGAACTATTGGCATGTCAAAGGAGGTCAACAGCAAAGGGTATAACTATGCCTACCCAGCACATCCCGAGCTTTGCATAGGATGTGCCAGCTGTGCAATTGTATGTCCCGATGGTGTAATAACTGTTTATAAAACAAAAATATAGCCAATGGAAAGAGAATTAAGATTAATGAAGGGTAATGAGGCAATTGCAGAAGCTGCAATAAGGGCCGGAGCCGATGGCTATTTCGGATACCCGATAACACCTCAGAGTGAAATACTTGAATACCTGATGGAAGCAAATCCTTATGAAAAGACAGGAATGGTTGTTCTTCAGGCCGAAAGCGAGATTGCCGCCATCAATATGGTTTATGGCGGAGCCGGGTGCGGCAAGAAAGTAATGACATCCTCCTCCTCACCTGGAATAAGCCTTAAACAGGAGGGAATAACATATATTGCCGGTGCCGAACTTCCATGTCTGATTGTAAATGTGGTGCGGGGCGGACCCGGACTTGGTACTATTCAGCCAGCACAATCGGATTATTTTCAGGCAGTGAAGGGCGGGGGCCACGGGGATTACCATCTTATAGTACTTGCACCCTCATCGGTTCAGGAGATGGCTGACTTTGTCGGTCTTGCATTCGATCTCGCTTTTAAATACAGGAATCCTGCAATGATACTCTCTGACGGAGCTATAGGCCAGATGATGGAAAAGGTGTGG
>Ga0105107_10002008_pt1 | contig 13400 bp, 17 predicted proteins | sample PPLLaktember2015_6_FD_79335 | JGI IMG/M metagenome (GOLD analysis project Ga0105107, IMG submission 79335) | Freshwater sediment microbial communities from Prairie Pothole Lake near Jamestown, North Dakota, USA - PPLs Lake P8 Core (1) Depth... | ecosystem: Environmental > Aquatic > Freshwater >...
AGGGATTGGACAAAGTGGCCGCTCTCTTCCTGGCTCCGGCGAGCGAGAAAGGGCGGAGCACCCTGAGGGTGGGGGAGAACATGTGGCTCTACATTCCGAACGTGGGGAAGCCGATCCGCATCACGAGCCTGCAGTCGGTCATCGGGGGGGTTTTCAACAATGCCGATATCCTGAATCTGGATTACGCCGCCGAATACAACGTGGAAAAAATAGATGAGACGGGAAAGGAGTTCCTCCTGCACCTGCGGGCCAAAAATAAGACCGTGGCCTACGACCAGCTGAAGATGTGGGCGGACAAGGGCAAGAAAGTGCCTGTGAAGATCGAATGCCTGACTGAAGCTTCCATGCTGATCAAAACCCTCTACTTCCAGGAGATCCAAGACCTGGGCGGGGGGATCGTCCGTCCCTCGGTCATCGAAACGGACAGCCCCCTTTACAAGGGGTACAAGTCGATCATGATCTTCGCCAAGATCAAGAAACGGGATTTCAAGGATGAAGTCTTCACCCTGACCTACATGCCGAATATTGATTCGCTGCGTCAATAGACGGTTTGGGGAACTTGTCCGCCCTCTTCGCCATGATCCAGATGAAAAAAGCCTTTCTTATTGCCCTCACCCTGGGGCTGGCCTTGACCTCAGCGGCCTACGCCCAAATGGACAAAGGCGTCAAGGAAGAGTACAAACTGGACCTGTCCGAGATCGAAAAGAAACCTTACCACCTGGGAGGGTACGGGGAATTCCGGCCGGTTGTGAACGGCCTGGACCATGATGCGGCGCTCTACAAGCTGAGGTTCTACAACCGGGACGAAGGCAAAACCACCAAGGAATACAATTTCAAGCTGCTGGTCGATGGAAGTTACGAACAAGACAACGCCCGCTTTTTCCTTCGTCTCAGCTATGACGTGAACAACACATACTTAGGCTGGCAGGATGATCTTACGCCCTACGAAGTCTTTCTGTCCCTGAAGCCCTCCCATTCCCTGACCCTGGATGCGGGGAAGAAGGTGGCCAAATGGGGGAAGGGATACGCCTGGAATCCGGTGGCTTTCATCGACCGGCCGAAGGACCCGGACGAACCGGATTTAGCCTTGGAAGGATACTGGGTCCTTTCCGCCGATTGGATCCGGAGTTTCTCCGGGCCTTTGAAAACCCTTTCCTTTACTCCCGTTTTCCTGCCGGTCCTTGACGGAATTAACGACGATTTCGGCAAGACCGGCCAGGCCAATATCGCCGCCAAGCTTTACCTCCTCCTTTATGATACGGATATCGATTTCATCGTTTTTACCGGCGGCAGCCGCGCGACCCGTTACGGGGTGGACTTTTCCCGGAACATCACCTCGAACTTGGAGGTCCATGGAGAGTTCGCCTACATCGAAGACTTCCAAAAGAGGTACATAGACTCGAGGGGGAATATTTTCAGCTCGACCTACGATGCCATCAGCTACCTGCTGGGGGTCCGCTACCTGAGCGAGCGGGAGACGACCTACATCCTCGAATATTATCGGAACGGGACGGGATTCACCAAGGAGGAGACCCAGGATTTTTACAGCTTCATCGACCGGGCCTATGATCGGTATCTGGCTACCGGGAGCAGCGCCTTTTTGGCGAAGGCGCAGAGCCTAAGCCAGGGGAATTACGGTCGCCCCAATCCGATGGAGGACTATCTTTACCTTCGGGTCAGCCAGAAGGAGCCCTTCGATATTCTTTATGTTACGCCTTCCCTGACGACGATCTTAAATCTTCACGACTCCAGCTTTTCCATCGCTCCCGAGATTGCTTATACGGCCATTACCAACCTGGAGCTGCGCCTCAAGGCCACCTTCCTGGTTGGAGGGGAGGGAACGGAATTCGGAGAAAAGCCCAACAATTACCGGATAGAATTCCGAGCCCGGTATTATTTCTGAAATTTCGCACCTGAATGCGGTATTCTTAAAAACTTGTCCGTAAATAATGAGCTTCTTGCAAAAGTCACTTACTCCATCATTCCGGCGAAAGTCGGAATCCAGAAGCGCTCAAAAATACTGGATTCCGGGTCGCGCTTCGCTTGCCCGGAATGACGACTTCCTCTTGCTTTCAAGAGTTTTGCAAGAGGCTCTAATATTCCCCCCTAATGTAAAGGGGGGTTGGGGGGATTTCCCCAAGGCGGGCAGCAGCTTATTTTAGGATAAGCTCTAAATCCTCCACCAGGCCCGCCTGGGAGATGCTTTTTCCATCGAGAATCGTTCTTTCAAAGTGGTGGGGCTTCTGGAGATTAAAGAAGGTTCCCAGATCGCTTCGGCAAATATCTACCTTTCCCTTACAGAAGCACAGACTCTCCTTCCTGGCGAGGCAAAAGGTGTGAACCTGGTTTACTTGCGCCTGAAAAACCCATCCCTTCTCTCCCAGGCCAAAACGCAGATTTCCAAAAAATTGAATGGGGTTTCCGTGACGAGCTCGGATTCATTTCTGGAGCTGATGGGGGGAGTCTCCAAGAAGTGAGCATTTCTGCCAGCCTGCTGGCCACTTCTCTGGCCCTGTCCTTAATCGCCGGTGGGTTGGCAAGCTATTTCATGGATGGGAAGGCGGACGTCCAGAATGAAGCCAGCCGATATCTTACGAAAGATGTGAAATTATTGTGCCAGGATTTCCTTTCGGGGTACCTTGGGAAAAGCCTTCGGCTATTTCTCAATTCGATTCCTGAGTTCTCTTGCGGAAGATGGCCAGGGCAATTTCAAAGATCACAAGACAAAACCCGGCCAGGATCAAAATATCCAGCCAGCGATGAATCACCCCGCCATGAGAAAGAAGGGACTGCCGTAAGGCATCCACAGAATAAGTGAGAGGCAGGCAAAAACCAATAACCTGAAGGGCTGTAGGCATGGAAGTGATGGGGAAAAAAACTCCACACAGGAAGATCATGGGAAAGCGGAAGAAGTTGGAAAGGGTCATCGCTTCGAAAACTTCTCGAACTCCGACGGAGATCAATATACCCAAGAAGGCGAAGGCAAAGCAGGAAATGACCAGGGAAACAAATAAAGAGAAAGGATAGGATACTTGCAGGCCAAAGACAAAGACCATTAAGACCATGGCAATCAGCGCCATGACGAGTCCGAAAACCGCCGCCCCCAAGCCTTTGCCAAACAGGATCGTCCGGAGATGGATAGGAGCCATGAGCAAACGCTCCAGGGCATCAATCCGCTTCTCAAAACTGATAACGATGGCCGCCATGGAAGTCGTCGAAAAAAGCATCGTCATCCCCACGAGGCCGGGACTGATTTCCGAGATCCCCTGCGGATTTCTCAGATAAAAAGCCAGGATGAATACGATGGGAAGCATCAGGCCCCAGCTGATCAAAGGCGGCTTCAAATAATAGGCCTTGAGGTCCTTGCGAGCAATGTAATATGCCTGCCTTAATCCTTTTCCCATTATCCCGGCCCTCCCATTTTTACAGGTTTATCGACTCGCATAACCTCGGCATCCACCCCAGTTAATTTTACAAAAGCGTCCTCAAGGGTTGGGGTCAACGTCTGGATCGAAAGGATGCCGACCCCTTCTGCATTCAATTGGTTCAGGATTTGACAGACGGACCCATGCAGGGATTTTCCATATAGGCGAAGTTTATCTTCGACCAAAACCGCCTTTTCAACTCCGACAAGAGCTTCCATTTTGCCGGGCAAGGCCTGAGAAACGGGGTTAGGCTTGATTTCCAACACTTCCGTCTCTCTCACTTTCTCTTTTAAAGCCTCGGGCGTGTCGATGATCCGTATTTTCCCCTTGACGATGATGGCCACCCGGTCGCACAGGTCCTCCGCCTCCTGGATCAGGTGGGTCGTAAGAAAAATCGTTACTCCCTTCTTCTTCAGGTTTTTGATAACTCCCCGAAGCCCCCGGGCGCTCATCACGTCCAGCCCGGTGGTGGGCTCATCAAGGAACAGAATTCGGGGGCGATGGACCAGGGCGGCGGCAATGGTCAGTCTCCGCTTCATCCCCCGGGAGAACCCCTGGAATTTGCCGTCTTTCCTGTCGAGCAGGTTGAACTCTTTGAGAAGTTCCTCCCCTCGGGGTTCCCATTCCTTCTTGGGAACATCATAGAGCTGGGCCATGTAGATCAGGTTCTCAATGGCGCTGAGTTCCCCATAAAGGTTCGAGCTTTCCGGGACAACGCCAACGCTTTCCTTGGCCCGCACCGGTTCCTTTTGGACATCATGCCCATTAACCAGGGCTGATCCTGAATCCGGTCGTAATAATCCCACGAGCATGCGAATGGTCGTGGTTTTCCCCGCTCCATTGGGGCCGAGAAATCCGAAGATTTCTCCTTCTCGAACCGAAAAGTCAAGGTGATCGACAGCTTGGAGCTCCCCAAAGCGCTTGCAGAGATCCTGAACCTGGATGATTCCATTCTTCTCCATGTCGCGCACTCCTCCGAGCCTGAGCTCCCTTCTATTTCTTTTTGGTTTTTGGGACGCAGGGATGATTCTTTTCCGATCCATGACATTTCTCAATCTGTTTGGGAGTGCATTCCTCGGGTTTCCCTTTCAGCTTTTCAGGATGCTGGCATTTACAATCACACATTTTCTCGTCCTCCTTCCTGCAATCGGTTTTTGGATTCAGGTTTTTGCCGCATAATCCTTCTGGACATAGTGGAAGTTTAGTCAAATTTTTCAGAGCCTCGGCCAATTCATTCAATTTAACTTTATCAACCATGTAGTGGGTCCAGTATCCCCTTTTTTCACCTTTGACCAGTCCCACTTCTCTCAACTGCCTGAGGTGTTGGGAAACCGCGGCTTCAGATATTTGTAAATGATGGGCCAAGGCCCCAACACAAAAGTCATGGGTCAAGAGAAGGTTGACCAGTTTGAAGCGGGACTCGTCGGATAATGCTTTGAAGGCTTTTGATAATTCCATTCGTTTCCAAAATACTTAAGATTTAACTTAAATGGATAATATAATCCTGAAATGGTTTTGTCAACCTTTTTTCAGATTGAGAAAATATTTGGGGATTGTTTCAATAGGGGAGATATTTTGAAAAAAACGTCAGACAAGCCCTCTCAAAATATTTAGTTGTCTTCCATAACTAAATATCTTGGCAATAAGCGATCGGGCGTTTACATGATGTTAATTACGGCCGGTTTTGCGATGGGGAATGGGAGTTGGGAGTTGCTTGCCTTGCCGGTCTGCTCCTCTACTTCGAGGTTCAAAACCGCCGGGTTAAGCTTTGATTACTTCTTCTCAGCATTTGCGCTCTTTGCGCGAATGGGAGGGGCAATGGTCAAATCGGTTTTAAGGCGACCGCGCCTCCTTGCTGCTGCCGATTGCCCGCGATTTCAGGCCTCTATTTTTTTTCGGCCCACTCCCCACGGCTTTCCAGGATTTTTTCGATGATGGCGGTCATCTGTTTGATTTCGTTTAGGGAAACGTTCAAAGCCGGCATGAAGCGCAACGTGTTTTTCCGAGGCGAGTTGATCAGGAGCCCCTGCTTCAGAGCCTCTTCCACGATCTTGGGGCCGATTTCCTCCTTAAGATCGAGGGCCATGAGGAGCCCTTTTCCTCTCACCTCTCCCAGACCGAATTTTCCGGAAAGCGCCTCGAGTCGCGTTTGCAGATACCTTCCCTTTTCGGCAACCTTCGCTAAGAAACCGGGTTTGGTCAGCTCTTTGAAAACTGCGATCCCGGCTGCCATCATGAGAGGATTGCCGTTGAAGGTCCCACCCTGATCGCCTGGCTCGAAACAGCAGACGGATTCGCGGGCCACCAAGGCCGCCAGCGGCACCCCGCCTCCCAATCCTTTTCCCAGGGTCATGATATCGGGCTCCGCCCCGCTGTGCTCATAGGCGAACAGTTTGCCGGTTCGGCCCATCCCGGTTTGGATTTCATCCAGGATCAGGAGGATGCCTTTCTCCCGGGTGAGGTCGCGCAGCCCTCTTAGAAAGTCATCCGTCGCCCCAAAAACCCCGGATTCTCCCTGGACGGGTTCGAGCATGACGCCAACGGTGCGTTCGTTGATCGCCTTTCGGACCCCTTCCAAATCGTTCAAGGAGACTTTCGGGAAGCCGGAAACTTTCGGTTCGTACAACTGGGCCCATTCCGGTTTGCCGGAGGCGGCCATGGTGGCCAGGGTGCGCCCGTGAAAGGCATGGTCCATGGTGATGATCTCAAAGGCTCCGTTCCGGTATTTTTTACCCCATTTCCGGGCCAGTTTGATCGCTCCTTCGTTCGCCTCGGCGCCGCTGTTGGCGAAAAAGGTCCTTTGCAGACAACTGTTATTTCTGATTAGATCCGCGAGCCGGATCATGGCATCGTTGTAAAAAGCCGGGCTGCAGTTGATAAGCTTTTTGGCCTGCTTCGAGAGCGCTTCAGCCAAAACACGGGGAGAATGGCCTAAACAGTTCACGGCCCACCCTTGGATGAAGTCCAAATATTTTTTCCCATCGGCGTCCGCAAGCCAGGAGCCGTGTCCCTCCACAAAAACGAGGGGAGGCCGCTTCGTAATTTCTATCAGGGAGTCAAAGGAATAGGTTTTGCTTTTCATGAATATTGCCCGTCCTTCCCGGTGAAATTGGGATCCTGAGGAAAAGCATATTCTTAGATCGGCTTCTTGTCAATTGCGCAATGGTAAATTTTTCTTTCCGGACTAAAAAATCTCTTGACAAACAAAATCTGAATAATTATATTATTCAGTAAATACTGATTATTCAGATTAAAAAAATCGCCGGTGCCCGCAATCGCATTCCTGGCCTTGGCAAAAGGAAACGGCTTGGGGGAGGATAGGAAATGAACAAGAAGGAAAAAATGGGCTGTCTGCCGGGAGGCGGAAAGGGCTCGAGCTGCTGCAAAGTCGAATCCTTGATCAGCGTCGATGAGCGGGGGCAGATGGTGCTGCCCAAGGATTTAAGGGAAAAAGCCAATATCAAACCCGGGGATAAATTAGCGGTGATCAGCTGGGAAAAGGACGGGGCTACCTGCTGCTTTACGCTGATCAAGGCCGATTCCTTAGCCGGGGGAATCCGCGATTTTCTTGGCCCTATGATGCAGGACCTTTCTAAAACCGAAACCAAGTAATCTACATGACCTGAGGACACCCGCGAACTATGAAAATATCATTTTTATTCTGTGCTTACGGTATGCCCTATGCGCTCTGCGATATTCTACGTAAAGGAGGGAGAGAAATGAAACAAGAGGAAATCAAGAAATATGTGCGCGATCGATATGCCCGGGCTGCCCAGCAGGGCTCATCCTGTTGCCAACCGGCCACGTCCTGCTGCGGAGGGGGAAAAGAGACAGACTCCATCAGCAAAAGCATCGGGTACACCGACCAGGACCTTAAGGCGGTTCCGGAGGGGGCCAATTTGGGGCTCGGATGCGGAAATCCCCTGGCCCTTGCATCCCTCCGCGAAGGGGAAACCGTCCTGGACCTCGGCTCGGGTGCAGGATTTGACTGTTTTCTGGCCGCCCGGCAGGTGGGCAAAAGCGGGAAGGTGATCGGCGTAGACATGACCCCGGAGATGCTCGACAAGGCGAGGGGAAATGCCGAGAAGGGGGATTTCACGAATGTGGAATTCCGCCTGGGAGAGATCGAGAATCTGCCGGTGGGGGACAACCAGGCCGATATCGTGATCTCCAACTGCGTCATCAACCTGTCCCCGGCCAAAGAGAGGGTTTTCCGGGAGGCTTTCCGGGCCCTCAAACCGGGGGGCCGCTTGATGGTTTCCGACATCGTTCTGCTCCGAGAGTTGCCGGAAGAAATCAGAAATTCCGTAGCCGCCTATACCGCCTGCGTAGCCGGGGCAGAGACCAAGGAGAGCTATTTGGGCGCCATCCGGAAAGCGGGATTTCAGGAAATCCGGATCCTGGATGAGACGGTCTTCCCGACACAAGTTTTGGCCAATGACCCGACGGCGAGGGATATTGTCAAGAATTTGAATCTTTCTCCGCAAAAGGCCAAGGAGTTGGCCCAATCTGTGGTGAGTGTGAAGGTGTCTGCGCTCAAACCTGCGAAAGAAAACCGATAAGCCCATCGGCATTTTGCCGGGGCTTGGTAGGGATAGGAGAACCCCCAAATGGCCCTTGATTTGGCCTCCCCCTTGGATGAACCCTGGATCAGACAGTTGCTTATCCTTTGTGAATTGCCCCATGAGGACATAATCCCCGAGCATATTCCTCATTTTTGGGTGATAAAAGAAAAGGGAGAAATCCTCGGGATGGTTGGATTGGAAATCCTCGGCCATTTGGCGCTTCTTCGCTCGTTGGCGGTTGATCCCCGTTTTCGAAAACGGGGGTTCGCCTCCGAGTTAACCAAGAAGGCCGAAGAATACGCGGCTTCACTCAAGATCGAAAAGCTCTACCTGCTTACGATGACGGCGGAAATTTTTTTTCGGAAAAGGGGCTATCAAAAAATCGAAAGAATCTCGGCCCCGTCCGAGATCCAAGGGACGACGGAATTCCAAAGTCTCTGCCCGGCCAGCTCCGTTTGTATGGTTAAACCGCTGCCTGCCTAAAGGGGCAACCCTGGGGGTAGAAAATGGGCGCGGGTGTAACCTTTCAGAGGTCTTTTTCGTCTTATAGGTAAATGATTAAATAAGGAGGAAAGGTTTCATGGACGAAAAAACTTCTCTCTTGATTTGTCTCGGGGCTTCCACCGCAGCAAACTGCATTCCTTGTTTTGAACACTACCATAAAAAAGCTTCTGCATCCGGCCTTGCTCCCGAAGAGATCCTGGAAGCCGTGGAGTTGGCCAATAAAGTCAAAAGCGGCGCCCACTCAGTCCTGCGCAACCGGATCAAGGCTCTTCTGGGCGAGGAAACTTCCCGTACATCCTGCGGCTGCAGCCCATCTTCGAGCTCCTGCTGCGATTCCTGATCAGACGGTGCCGATATGGACTTGTTGGGGATTCATGATCAATACTACCATCGGGTGAAAAGGTTCATCCTGGCCTCAGTGAAGAATGAATCAGTGGCCGATGACCTCACCCAGGAAACCTTTATAAGAATCCAGGAAAAGTTAAACACCGTTCGGGAGCCGGAGAAGATCTCATCCTGGATCTTTCGCATTGCTTACCATCTCTGTCAGGATCATTTTCGCACCTTGAAAAAATCTTCAACCCAGGAAGAAATTCACGATGGGCTGGTAAATATTGAGGAGACTCCCATTCAGAAGAAATTAGAGCAGGGAGAAATGTCCCGATGTATTCAGGACCAACTCAACCTCCTTCCGGAAGCGATGCGAAGTATTCTTATCCTTTCCGACATAATGGATTTTACCCATCAAGAAAATGCCGAGATTCTCGGCTTGAGCTTAGAAAACGTGAAAGTCAGGGTACACCGAGCCCGCAAAAAGTTAAAAGCGATCCTGAAAGAAAAATGCACCTTTGAAATCGATGAGCGAAGCATGCTGGTTTGTGAACCGGTTGAGATCAAAAACGGGAGGTAATTTTTATGTTTGCTTATGGAGGCATGTGGAACGGTTTTACCTGGTGGTGGATCATTCCGATTGTCATGATGATCCTGTGCTTTTTCATTATGCGCAGGCACGGGGGATGCACGCCGGGATGCTCCAGGTCCCATTATAATGCCGGATCAGCCAGAGAGATTCTGGATAAACGGTACGCCCTTGGCGAGATCAGCCAGGAAGAATACGAAGAGAAGAAAAGGCATATCAGTCAATGAACGGATGAAACTCGGAAGCCAAAAAATATGAGGCAATGGCGGACATGAGACGTCTGAATCAAAGAACTCCCTTTATTCCTTTGGAACTCTAACCGAGTCGTGGAGGTCGATTTCCTTGGCATATCAGGATTATATCCTGCTTTCACTCTTATGGATTGCCTACTGCGTTGTTCATAGCGCCCTGATATCCATAAAAGTTATGGATTTCCTTAAGCGCGTTTTAGGGGCCAAATATCGGTTTTATCGGTTGTTTTTCAATACCTTTTCCGTGGGCGCCCTCATCCCGCTGCTTATCTATTCGCATTCGGCCCGTTGGAGGACTGAACTGCTGTTCGCCTGGGAAGGTTATCTGCGCCTCTTTCAGTACGGTTTGATCGCTCTGGCAGCGATTCTGGCGATAACTGTTATGAGACATTACAGCATGCGCCAATTCCTTGGTATTCAGCAGATTCTTCAGGAGAGATCCGGGAACGCGATGACCGAGAACGGGGAGTTTGATTCAAGTGGGGTTCTGGGCGTTGTCCGCCATCCCTGGTACCTGGCGGTATTAATCCTCCTATGGGCGAGGGATCACAGCCTTTCGGGATTAATTATCAATGTGATTCTTTCCGTCTATCTCGTGATCGGAACATTTCTTGAGGAGCAGAAACTTGTTCTTAAGTTTGGAGACAAGTACCAAATATATCAGCTTCAGGTATCGATGTTTATCCCGTTTAAGTGGCTGGAATCGAAGCTTCACAGGTAGACAATGCCCCCTTCCTCCTTGCGCTCCTCCTACCTGATCCGTTTCCATGAAATGCCTCAGATCCCGAAATACCTCCGCCCGGAATCACAAGACCTTCTCTGGACTTTTTCTGCTTTTTGCCATAGCGGCAATTTTTTGAATGAAGAATTGGCGGCGAGAAGTTTCCATTTTCCTATCAAGGGTTTGAATTGTGGATTCGGAATTTGTTTCGAATTTCGAAATTCTGATTTCGTTTTTCCCGACCCCCCTCTTGATTCCGACTAAGCCCACTTGGGATTTTGCACGAATAACAAATTTTGTGCTTCCCTCGCACAGGCTGAGGATGGCAAAAAGGTGGGGGGCTCGGACGAACCCCCTGTATATTCTTATGGCAATGCTTGTGCCTTTTGTCCCAAGGTATTTCCGCCGGAAATTAAAAAAATTTCTTGACTAAGGCTAATTTTGAATATATGATTAAATAATCATAAATACATGGAGAAATGATATGGAAGAAAGGGCGCTTTTTTTAAAATCGGAACTCTTGAAGGCCTTGGCCCAGCCAACCCGCTTGAAAATATTGGATTGTCTAAGGGCGGGTGAAAAATGTATTTGCGAAATCATCCCCGCTATAAATGGGGAACAATCGAATATCTCCCGCCACATTTCCTTAATGCAAAAATGCCATTTAGTTTCTACAAGGAAAGACGGGGTAAAGGTGATGGTAAAAATCCGTGACCCGAGGATTTTTGAAATTCTTGACAAGGTTAGCTTGGTTTTAAAAACTCAAATGCAAGAGCAAAATCAGTTGGCCAGATCCCTATGAGCGCTCGGCAGAGAATGGACATTGTTTATGAAAGATCGATATTACCTTTTGGTGATCGTAGGTGTTTTTCTGGCTGCGTATTACGTTCCTTGGTCCTCCCCCTTAATTCGTCAATCAGGTTTAGAAGCGTTCTTGATGCTCCAGGAATACGCCCAGGAGCATGTCTTAACCTGCTTGATTCCCGCCCTTTTTATCGCCGGAGCGATTGCGGTATTCGTTTCCCAAGCGGCGGTCATTAAATATTTCGGCGCCGGCGCAAATAAGATCCTATCGTACAGCGTAGCTTCCATTTCCGGGACGATTCTTGCGGTTTGTTCCTGCACCGTTCTGCCCCTTTTTGCCGGCATTTATATGCGGGGAGGGGGGATCGGACCGGCGACGGCTTTCCTTTATTCCGGACCGGCCATAAACGTCTTAGCCATCGTCCTGACAGCCCGTGTTCTCGGTTGGAAATTGGGTTTGGCCCGGGCCATCGGCGCAGTGGGGTTCGCCTTTCTCGTCGGCTTGGCCATGCATTTCATATACCGGAAGGAAGAGAAGAACCGGGAAGCCAAGAATTTCTATCTTCCTGATGAGGAGGGCAAGGTCCGTCCTCTTTGGAAAGATGTCCTCTACATGGCCACCTTGGTGGGAATTTTGATTTTTGCCGCCTGGGGAAAACCTGCCCACCCGGTGGGCTTCTGGATGGCCGTGTGGGAAATCAAATGGTACATAACCGGGCTTTTTTTGATTCTTCTGGCCCTGGAGCTCTATTTTTGGTTCCGTAAGGATGAAATGAAAAGCTGGGGGGAATCCACATGGGGGTTTGGAAAACAGATTCTACCGCTCCTTTTCGGCGGCGTCCTTGTGGCCGGCTTTCTCTTGGGACGACCAGGGCATGAGGCACTGATTCCCGAAAAATGGATCCAGGATCTGGTCGGAGGGAATTCGCTCTGGGCAAACCTCTTTTCTTCGGTTGCCGGGGCGCTGATGTATTTTGCGACGCTGACGGAGGTCCCCATTCTTCAGGGGCTTATCGGCAGCGGCATGGGTCAGGGGCCGGCATTGGCGTTGCTCCTATCCGGACCGGCCTTGAGTTTGCCAAGCATGCTGGTAATCCGCAGCGTTATCGGGACGCAAAAGATGCTTGTTTATTCCGGATTGGTGGTGGTTTTCTCAACTGCGGCCGGGATGATCTTTGGAGCCTGGATAGGCTGATTCAATTCCCGGAGGGAGAATACCCAAATCGTTAATAGTTTTCACTTGCACTTTCACTTTTTCATCTTTTAAGGAGGGAAAACATGGAAATCAAAATCTTAGGTCCCGGCTGTTCGCGATGCAATGCGACCGAAAAAGTGGTCATGGATGTCCTGGCGGAAACCGGAATAACCGCAAATGTGGAAAAGATCACGGATCTCATGAAAATTGCCGAATACGGGGTTTTCGGGACTCCGGCCGTCGTCGTTGACGGCCAGGTTAAATGTGTTGGCAAGATTCCCAAAAAAGAAGATGTCAAGAGCTGGATTAAAGGATAAAAGGAGGCGGCCATGTTACAGAATTTCCAAATGCTGAACAATAATGCGATTTTGCTGACCTGCTCCGGGGCTTCCAACGTGGGCCAACTGTCCAACCAGGCGGTGGTCGAACTTACGCAGGAAGGCTTTGGAAAATTCTTTTGTCTGGCAGGCATCGGAGCGCATTTGGATAAATTTGTCCAATCGGCCAAAAATAATCCTGAGGTGGTTGTGATTGATGGCTGCCCGGTTGGCTGTGCCAAGCGAGTCGTCGAACATGCCGAAATCCCTATTAACAAATATCTGGTGGTGACGAAGTTCGGGATTGAAAAAAATCATATTCTTGAGATTAAGAAAGAAGAGATTAAAAAAGTGAAGCTGGCGGTGAGGAACCTCCAGCAAGAGGGGTAAGATCTCCCAATAATTATCTATAGAACTCTTACCTTTTCTGAGATCTTCTTTTTGACCTGACGGTTTTTTTCCGGCTTAGCAGGGTGAGATTTTTGCGCAATGAATCCGTGGGAGGGGAGTAAAAGTGGGGAAGAAAAAAAAGAAATATCCAGTCCTAATTTTTATTATGGGGATCCTGGCTGTTTTAGGGATGGACCGGATCGCCGATTGGGGTGGCCAACAGGTAGGGCTCAAAATCAACAATCGCTTGTTTGCTCAAACAACCTCCGAACCCGTGACCAATACGGACCAAGACCTTAAGATCGCCCT
>Ga0105107_10002009_pt1 | contig 13397 bp, 14 predicted proteins | sample PPLLaktember2015_6_FD_79335 | JGI IMG/M metagenome (GOLD analysis project Ga0105107, IMG submission 79335) | Freshwater sediment microbial communities from Prairie Pothole Lake near Jamestown, North Dakota, USA - PPLs Lake P8 Core (1) Depth... | ecosystem: Environmental > Aquatic > Freshwater >...
GAGGACGCGCGGCGGCTGGAGATCGAGATCCTGCCGGGCGCGCTGCGCGTGCTGGCCTGACGTGGACGCCCCGGACCGAACCGGGTAGCATCCGCGACCGTGAATCGTCCCTGGCTCGTGCGTTCAGTCGCGCTGCTGCTGGTGCTGGTCGGCCTGCATGCCGGCTCGTTCCAGGACCTGGACGCCGGGCACGAGCGCTATTACGGCAACGACGACTACACGTCGGCGGTGCGACCCGAAGTACGCAAGTCCGACCTGGACTCCGTCGAGCCGCAACCGGCGCAGGACCGGCCCGAGCGGCCGGCCGCCGTGTACCGCGCCATCGAGATTCCATCCGCCCGCGCGACGCCCGTCGCGCTCCTGCCGCCACGCTTCCGTCCCGCGCCCACCGGCCCGCCCCGGGCCTGACTCCGCAGCGCAGTTTGCAGTTCTGACCATCGCGATGGCGTGCGCGCATGCGCGGCGCCTCGCAACCGGAGTCGGCCATGGAACATCCGCAGTCCGCCCTGCAGCGGCTCATCCTGGGCATCGACCAGCTGAGCAAGTCGGTCGGCCACGCCTTCGCGTGGTGCATCGCCATCCTCACGCTTGGCACCTGCTTCGAGGTGCTGGTGCGCTACGTGTTCAACGACCCGACCAGCTGGGCGTTCGACATGAGCTACCTGATGTACGCCGGCGTGTTCTACATGGCCGGCGCCTACACGCTGTCGCGGGCCGCGCACGTACGCGCAGACATGCTGTACCGCCTGTGGCGGCCGCGCGTCCAGGCCGGCGTGGAATTGGCGCTGTACGGTCTGTTCTTCTTTCCCGGCGTCCTCGCGCTGGTGATCGCGGGCTACGGCTACGGCGTCGAGTCGCTGCGCATCCATGAAGTGAGCGTCAACAGCCCGGCGGGGATCCCGATCTGGCCGCTGAAAATGATGATCCCGTTCGGGGCGGGCCTGCTCGCGTTGCAGGGACTGGCCGAGGTGCTGCGCTGCGCGCTGTGCCTGCGCCAGGGCGAGTGGCCGCCGCGGCTGCACGATGTCGAAGAACTGGAGAACCAGATCCTGCGGCAGGCGGCGGCGCGGCGCGAGCGCGGGGAGGACGCATGAGCGATCCCGTCGTCGCACTGGCCATGCTCGGGATCCTGATCGCCGCGATCATGATCGGGTTTCCGGTCGCCTTCACCATGATGGCGCTGGGGGTCGGGTTCGGCTATTACGCGTACTTCCAGCCCGGTCAGGACTTCTTCGACAACCGCGTGTTCTACCTGCTCACGCAGAACACCTTCACGGTGATGAACAACGACACGCTGGTCTCGATCCCGTTGTTCCTGCTGATGGGCTACATGGTCGAGCGGGCGAACATCCTCGACAGCCTGTTCGGCAGCCTGCAGGTGGCGCTGCGGCGCGTCCCCGGCTCGCTGGCCGTCGCGACGCTCGCCACCTGCGCGCTGTTCGCCACCGCCACCGGCATCGTCGGCGCGGTGGTCACGCTGATGGGGCTGCTCGCGTTCCCGCAGATGCTCAAGGCGGGCTACGACGTGCGCGTTGCCGCGGGCGTGGTGTGCGCGGGCGGCTGCCTCGGCATCCTGATCCCGCCTTCGATCATGCTGATCGTCTACGGCGCGCAGGCCGGTATCTCGGTGGTGAAGCTGTATTCCGCGGCGCTGCTGCCCGGCTTCCTGCTCGCGGGCCTGTACATCGTCTATGTGATCACGCTTGCGGTGCTCCGGCCGGGCACGGCGCCGGCGTTGCCGCGGGACAAAGGCAGGGTCGGCCTGCGCGCGCTGGTGGCGATGCTGGCGCGCTCGTTCCTGCCGCTCGCGCTGCTGATCCTGTCGGTGCTTGGCGCCATCATGTTCGGCCTGGCGACGCCGACCGAGGCGGCCGCGGTCGGCGCGCTCGGCGCGGTGGTGCTGGCGGCCTTCTACCGCTCGCTCACCTGGCAGGGCATGCGCGAGGCGGTGTACCTCACCGCGCGTACCTCCGCGATGGTGTGCTGGCTGTTCATCGGCTCGGCGACCTTCGCCTCGATCTTCGCCTACCTGGGCGGGGACGGCCTGATCAAGCAGACTGTCCTCGGCATGAACCTCAGCCCGGTCTCGTTCCTGCTACTGTCGCAGTTCGTGATCTTCCTGCTCGGATGGCCGCTGGAGTGGACGGAAATCATCATCATCTTCGTGCCGATCTTCCTGCCCTTGCTGGCGCACTTCGAGGTCGATCCGCTGATGTTCGGGGTGCTGGTGGCGCTCAACCTGCAGACCGCGTTCCTGTCTCCGCCGATGGCGATGGCCGCGTACTACCTGAAGGGGGTGGCGCCCAAGCAGGTGCTGCTGACGCAGATCTTCAACGGCTGCCTGCCGTTCCTCGCCATCGTCATCGTCTGCATGGTCATCGTGTACGTATTTCCGCAAGTGGTCCTGTGGCTGCCGCAGGCCGTGTACGGCTAGTCAACAACAAGGAGCATTCCAGTCATGGACAGTCTCGGCACCGCCCTCCTCGTGTTCCTCGTCAGCGCGGCGTTCGTGGTCGCAGCCGGCATCGGCCTCGCGCGCTACGGCGACGATCTCGCCGAGAGCACCGGCTGGGGCAAGCTCTGGGTCGGCACGCTGCTCGTCGGCATCGCCACCTCGCTACCCGAGGTCACGGTCAACATCTCCGCGGTGTGGCTGGAGGACTCGCCCGGCCTCGCGCTCGGCAACATCTTCGGCGCGGACATGATGAACGTGTTCGTGCTCGGCCTGGTGGCGCTGGCGTTCGGCGTGGGCAATCTGTTCGGCGGGCAGGGCAGGGACACCGAGCTGCTGATCCTGGTCGGGCTCGGCCTGGTGGCGCTGGCGTTGCTGTTCGGCGTGGTGGGCGATGTGAAGATCGGCCCCGCCAGCCTGGGCACGCTGCTGATCCTCGCCGGCTACCTCTTCGGCATGCGCGCGGTGTACCAGGCGGGGCAGACGCAGATGCACCTGGAGGACGTGCCCGCGCCCACCGGCAGCGCGCGCAAGGCCTGGATCGGCTTCGGCATCTCGGTCGTGGTGGTGATCGTCGCCGGACGCTATCTCGCTTCGAGCGCGGATGCGATCGCCAACGCGACCGGCATCAGCGCGAGCTTCATCGGCGTGCTCCTGGTGTCCATCGTCACCACGCTGCCGGAGGCTTCGGTGACGGTGGCGGCGACGCTGCGCCGCTCCTACGGCATCGCCATGGGCAACGTCTACGGCAGCAATGCCTTCAACGTCTCGATCCTGTTCTTCTCCGACCTGTTCAGCGACTCACCGCTGCTGGCGAAGATGCAGTCGGCCCACTATGCCGCCGCGCTGGGCGCCCTGGCGCTCATGACGATGGGCTACCTGGTCTGGAAGGGCGTGCAACGGCCCGTCTATGCCCGGGCGCGTGCACTGGCGCCGGCGATCCCCGTGGTCTACATCGGCGCGCTTTACGTCGTCTACACGCTGGCCCAAGCCTGACGCGCGCTTACGAGCGCGCGCTGGCGCCGGAACCGGAGCACCTGCCCGCGAGGCTGAACCTTCAAGACCTCTGAGCCTTGCTACACTTGCGCCTCGCAGCATGCCTGACGACATCATCCTCGAAACACGCGGGCTGACGAAGGAGTTCAAGGGCTTCGTCGCGGTGCAGAATGTCGGGCTGATGGTGCGGCGCGGCACCATCCACGCGCTGATCGGCCCCAACGGCGCGGGCAAGACCACCTGCTTCAACCTGCTCACCCACTTTCTCGAGCCGACGCGCGGCCAGATCTTCTACAACGGGCGCGACATCACCGGTGCGCGCCCGGCGCGCATCGCGCGCCTGGGCCTGGTGCGCTCGTTCCAGATCTCGGCCGTGTTCCCGCACCTGAGCGTGCTGGAGAACGTGCGCATCGCGCTGCAGCGCAAGCGCGGCGCCTCGTTCGATTTCTGGCGTTCCGAGCGCGTGCTCGAGGCGCTCGACGCGCGCGCGAGGGAGCTGATCGAAGCCGTGGGCCTCGACCAGTTCGTCGCGACCGCCGCGGTGGAGCTGCCCTACGGCAGGAAGCGCGCGCTGGAGATCGCCACCACGCTCGCGCTCGATCCGGAAATGATGCTGCTCGATGAGCCCACCGCCGGCATGACGCACGAGGACGTGGAGCGCATCTCGGCGCTGGTGAAGAAGGTGGCGGCGAATCGCACGGTGCTGATGGTCGAGCACAACCTGTCGGTGGTGGCGAACCTTTCCGACACCATCACGGTGCTGCAGCGGGGCGAGATCCTGGCCGAGGGCGATTACGCCGCCGTATCGAGGAATCCCCAGGTGATCGAGGCTTACATGGGGTCCGGGCATGGCTGACGCGCCGCTGCTGCGGGTCGACGCGCTGCACGCCTGGTATGGCGAGTCACATATCCTGCATGGCGTGGCGCTTGAAGTGCGCCAGGGCGAGGTGGTGACCTTGCTGGGCCGCAACGGCGCCGGCAAGACGACCACGCTGAAGTCCGTGATGGGCATGGTGGGCCGGCGCGAAGGCGCGATCGAGTTCCAGGGCCGACCGATCGGCGCATTGCCCTCGCATCGGGTGGCGCGCCTGGGCATCGCCTTCTGCCCGGAGGAGCGCGGCATCTTCGCCAGCCTCGACGTGCGCGAGAACCTGCTGTTGCCGCCGCGCGTGCGCGAGGGCGGCATGAGCGAGGCGCAGATCTTCGAGCTGTTTCCCAACCTCAAGGAACGCCAGGCGAGCCAGGGCACCAAGCTCTCCGGCGGGGAGCAGCAGATGCTGGCCATCGGGCGCATCCTGCGCACCGGCGCGCGCCTGCTGTTGCTCGATGAGCCCACGGAGGGCCTCGCGCCCGTGATCGTGCAGCACATCGGGCGCACCCTGGCGCGCCTCAAGCAGGAGGGCTACACCATCCTGCTGGTCGAACAGAACTTCCGCTTCGCGCAGACGGTGGCCGACCGCCACTACGTCATGGAACACGGGCGCGTGGTGGACATGATTCCCAATTCCGGGCTCGAGGCGGCGATGCCGAAGCTGCACGGGTATCTCGGGGTATGAACGCAACGCTTTTTCCACAGGAGGCACTATGAAGTTGAAGCGCACATTGATCGCGGCGGCCGTCGCCGCGCTGGCCGGCACCGCCCAGGCCCAGATTTCCGACGGCGTCATCAAGATCGGCGTCATGAACGACATGTCCGGCCTGTACGCCGATCTCACGGGCCCGGGCTCGGTGGTGGCCGCGCGCCTGGCGGTCGAGGATTTCGGCGCGGCGAAGAAGGGCATGAAGGTGGAGATCGTCTCCGCCGACCACCAGAACAAGCCCGACGTCGGCTCGACGATCGCGCGCGGCTGGTACGACACGGACAAGGTGGACGTCATTGTCGACGTGCCGACCTCGTCGGTGGCGCTGGCGGTGAACCAGATCACGCGGGACAAGGGCAAGGCGTTCCTGGTGTCCGGCGCGGCGACCTCCGACCTGACCGGCAAGGCCTGCTCGCCCAACACCATCCACTGGACCTACGACACCTGGATGCTGGCCAACGGCACGGGCAGCGCGATCGTCAAGACGGGCGGCGACAGCTGGTTCTTCCTGACCGCCGACTATGCGTTTGGCCACGCGCTGGAGCGTGATACCGAGGCCGTCGTGCTGAAGAACGGCGGCAAGGTGCTCGGCAAGGTGCGCCATCCGTTCCCCGGCAGCGACTTCTCCTCGTTCCTGCTGCAGGCGCAGGCCTCCAAGGCCAAGATCATCGGCCTGGCCAATGCCGGCGGCGACACCATCAACTCCATCAAGCAGGCCTCCGAGTTCGGCATCGTCAAGGGCGGCCAGAACCTGGCCGGGCTGCTGGTGTTCCTCACCGACATCAAGGCGCTCGGGCTGCAGACCGCGCAGGGCCTGATCTTCACCGAGACCTTTTACTGGGACCAGAACGACGCGACGCGGGCGTTCGCCAAGCGCTTCTCGGCGCAGGCGCCGCGCAACAACTACCCGACGATGATCCATGCGGGCGTGTACTCCGCGGTGCTGCACTATCTGAAGGCGATCGAGGCGGGCAAGACGGACGACGGCACCAAGGTCATCGCGCAGATGAAGGCGATGCCCACGAATGACACGTTGTTCGGCAAGGGCACCATCCGCGAGGACGGCCGTAAGCTGCACGATGCGCTGCTGGTCGAGGTGAAGAAGCCGGCCGAGTCGAAGGGGCCGTGGGATCTGTACAAGATCCGCGCCACGATCCCGGCGAGCCAGGCCTTCCGCCCGGTCGCCGAGGGCGGCTGCCCGCTGGTGAAGTAAGCGCAGAGCAGGGAGCATGACCGAGATCTTCGGCGTCCCGACGCAGGCCCTGTTCGGGCAGTTGCTGATCGGCCTGATCAACGGGTCGTTCTACGCACTGCTCTCGCTCGGGCTCGCCGTGATCTTCGGTCTGCTCAACATCATCAACTTCACCCATGGCGCCCAGTACATGATGGGCGCCTTTGTTGCCTACTTCCTGCTGAACCAGTTCGGGGTCAGCTACTGGTGGGCGCTGCTGGTCGCGCCGATCCTCGTCGGCGCGACCGGTGTGGTGATCGAGCGCACGATGCTCGCAAGGCTCTACAAGCTCGACCACCTCTATGGACTGCTGCTGACGTTCGGCCTGGCGCTGATCATCCAGGGGCTGTTCCGCCATGAGTACGGTTCGGCGGGCCTGCCGTACCAGATTCCGGCCCAACTGCAGGGCGGCCAGAACCTGGGCTTCATGTTTCTCCCCAATTATCGAGCCTGGGTGATCGTCGCCTCGCTCGCGGTGTGCCTGGGGACCTGGTTCGTCATCGAGCGCACCAAGCTCGGCGCCTACCTGCGCGCCGCGACGGAGAATCCGGCGCTGGTGCAGGCTTTCGGCGTCAACGTGCCGCGCATGATCACGCTGACCTACGGCTTCGGCGTGGCCCTGGCGGCGCTGGCCGGCGTGATGGCGGCGCCGATCTACCAGGTCAGCCCGCAGATGGGGGCCGACCTGATCATCGTGGTGTTCGCCGTGGTGGTGATCGGCGGCATGGGCTCGATCATGGGCGCCATCGTCACCGGCTTCGGCCTGGGCGTGATCGAGGGCCTGACCAAGGTGTTCTATCCGGAAGCGTCCAACACCGTGATCTTCATCATCATGGCGATCGTGCTGATGATGCGGCCGGCCGGCCTGTTCGGGACCGTCCGATGATGCACCAGCGCATCGCGCTGCTGGCGATGGTCGCGTTCTTCGTGCTGGCGCCGGCGGTGATCTACCCGCTGTTCCTGATGAAGGTGATGTGCTTTGCCCTCTTTGCCTGCGCGTTCAACCTGCTCATCGGCTATGGCGGGCTGCTGTCCTTCGGCCACGCCATGTTCTTCGGCTTTGCGGGCTATGTCTCGGCGCACGCGGCGAAGGTGTGGGGCTTCAATCCGGAATTCGCCATCCTCGGGGCGGTGGGCGCAGCGGCGCTGCTGGGCCTCGCCGCCGGACTGATCGCCATCCGCCGGCAGGGGATCTACTTCGCCATGATCACGCTGGCGCTGGCGCAGATGGTGTACTTCTTCTGCCTGCAGGCGCCGTTCACGGGCGGCGAAGACGGCATCCAGGCGGTGCCGCGGGGCATGCTGTTCGGCTTTATCGACCTGCGGCAGGTGTTCAACATGTACGCGCTGGTGCTGGCGGTGTTCCTGGGAGGTTTCCTCCTCATCGCCCGCGTCATCCATTCGCCCTTTGGCCAGGTGCTCAAGGCGATCCGCGAGAACGAGCCGCGCGCGCTGTCGCTGGGCTACGACACGGACCGCTACAAGCTCCTCGCCTTCGTCCTGTCGGCGGCGCTCGCCGGACTGGCGGGCGGCACCAAGTCGCTCGTGTTCCAGCTCGCCTCACTCACCGACGTGCATTGGAGCATGTCGGGCGAAGTGGTCCTGATGACGCTGGTCGGCGGCCTGGGCACCGTCTTAGGCCCGGTGGTGGGCGCCCTGGTGATCGTCGCGATGGCCAACTACCTCGCCCAGCTCGGCGCCTGGGTGACGGTAGTGCAGGGCATCATCTTCGTCATCTGCGTGCTCACCTTCCGCCGCGGCATCGTCGGCGAGCTGGGGCACTGGTTGAAGAAGCCGCTCTAGCCGGCATAGTATTGGCGGCATGTTCGCCGCGCTGCCGCGCTTTGCGACCGAGCGCGTCTACGCCGTGAACACCGCGGCGGCGGGCGGGGACCGGGGACCTGCGGTTGCTCGCGGATGAGATGAGAGTATCGTGGCTCTCACGGGTCGCCAGCCCGGTTGCGGGCGGGGCACCCTGACGTCATGCCAAGGGGGTGACGGTGCCTGTGCAGGGGGGCAAGATCGCGGAGCCTCAGTACCCGCCGGTCCGGGTGTTCACGCTTGGCCGCTTCGATGTCAGGGTGAACGACGCACCCCTGCGATTCGGCCGCAAGGCGCAGCGCAGGCCTCTCGATCTCCTCAAGCTGCTCATCGCCTACGGCGGCGAAGGCGTCCCCGACGAGCAGATCGCCGAGGACCTATGGCCGGACGCGGAGGGCGATGCCGCGCTCGCGGCGCTTCGTACAACGCTGAGTCGATTGAGGCGGCTGATCGGGGCGCGATCGGTTCTGGGGAACGTCCGCCGCCTGACGCTGAATCCGGAGGCCTGCTGGGTCGATTCATTGACTGCCGAGCGGTTGCTCGCCGCGTCAAAACGATCGGCCCAGCGTGAGGACCTCGACGCGGCGCTGGCGTCTTTAGAGGAAGCGCTCGAGCATTACCGAGGCGCGTTACTGCCGGGCGAGTCGCATCTGGCGCCCGTCGTCTCCGCCAGAGCGAGGCTGCATAGCCTCTTTCTGCGCTGCCTGGCTGAAGTGGGGCAGCGCTGCGAGTCGGCCGATCAGGCCGACAGGGCCATGGATCTGTACCGCAGGGCACTCGAGATTGACGACGCCGCGGAAGACATCGCGCGCAGGCTGATGCAGTGCTGCCGCAGTACGGGGAGGGCGGCGGAAGGAATCGCCGTCTACCGGAGATGCGAGGCCGCGCTCAAGGCCCGGCTCGGCGCAGCGCCTTCCGCCGCGACGCAGGGCGCGTTCCAGAACCTGCTGGCGACCCCATCGTCCGCTCCCGGGCCCGGCGAGCTGACCATCGCAGTCCTGCGTTTCCAGGACCTGAGTCCAGGGCGGGGGCACCAGAGACTTGCCGACTCCATCCGCGAGACCGTTATCTCCTTGCTGGACGCGGTTCCTCAGCTCTCGCTCGTTACGAGTGACATCGCGGAAGTGCCTTGGCGCGTTGCACACGAACCCGGCCTTCGGCAGCGAGGGCAAGTCATACGCTACCTCCTGCGCGGCAGCGTGCTGGTCTCCGGCAATCGCCTGCGCGCGGGGGTAGAGCTCGTCGACGCGAAGACCGGCCTGCACGCGTGGTCCGAGCAGCTCGATCAGGAACTGGACGACGTCATCCGCGCCCAGGATCGCATTGCCATCCAGGTGGCCGAAGGACTGACCGCCAAGCTGATTCGCGGGCAGTGCGTGGGTCTTCTGCTCAGCCCCGACATTCACGTCTGGAAGGCGCTCGCGCAGACCCATGTCTTGCTGGATCGTCAGACCCGGAGGGATCAGCTTCGTGCCCGTGCGCTCATCGGCAGGATGCTGGACCGCGATCGGCGGGACCCTCTTCTCCTCGGCCTGCGGGTCGCGGCCGATGTCGTCGCGGCGTGGAAGTGCTGGGACCCGCATCCTGAGCAGTCATTGCGGTCCATCGAGTTGAAGTTGCGCGAGCTCCAGCGCAAATACGGCGCAAACACGCATGCGCCCTTCGTCCTGCCCTTTGCCTGCACCTTGCGCGGAGAGTTTGGCGAAGCGCTGCGGCTCGCGCGCAAGCACGTCGATCGGATGCCCGAAAATTTCTTTTCGCATGCGTTTATGGGAACGGCGCTGCTCTACCAAGGGCGCGATGCGGAGGCGGTCGGCAAGCTGGAGGACGCGATCAACGTGCGTCCCGAGCCGCTGCATTGGCTCTTCAAGGATCGCGCGGTGGCCCAGTTTCGCCTGGGCCGGTACGAGGATGCGATCGGCGGTCTCGCGAAAGTGCTCGTGGACGACTACGCGCTGCACCGCCATGCCGACCTGCGGAGCGCGCGCCTGATGTATGTCGGCAGCCTGGCCGCTGCGGGCCGCATGGACCAGGCGCGCCACGAGGCGCGCGTGGCACTGGCAACAGACGCGAGTATCTCCGCTCGCGCCTGGAGCCGATGGCACTTCCAGTGGTTCAAGGACGATGCCATTGCGTCGCGCATGGAACGGCTGCTGGTCGCAGCCGGCGTGCCTCTTTAGGACCTCGCGGACCTGATCCGCAGTTCGATTCGCGCGGCCATAGGAGCCGGTCGACGATGTATGCAATCCCGTTGTCGGCGATGAGTCGACCCGTCACGACGGCATGGCGGCCAACGACAATGCCCGTTCCGACGCGCGCCACGTCCAACGGAACATTCGCGAGCGTCTGCAGTTCGAGATCGCTCGACAACTTCACTGTCTGATCGCTTGCCCGAACCACATGATGGCGGACAAGGTCAGCCAGTCGTCCCGCGTTCGATTCGGTAAGCAATACGCCATTGAGCAGAAAGGCAGAGCCTTCGTCGGTCAAGGCTTTGTCTGAGGGGACGAAAACGATGAAAGGACCTGGCTGCCTCAGCATGTCGTTTAGTCCCGCCCTGGCCACGGCGTTGGCGAAGAGCTTCGTGCGCTCGTCCAGCGATATCGCCTCGCTAAGATCTTCACAGATGGCCTGGCCGGCCAGGCTGGCCGTTATCGCGGTGAACAAGACGCGCATCCATGAGGAACCACCGCCGACAAAGCGCGAACGTCCCAGTGTTCCCGCGCAGCTCATGAGCCCTCCACTCAGTTCGCGCCCGCGCAAAACGTCAGACGATCCCTGATTGCCGACTTACGATAACAGTGGGGGTGTAACGGATTGGTGACCGATTGAGACCGGCCCTCAGATGTAGCCAGGCCCCTCGATCGCCGGGTGCTTCTCCAGGAACTCCTCGTTGACCTCGAGCCCAAGCCCGGGCTTCTCCAGCGGCCAGACATTGCCGTCCTTGTCCACCTGGCCGGGGTTCTGCACCAGCTCGTCGCGGAACAGGTTGGACCTGGAGACGTCGCCCTCGAACCAGCCGCCGTTGTCGATCGCGCAGAGGAAGTGGATCGTCGCGGCGTGATTGAGCCCCGTCATCGAGCTGTGCGGATGGATCGGCAGCTTGTACGCCGAGGCCATGGCCGCGATGCGCAGCGCTTCCGTGATGCCGCCCGTCTTGGACAGATCCGGCTGCAGCAGGGTGATCGCGCCGTCCTCGATCACGCGGTTGAATTCGAACCGGGTGTAGTGGTTCTCGCCCGCGGCCAGCGGCGTGCGGCCGAAGCCTTTCGCCAGCGCATAGCTGCGGTAGTCGTGCGCGGGAAAGGGCTCTTCCAGCCAGGCGACGTTCAGCTCGTCCATGCCCGGCATCACCTGGCGGACGTCCTCGACGCTGTAGCCGATATTGGCGTCCGTCAGGATGACCAGCTCGTCGCCGCAGGCCTTGCGCACGGCGCGGATGCGCTCGAGGTCGCGCTTCACCGTGTCGCCCACGCGCAGCTTCACCGCCTTGTACCCCAGGGACAGGTTCTTGCGGATCTCGTCCACCAGCTGCTCGGGCAGCTGGTAGCCGAGCGACACGCCGCCCGCATAGGCCGGAATGCCGCGCTTTCCCCCGCCCAGCAACTGGTACAACGGCATGCCGGCGGCCTTGCCGCGGATGTCCCACAGCGCCATGTCGATGCCGCTCATCGCCAGGCAGGTGCCCGCGCCCATGCCGTGGCTGGCGAGCTGCTTGTCGTAGATCTTCTTCCACACCCCGACCACGTCCGCGGCGTCCATGCCCAGGACCAGCTGCCGCAACGTCGTTTCGATCAGCTTCGCGACCGCCGTGTGCGCGCGCCCGTGGTGCGATTCGCCCCAGCCGACGAGGCCGCCGGCCGTGGTGACCTTGACCACCACCGCGTCACGCTTGATGGCGGTGCCGATGCCGAGCGCGACGCGGTGCTCGGGCGGGACGGGGAAGGACGTCGGGTAGGCCTTGAGCTCAGCGATCTTCAGGTCGGCGTGCATTCCAGGCTTCCGGGTTGACGAGGTTCTTGGGTTTCTTGCCGGCGAGCATGCGCAGCAGCTCGTCCGCGGCGCGCACGCTGGCGCGCGCGCGGGATTCGTGCGTGCTGCCGGCGAGGTGCGGCGTGAGGATCACGTTGCCGAGCGCGAAGAACGGGTGGCCCGGCGGGATGCGGTAGTGCTCGTAGACATCCAGCATCGCCCCGGCGATGCGCCTGGCGTGCAGCGCGTCGACCAGTGCTTCCTCCTCGATCACCGGGCCGCGGCCGACGTTGACGAGCCAGGCGGAGGGCTTCATCGCCGCAATGCGCCCGGCGTCGAACAGGTGATGCGTCTCCGGGGTCAGCGGGCAGGCGACGACGATGAAGTCGGACTGCGCGATGAGCTCGTCGAGCTCCGCGCCCTGCGCTTGCGGCGGCAGGCGGTCCAGGCGCCGCTGGTGGCCGAGCACGCGCATGCCGAAGCCGAGCCGGCAGATCTTCGCCACGCGTGCGCCGATCTCGCCGACGCCCACGATGCCGACGGTCATGGCCGCGATCTCGTGCGCCGGCGCGGCGAGCTTGCGCGCTTCGTCCCAGGGTTGCGTGCGCATGGCCTGCGTGATGGCGGGGATGTTGCGCGCCAGCATCAGCATCGCCATGACGCAGTACTCGGCCACCGACTGCGCGTTGGCGCCGGGCAGGTTCGCCACCGGCACGCCGCGCCGGGTGGCCTCGGCGAGCGGCACCAGGTCGATGCCGGTGCCGTGGATGGTGATGGCGCGCAACTGCGGCGCGGCCTCGAAGATGTCGTCGGGCAGCTTGGAGCGGATGATCAGCCCGTCGGCCTCGGCGGCGAGCTGCTTCACGGTCGCCGCGCTGCCTTCGGGCGCGAGCACCACCTCGGCGCCGCGCGAGCGCAGCAGCTCGACGCCGGAATCGTCTATCGGGTCGGTGAGAAGGACGCGCATCACCGCGTATTCTCCGCGCTTGACCCGGCACCTGTCATGCCTGCATCATCAACTCATGCGATGCACTGCGCTTTGTTTCGCAATACTGGTGGCCGCGGCGCCCGCCACGCTGCGCGCACAGGCGCCGGACGATGCGAAGCTGTTCGAGGCGCGCTGCGCCAAGTGCCACAGCGTGGACAAGCTCGCGCCCGGCCTGGCGCAGCGGGCGCCGGCCGCGCGCGAGAAGTACCTCGAGCGCTTTCTCACGCGGCACTACGCGCCCGATGCCGCGGAACGCAAGCGCATCGTGGCCTGGCTGAGCGCCCAGGCGGGCGCGAAACGCTAGCACCGCTCAGTCGTACTCGAAACGCTCGAACACGATCTGCTGCGGCGGCACGC
>Ga0105107_10002010_pt1 | contig 13396 bp, 10 predicted proteins | sample PPLLaktember2015_6_FD_79335 | JGI IMG/M metagenome (GOLD analysis project Ga0105107, IMG submission 79335) | Freshwater sediment microbial communities from Prairie Pothole Lake near Jamestown, North Dakota, USA - PPLs Lake P8 Core (1) Depth... | ecosystem: Environmental > Aquatic > Freshwater >...
GACACCAAGGTTCCCTCGGCTGGCTTCCAGGTTCCCATCTACGAGGCCCGACCCGCGGCGGCCGGACGGTACCCGGTCGTCCTCGTTCTCCCTGAGGCGCTTTGGATGCACGAGCATATCAAGGATGTGACACGCCGCTTTGCCAAAGAGGGATTTCTCGCCATTACCCTCGAGCCGTATGCTCGTGAAGGCGGCACCTTGCAGCTTCCGAATCTGCAGGCAGTGATGAAAGTCATCAACTCTGTCCCTGACGCGCAGGTTATGACGATCTAGACGCCATCCTCACGTATGCCAAGCAGCAGTCCGCCGCAACCCCGACCGCATCGGGGTGACCGGGTTCTGCCGGGGCGGGTTGTACGTCCTCCTCTTCGCCGCCCACAATCCCGAGGTTAAGGCGGCGGTTGCCTGGTACGGGCAAATCAAACCAGCGATGACGGCGAATATCCGGACCGCCGGCCCACTCGATGTCGCGAGCAAGATCAACGCGCCCGTCTTCGGGCTCTACGGCGGTGCGGATTAAGGCATCCCCGCAGCGGACGTGAAGGAGATGGAGGCCGCACTCAAGGCCGCTGGGAAGACGGCCGAGTTCGTCATCTATCCGGGTGCGCCACACGCGTTCAACGCGGATTACCGGGAGAGCTATCGCGCCGACGCCGCCAAGGACGGCTGGGCTCGCTGCGTAGCGTGGTTCAATAAGTACCTCAAGAGCTAGATTCTTCGGTCGCCCCGAAATGATAAATGAGGCCTCCCGCAAATGCTGGAGGCCTCATCTCTTTCGAGGGCGAAACCGGCTCGATGGCCGATGACAGCCGTCAGAGGTACTTCCGTGGGTCGGCCAGCCGGCCCTCGATGGCGCTCGCCGCTACCGTGGCGGGACTGCCCAAAAAGATGCGCGCGTCGCGGGATCCCATGCGCCCCTGGTAGTTCCGGTTGCTGCTGCTGATCATCTGGGCATTTTTCGACAGGACGCCCATGTGGCTCCCGAAGCAGGGACCGCAGTTGGAAGACTCGACGTTTGCGCCGGCCTTGATGATCACCTGCAGGATCCCATCGTCCATGGCGCGCTCGTAGACCTTCCGGCTGGCCGGAATCACCACAAGCGACACGTCCGGGTGGACCTTTTTCCCCCTGAGGACCGTTGCGACCTCGACCAGGTCGTCGTAGCGGCCGTTGGTGCAAGCGCCCACGAAGGCGTCGGTGATCCGATCGGAGGCAACCGGCGGGAGATCCGGACCGGGTTGAGCCTGGCTCCTCGCCATCATCTCGGGAATTCGAGAGAACGGCACGGCGTTGGCCGGTTTGTGGGGAAAGGCCACCATGGGCTCGAGCGCCGACAGGTCCACCGTCATGCGGTTGGCGAACGTCGCGTCCGGATCGCTCGCCAAGGGTTCCACTGGCCACTGGGCTCGGTCCTTTAGGTAGTCCAAAAGCGTCTCGTCCGTCGGCATGATCCCGGTCCGGCCGCTCATCTCCACCGCCATGTTGCATACGGTCGTCCGGCCGTCCATGGGCATCCGGCGCACGCCGTCTCCCACAAACTCGGCCACCCGGCGCGAGCAGCCGCCCGCTCCCACCGTTCCAATGATGTGGAGGATCAGGTCCTTGGCGTAAACCCCGCGCTGAAAGCCGCCGGTCAATTCGAACTGAAATGTCTCCGGAACCACGAAATCGTAGATGTGACCGGTCGCCATGGCGTACGCGCCGTCGGTCGTGCCCACGCCGAAGGCCAGGGCACCCATGGCGCCGTTGGTGCACGTGTGCGAGTCGGTCCCCAGGACGATGTCCCACGGCACGATGTGCCCATCTTCGATCAGCACGACGTGCTCGATCCCGTCCCCCTCGCGGTACACCTTCAGGCCGGTCTCCCGGCCGAAGGATTCCATGAGGTCTACTCCCTCGGCCACCTCGACCGAATAAGCCGGGATCGAGTGATCCGGCAGCATGAAGACCCGCCGCGGGTCGAAAACCCGGACCGGCTTTCCGTGCCGCGTGAACGTTTCACCGAAGAGGCGTCGGAGCGTCAAAATCGCCGGCGGGCCGATCACGTCGTTGAAAAACAGCTTTCCGATCGGCAGCCGCTCGATCAATTCACCCGCACGCACCGGCCGGCCGACCTGCCGCGACACGATCTTCTCGACCATCGTCTGTCCCATCGCATCACTCCGTCTTTCGAGACGTCGACATACCCACTGGTCAAGTCGTCAACTGGTAAGGGCATCAAGGAGAGAGCTTTTCTCTTTCCAGTTGATCAGGTAACGATCGACGAACCGAGGCGCTACTTCGCCAGCAACTCCTCCAGATGCGTTCGCACGCGCGCGGTCATTCCGCCCGCCTGGAACGTTCGGCGGTCCTCTTCCTTCATGGCAAAGGTAATCGCCGTGCCGCGCGTGACATTCCGGATTACGCCAGCCGCCAGATCCACCTCGAGCTCGTCCCCCATCCCGATACCGCTCCGATCTGGAAGCGCCGCCAGGGTGAGCCCGTTGGCCAGACAGTTCCGGTAGAAGATGTCGGGGAAGGAGCCAGCGATCACGCAGGCAATCCGGTTGTGCTGCAGCGCGTACACCGCCTGCTCGCGGCTGGAGCCGCAACCGAAGTTCCTCCCCGCCAGCACAATGTTGGCTTCGCGCTGGCCGCAGCGCGAGCGGAATTCCGGATCGAACTTCTCGAACGCATAGGTCGCGAAGTATTCCGGATCGTTGCTCTGCTGGAGGCGAAACGCGGGGATGATGTCGTCCGTGTTGATGTCGTCACCGAAAATCGTCGTCACGTTCCCCTTAAACATCGGTCACGCTCCGCGTTGGCGACAGGAAAATTCGACAGCGACAGCGTATTCTTTCCCTGTCCCTGACGCTGTCGTCTCTACTCCGCCTGGTTGATAGCGCTGAGCCGCCAGTCATTCCCTCCGACCGGCCGCACCCATGTCCAAAACTCCTCGAACTTCACCGGCTCGCTGTCGCTGCCGGCCACGACCTTCCCACTGCTCTCTTGCACGTTGTAGTCGAGCAGGTTGGCCAGGAGCCTGACGGTGATGTAATCCTGCCCCTGCTCCTGCCAGGCTTCCGTCGGTTCCACCGAACGGACCGTGATGTTCTCCAGTTTGTTGATCTGCCCTTTGGCTCTGGCCGCCTTGATATGTTTGGTGAAAACCGCGTGCATCTCTTCAGTGAGGAGCGGTCGGAGTTTTTCCCCATCCCGGCGCATCCAGGCCGCCTGGATCTGGAAGAACCGGTCGGTGCACATCTCCCGGAAGGTTCCTTCGTCGAATCCGGGATCCATTTGGCGAATGTGACCAAGACCCATCTCTACATTCTGTTGCCAGGATGGCGCCGGCGCATCAAGAGTGGCCGCGGGCGCCCCGCTTCCGTACGCGCCGGGCGACACTCCGCTGGAGTAGGCGGCGGACGGCATTGCCTGCGTCATGCGGTTTCGCCGGACGAACCAGAAGATCAGGTATGCGATCCCCGCCAGCAACAGGAGATCCATCAGGCCGAAGCCGCTGCCGAAGCCTTCCCCGGGCCCCGCTGCAAAACCCAGACTGCGGAAGAGCATTCCGCCGAGGAGACCGCCTACGATGCCACCCGCCAGACCCCGCAGGAATCCGCCCGCAGGCGCCGGCTGGCCGATCGGCGCGGGAGTCGGGGCGGTGCGAGGCTGTGTGGAGGGCTGCGGACTCGCCGAAGGCGCCGGCGCACGATACGTCCGGCTTGGACTCGAGAAGCTTCGGGAGCCGCGGCTCCCGGAACTGAAACCGCCCCCCGTCCGCGCCCATGCGTCTTCGGGAACGAAGGTAGCCAAGAGCGCCGCCAAAACGGCGAGCCCCACGAGCCGTGTCATCCACTTGAGCATTCCGTGTTCCTCCTGGAAGTGAGAAGTGTCGGTCAGGACCATAGCACGTTAGACACCAACAATCATCATTCACGCTTCACCCACGTAGGCACGTCCCGGCTCGCGGCGGTCAACGCTCCAGGAGCGCCACGCTCTCCAGATGAAAGGTCTGCGGGAATAGATCGATAGGCCGGAGACTCCCGCACCGATAACCGGCACGGACAAGGACGCCGAGATCGCGCGCCAGCGTGCTCGGATCGCACGACACGTAGATCAGCCGCGTCGGCCTCACCGAGGCCAGCAGTTCGAGCACGGCGCGGCTGCACCCTTGCCGGGGCGGGTCGAGGACGACGACATCCCACGGCCCCTCCGCGGCGACGCCGGGCAGTGCCTGCTCCACCTGGGCCTGGACGATACGCGCGTTCGCGCACCCGTTCTGCCGGAGATTGAGTCCCCCGTCCGCGGCTGCAACCGGGTTTGCCTCGATCCCCACCAGTTCCCGCGCACCCTTGGCCAGCGGTACGGAAAAGGTCCCGACGCCGCTGTACAGCTCGAGGACCCGCTCCGTGCCCGTGAGGGCCGCCCCCTCGAGCACGAGCGACGTCAGGCGGGTCGCCGCAAGCCCGCTGACCTGGAAGAAGGCGGTCGCCCCGACCTGAAAGCGCGCGTCGCCGATCTGCTCGTGGAGCGCATGAGCGCCGCACCAGTCAACGATGCGGGGCGCCTGCCGCGGATCCCCCTCCAACAGCACGACGCCTCGCAGACCCGGAGTCGCGGCTTGAAGTGTGTGGAAGAGCAGCCGCAGCGCGCCCCGATCCTGCGCCCGAGCGAACAGCGAAAGCAACACGTCACCGGTCCCCGTGCCAAGCGCGACCCATGCCTCGCGGAGGGCCTGGAACAGCGAGAAGAACGACGGATGCTTCATGTGTCGCAGCGCATGGAGCAACGCGTTCAGGCGCGGGTCCAGCAGCGGGCAGCGGTCGATATCCACCACTCGGTTGGTCTCCCGCTGGTGGAAGCCCATGCAGGGCCGCGCTCCACCGATCACTTTGAACTGGGCGCGGGCACGATACTCCCAAGGGGCGCCCGGGTCGATCGCGGGCGCCACGGGCACGCCGTGCAGCTTGCCGACTCGGACCAGGAGCTCCTCCAGAATGCGCTGCTTCCACTCGAGTTGGGCGGGATATGCCACGTGCTGCCATTGACATCCGCCGCAGGTCCCGAAATACCGGCAGGGCGGATCGGTGCGGACGGGAGACGCCGCCAGGATGCGGACGGGGATCCCTCGCACAAAATGGCCGCGATCCTCCTCGACCCGCGCCTCCACCTCGTCGCCGGGCGCCGTCGACGGCACGAAGATCACGCGACCGTCCGGAAGCCGTCCCAGGCCGTCTCCCTGAAATACCAGCCGCTCGATCTTCACGGACACACGCTGACCGGTCCGCAACCGTCCTTCGCGCTCCGTGGGTGTAGGTGTTGTCTCACGCATCTCAAGTCCGCCGGCCCTGCCCTCGTCGCCATGGCCGGTCGACGATCGGGCCGAGTCGCTTCTATCTTCTACTTTGATGGGCTGCAAGGGCACCCTACAACCTCTATCTCACCAACGACCACCGCACGCTTAGTCGGGACACAACGAGGGGCTCGCTCCGCACAGGGAACGCCGCCCCTCGTGTGCCATGGACCTCACTTGCTTCGTCGCTGATGTCTCGTGCGCTTCAACAGTTTCTTGTATTTATGCTTCGCGATCTTTTTCCGGCGTTTCTTGACGACGCTGCCCATGCCATCCCCCCTTTCTATGACCAACAAATGTGACGGTTACACATCTCGGGGTCCGGGACTTGCCCCTCCGGACTCCACATCCGAAGACTCGACCCCGTCGCTCCCGTCCCGGCGGATCTGGAATTTTTCCAGCCGGTACTGAAGCGTACGATAACTCAGCCCGAGCAGCTTTGCGGCCTTGGCGATCACCCAGCCCGACTGCTCCATGGCCTGAAGGATGAACTCCCGCTCGACGGCCTCGAGGTCAATTCCGTCCGAAGGTAAAAGGAAGCGGGGCGCTTCCCCGCGCGTTGCCGTCTCCGGTTCGCGCGACGGAAGTGTGGAGAACCGAACCTCGATCGGCAAGTCCGCATAGTCGATCTTCTGCCCATCGGAGAGCAGGACCGCCCGCTGCAAAACGGCCTCCAGTTGTCGCACATTTCCGGGCCAGTGATATTGCAGGAGAAGTCGCATCGCCTCCGTCGTGACGGGCATCGGCGGCCGACCGGCCTCCTCGCACGCGCGCCTGAGGAAGTATTCCGCCAGCTGAGGGATATCCGTGCTCCGCTCCCGGAGCGGCGGGAGATGGATCGTCACCACGTTCAGGCGGTAGTAGAGATCCTCGCGGAACGTGCCTTTGTTGACCTCCTCCTCGAGGTTCTTGTTGGTCGCGGCGACGATCCGGACGTCTACCTTGATGTTTTCGTGGCTACCGACCCGCCGAATCTCGCGCTCCTGGAGTGCGCGAAGAACCTTGGACTGCATGTTGACATTCAACTCCCCGATCTCATCCAGTAAGAGGGTGCTCTTGTCCGCAGCCTCGAACAGGCCCTGACGACGGGTGATGGCGCCGGTAAACGCCCCCTTCTCGTAGCCGAACAACTCGCTTTCGATCAGGGTTTCGGGAATGGCGGCACAGCTGACCGCCACGAACGTGCGCTCGCGGCGAGGCCCATGCCGGTGAATGGCGCGGGCGATCAACTCTTTCCCCGTCCCGCTCTCGCCGACGATCAGGACCGTGGAGTTCGAGCTCGAAACCTTGTGCAGCTTGTCGAAGACCTCCTGCATACGGTAGTGGCTTCCAACAATCCCCTCGATCCGATAGCGTTCCTCCAATTGCTGCCGGAGGAGGCGATTCTCTTGGATCAGGCCGATGCGGTCGAAGGCCCGGGCCACGATTCGCAGGAGATCGTCCCGCTCCAACGGTTTCGTCAAATAGTCGAAAGCGCCCTGTTTCATGGCCTGTTCGGCGGAGTCGAGAGAGCCGAAACCCGTCATGATGATCACCAGCGTGGGCGGATCCTCGCGGCTCAGCTCCCGCACCAAGGACAGACCGCCCGCCCCGGGCATCCGCAGATCCGTGAGGACCAGATCGAAGCGCTTCCGCCCTCCCTTCTCCAGCGCCTCGCCTGCGCTCTTGGCGACCTCGACCTGATATCCCTCCGCCACGAGGATCGTCCGGAGAATCTCGCGCTGTGCCGCTTCGTCGTCCACGACGAGGATCTGCCCCTTCGTCATGCGCTGGGCTCCCCTACAGGAAGCTGGAGCCGGACCAGCGTACCTCGTCCCGGCTCGCTGGAGATCTCGATCCTCCCCCCATGCTCCTCTGTGATCTGCTTCGTCAAGGCGAGGCCCAGCCCGATCCCCACTTCCTTCGTGGTGAAGTACGGCTCGAAGACTTTGGGCAGGTCCTCGGGTTTGATTCCCGTCCCAGTATCCTGGAACCGGATCTCCACCCATCCCTTCGCCCCTTCGCCCTGACCATCGAGCCCGGGGAACGCCAACGCGCTGACCTGCAACTCCCCGCCGCCCGCCATGGCCTGAAAGGCGTTGAGCACCAAGTTCATGAAACAGGTCTTGAGGTGCGGGACGTCCACCCACATCTCGGGCAGGCTGGTCGCGTAGCCTCGCTTCACCGCGATGTTTTCCGCAGCGGCCCTCTGGGCGGCGACCTCCAGCACTTCATCCAGCAGCGTCCTCACGTCGGCCGCCTGCCGTGTCAGGTTCAGCGGCTTCCCGTATTTCAGGAAGCTCCGGACCATGTCGTCGAGGCGGCGGATCTCCTCCATGACCATGGAGGTGAGCCGTATGAACTCCTCGCGCTCGGCCGGCGCAGTCGGCGGAAAGTGCGCCTTCAGGTGACCCACGGTCATACTGATCGTGCTCAGCGGATTCCTGACCTCGTGGGCGATGCCCGACGCGAGGTGCGCGATCGCCGACAGGCGCTCGGCCTGATGCAAACGGGCCACCAACTCATCGCGCTCCTTCAGGCGTTCGACCATTTCGTTAAAGCTGCGGTTGAGCTCCCCGATCTCGTCGCGGCGGTTGGTCGGCAGTCGCTCGTCCAGCTTCCCCTGCGCCACACGGCGAGCCACGGCGACGACCTGGGAAATCGGCTTGGTGTAGGTCCAGGCGAGGATCACGGCCCCGCCGATCCCGACCGCGAAGATCAGGACGGTGCCGATCAACCGCTGCAAAAAGTTCGCCCGGGACATCTCGGCAAAATCATCGAGAATCATGCTGATCAGGATGTATCCGCTCCGTTGATTCCCGACCATGATCGGCAGGAGCAGATTGGAGGTCCTCTGGCCCGCACCCCCGATCGCTTCCTCCCCGAGGCGCGCCGTGATGAGGATATCCTTGCGCTTGGGATCGACGCGTACCCCCACCCGGCGCGGGTTGGAGGAGGCGATCACCTCTTCCTCGTTGCTGACGATCGAGATCTCCTTCACCCCGCGGCGCTGGAGGTGCTGGACGTAGTCCTGCAGACGAGCCTCGCTGGTCCGCCCTTTGGACGTCAATTGCTCCACGCTGATCTGGATGGCCGTACTGAGATCGGTGGTGTGCCGCTCCACTTGCGTGATGAGTTGCCGCTCGGCGCGCCAGTACAGTCCGAAAAGAATCGCCAGCACCAAGAGCAGCAAGCCGAACATCATCACCAACAGCTTGCCGCGCAAACTGAGTGTCCAGGAACCGCTTGCCCACGCCCGTTCTTGTTCTTGATCTCGCACGGGCGGTAGTCTAGCCAAGGACCCTGCACAAAGTAAAGAGGGAAACGGGAAAGGGGTGTCCGCCCCCGGTCGAGGCACGGCGGGTGGGACGATCGGCCGGCGCACTCCGGGCGTCCTGGGGCTTGCAGGCGTGCGGGATGGGCGTCGCCGGGAACCGCGGTCTCACGATGGGGCCCGGCGGGCCAAACGGGCATACTCGCCCCGGAAACGGAGCAGGGGCGCCCATGCGTCCGCGTCGGGCATCGCGCCGCCCCCGACGGCCTTCCCGAGAAAAATGGTGTGATCCCCCGCCGGGAGACAGGACGCGGTTCGGCATTCCACGTGCGCGAGGGCGCCGTCCAAAATCGGCGCGCCGGTTTCGCCATCCCTCCACGGAACGGCGGCGAACTTGTGCGCGTCTTTGTTCGCAAAATGACGGGACAGGTCCTCCTGGTCTTCGCGGAGCACGTTGATCGCGAAGCTTCCGGCCTCCGCGAACGGCCCGTGGCAATCAGCCGAACGATCGATACACACGAGCAGCATGGGCGGTTCCCAGGAGACAAGACACACGGCTGTGGCCGTGAGTCCCCAGGGTCGGCCCTGTGGATCCCGGACGGTGACCACGGTCACGCCCGCAGCCAGCGTTCTCATGATCCGTCGGAAGGTTCGGGGCTCAAAATTCATTCGGACACCCGATTCGCGAGCCACCTGTCGGGCGTGCGCTCACTTCGCGGCGTCGAGGTGGCGGTTTTGAGGAACAGAAAATCATCCCGTGCGGGGAAACCAGCCCCCAGGGACGCCCAGCAACAGGCCTTAACCTTGCCCCGGCCACAATGAGGCACACACATCTGCAGGGATAGCGCCACTGGTCTTCCGGCGGGTCAAGTAAAGGGAACAACGCATCACGGGGTGTGTTCGAGGGTGCTTTGGTCTGCCATTCGCTGGCGCGTCCGCGCCAGCCGCGCAGCCTCACGGATGGCCGCAGCCAATGCCGTGCTCACCCGGCTCTGAACCACCGTCCGATCCGCGCCCCCGACCCGAGCATCTTCCCCGAAGTCGGTGTCATCTTTCGCAGTCAAGGCGATGATGCCCACGTCGACGAACAAGCCGCGAAGTCGCGGGATGATCTCCATGTCACCGTCCTTCGCGGGATCAACGTTCACGAGAATCACATGGGGCCGAAGCGCGAGGGCGCGACTCAACGCTTGTTCCCCGCGGCCGGCGGCCCCGACAACGACCGCCTCGCCCCCGGATTGCTCGCGCACGATCTCACTCAAGACGCGCACCTCGGTTTGGCTGTCACTTACAACCAGAACGAGAATGCGGCTCATGACGCTCCCCCGTCCCATCGAGCTGTTTGACGATCACCACTCAAATCCTTCCGCAGGATCGATTGACCTGGCGGCTTTGGCCCCACTTTACAGTGTCCGCCATATCTGTCAAGAGCTTCCGGCGCAGTCAAGCGGAGGAAGTGTCCGACACCTCGCTCCTCACAAAAAACCCCCGGCCCGAAATTCGGGCCGGGGGCCTGGTCGCAGGACCGGGGAGGGGGGGAGTCGGTCCCGCGGCTGCAGCTCCGATCGTCGGTTGCGCCCCACTCGATTGCGCGTGCGCCGACGACATACGTCGCCTCTGCTGCTTTGCCTTGGAAAATAGCATGCGGCAACTTGCATGCCACTCGAAGAATCCGACGCCATCCGTCCCGCATCACGCCGCGTGCGGCATAACGTATTGAATTCGCGAATGTTTGTAAGCATGCATTTCAAAAAAGAATAAGAGGAGTATGCCGGTAACAATTATTCAATGGGCCAGTTTGTCTCTAAGGAGGGGACGAAAATGGGACGATTGGGCATCCTCGCGCCCAGGGAGTGACTGCCTTCTCGTCCGCCCAGTGACGTTCGTATCCTCATCGGACACGCGAACAGGGGCATCGCTTGGCTCGTGGCTCGACGCGATCTGCTTGGTCACCTTCCCTTGCCGTTCCGCAACACACGCTTAAGGAACTGCCCTGTGTAGGACGCTTTCACTCGCGCGACCTGTTCCGGAGTGCCGACCGCCACCACATCCCCGCCTGCATCCCCGCCCTCGGGACCGAGATCGATGATGTGGTCGGCTGTCTTGATGACGTCCATGTTGTGCTCGATGACCAGAACGGTATTGCCGGTGTCCCGCAACCGATGCAGCACATCCAGCAATTGCTGGATGTCCGCGAAGTGGAGACCGGTCGTGGGCTCATCCAAGATGTAGAGGGTCCGCCCGGTGGCTCGGCGCGACAACTCCCGGCTCAGCTTGACGCGTTGAGCCTCGCCGCCGGAGAGCGTCGTGGCGGACTGGCCCAACTTGATATACCCAAGGCCGACATCGTAGAGGGTCTGCAGCTTCTCGCGGATGCGCGGTACGTTCTCGAAAAAACGCAGCGCTTCGTCCACGGTCATGGCGAGGATATCCGCGATACTCTTCCCCTTGTACGTGATCTCCATGGTCTCGCGGTTGTAACGCTTGCCCTTGCACACCTCGCACGTAACGTACACATCGGGGAGGAAGTGCATCTCGATCTGGATGAGGCCGTCGCCTTGGCAGGCTTCGCAGCGCCCGCCCTTGACATTGAAGCTGAAGCGCCCGGGCAGGTAGCCCCGCATCCTCGCCTCGGGGGTCAGCGCGTAGAGTTCCCGGATGAAGCCGAACACCCCCGTGTACGTGGCCGGGTTGCTGCGCGGCGTCCGCCCGATGGGCGACTGGTCGATGTCGATCACCTTGTCGATCTGCGCCATCCCCAGAATCTTGTCGTGCGCGCCGGGCCGCTGACGCCCTCCGTAGAGCGCGGCGTCCAGCGCCTTGCGCAGGATGTCCGTGACCAGGGTGCTCTTGCCGGACCCGGAGACTCCGGTGACGCAGGTGAACAGCCCGAGGGGGATTTCCACCTCGATGTTCTTCAGGTTGTGATCACGCGCGCCCACGATGGTCAGCTGCTGGCCGGTCGGCGGGCGCCGCTGTTTGGGCACCGGAATCGAGAACTCGCCCGAAAGGTATCGCCCCGTCAGCGAAACGCGGTCGGCCATGATGGCTTCGGGCGGCCCCGCCGCCACCACGCGACCGCCGGCCACCCCGGCGCCGGGCCCGAGGTCGATCACGTAGTCCGCCGCTCGGATTGTCTCCTCGTCGTGCTCCACGACCAGCACGGTATTGCCGAGGTCCCGCAGCCGCTTTAGCGTGCTCAGCAGACGCACGTTGTCGCGTTGGTGGAGGCCGATGCTGGGCTCGTCGAGAATGTAGAGGACGCCCATGAGCGAGCTTCCGATCTGCGTCGCCAGCCGGATCCGCTGCCCTTCGCCGCCCGCCAGCGTCGCGGCCGTCCGGTCCAACGTCAAGTAATCCAACCCCACGTTCATCAGAAACCCTAAACGTTCCCGGATCTCCTTGAGAATCCGCCTGGCGATCTCCCGCTCCTTATCGGTAAGGCTCGTCGCGTCACCGTTGGCCCCGAGCCCCCCGAAGAAAGCCACGGCGTCCTTTATCGACTTCCGCGTCACCTCGGCGATGTTCAGTCCGCCCACGCGGATCGCCAGCGACTCCTTCCGAAGTCGCGCGCCATCGCACTCCGGACACGGCTGAACGCTCGCCAGTCGCTCCACGTAGCTCTCGATCTCTTCGCGCACGCGCGAGGACTGGGTCTCCTTGTAGCGGCGATCGAGGGCGCCGAGGCTGGCGCCGAAGAACTCCTCCCCAAGCTCGCGCAGGCTCGGGTCCAGAGAAGCGGCGCGCAGGTCCACCTTGGTGCCGAGACCGTCGCAGGCCGGACACGCCCCGTGCGGGTTGTTGAAGGAGAAGATGCGCGGACTGATCTCGGGATAGCTCACTCCGCACTCGATGCACGCCATCCGCTCGGAAAAGGTCAGGTCTTGGCCCCTCTCCGGCTGGTTGATCGTCACGATGCCCTCGGCCAGTTTGAGCGCCGTCTCCAGAGAGTCGGCCAACCGGCGCCCGAGCGTATCCGAGACGACCAGGCGGTCCACCACGACTTCAATCGTGTGCTTCTTGTTCTTGTCCAGTTCTATCGCCTGGTCCAGGTCGTGGAGCGCCCCGTTCACGCGGACGCGGACGAACCCCTCCTTCCGCATCTGGACGAAGATCTGCCGGTACTCCCCTTTGCGCCCGCGCACGATGGGGGCCAGGACCTGGATTCTGGTCCCGCCCGGCAGCGCCAGCACCTGGTCCACGATCTGGCTCACGGTCTGCGACGCGATGGGCTTGCCGCAGCGGTAGCAGGAGGGGCGCCCGACGCGCGCGTAGAGCAGCCGCAGGTAGTCGTAGATATCGGTGACCGTCGCCACGGTGGAGCGGGGGTTCTTGCTGGTGGTCTTCTGCTCTATGGAGATGGCCGGCGACAGCCCTTCGATCAGATCGACGTCCGGCTTGTCCATCTGCTCCAGGAACTGCCGCGCGTACGCGGAGAGAGACTCCACGTAGCGCCGTTGGCCCTCGGCGTAGATGGTGTCGAATGCCAGGGAGGACTTCCCCGAGCCGGAGACCCCCGTGATGACGATCAAGCGGTCCCGGGGAATGTCCAGGTCGATGGACTTGAGATTGTGCTCGCGAGCGCCGCGAATGCGGATACTGTTCGTCGTCACGCGCCACGACTCCTTTGTTCGCTGCCGGGATGGTTTCGGATCGTTGATTATACCCCGACAGCGGCCGCCCGCAAGGGCGACGCCTGAGGCGGGACGCGAGCCGAGTGCGACTCCGGGCGAGAAAGCGCGGGGAGCATTGGAAAGCGTGAGCGGCACGAAAGAGAACCGAGGGCGGCGAGATGGCCACTAGGA